>WBZT01002270.1_pt1 | contig 13482 bp, 2 predicted proteins | sample 5204241 | NCBI WGS metagenome assembly WBZT01 (sample SAMN12344358, study PRJNA552823) | activated sludge metagenome | biome: Activated sludge suspended growth; feature: Nitrification reactor; material: Wastewater; isolation source: activated sludge from nitrification reactor of wastewater treatment... | reverse complement strand
AGCACGGCGGTGGCGGTGATGATGGTCTTGCCGCTGCCGCCCATGATGCCGGTGCCGGTCCAGTTCAGCGTGCCCGTCACCGTCACGTCGCCAGCACCGGTCAACGTCCCGGCCGAGAATGTGAAAGTGCCGCCGAACTGGCTGGCATTCACCACCGAGAGCGAGCCGCCCGATAGCGTGAAGTTCTTCTGACACTGAATGCTCAGGACGGCGTCGTCGCCCGACGAGTGAGTGATGGTCAGGTCGCCGGGCAGATCAATCACCACGTCGTCGGTCGGTCCGGGCAGCGCGCCACTGCTCCAATTTGCCGGCGTGTTCCAGTCGCCGCTGCCACCCACCCAAGTCACCGTGGCAGCGCCAATTTGCAGCGTTGTTGACCAAATCAGAACCAGCGTCGGCAATAGTAGCCTCGTCGGAAACCAAGAGGTGCAGCGGTATTGCTGCACGATGTGGGGGCGGGCCATAGAATTCGGACGATTCGTTTGCATAGGTTTTCACCACTGCACAAAGAATTTCCGGAGAAAGTTTACAGGAAAGATTGAAAAACAATTTGGCAAGCCGAATCCCGAATCAGCGCGGCAACTCGACCCTGATGATTCTCATCTGCCGGGAGGTTGTGCCGAAGGCCAGGCTGCGGCCATCGGCGGAGAATTGGAGAATGCTCCCGTACGAGGGTTCAATCGGCAACGTACAGACCTGCTGGCGGGATTCGAGGTCCCAAATCCGCACCGGCTCGCGGCCACTGCCGTTGGTGGCCAGCCGACGGCCATCCGGCGAGTACGCAACTGCCGTTGCTCCTGTCAGGAAATGTGTTTGAACCGGGCAGGAAACGGTGAACGGCCGCCCTCCACGACCGTCCACCGCCAACCCAACCCAACCAATACTCACGGTAGGCGCAGCCGATAAAGCCGCCCGGGAACGTTCGGGTTGCTCACGACCGTGTAGGACTTGATTCCCCCGTTCTCCGTGATGCCAATGGTGACCGGTTGCCAATCCGCAGGGGCCAGGCTCTCGGTGAATTCGAGCACGAACCCGGAATAGCTGGCCGGCCACGAGAGAGTGATCGAGCCAGCGCCATCAGTGGTGATAGACAACTCAGGCGGATTGAGAATGGTCAGAGTGCCGAGATTCGTCGTCACCGAATAATTCGCCAATCTGCCATCGGGATCGCTCCAAACCGGGGTGATGGGATAATTGCCGGGTGGATCGGTGATGGTCGCGGTTGTCGCGAAGGTGGCCGTGATATTGTCGCCCCAAGCGGTTCCAGCAAGTGAGCCAACCAACGGCGGATTGGGCGTGCCGTAAACACGATTCGTGTCGAACGCGGTGACTGTGAGCAGCGCTGGCGTGATGGTCAACGTGCCATTCACGTAGCTGAGCTCGTAGTGATCGTCCGCACCGCCACCAATCGTGATCGGGTAATTGCCGACCACGCTGCCGTTGGTGGCTGTCGTACCAGCGATTGGCGGCGTGTCCAGTACCGCGGCAGTTTCTCCCAGCACGAACGCGGAGTAACTGAACGTCAGCGGTGGATTCGTCTCCGCGTAGGTGCGCGATTTGTTGTCCGCCGTTGCCGTCAGCGGCGCCTTTGCGATGAGGATGTCAAACACGTTGTTCGTGCTCAAAGCAGGCGACCCGTTATCGGTGGCGGTGACAGTCACCGAATTCGTCCCAACGGCTGTGGGCGTACCGGTGAAAGTTCGTGTCGCTGGCGTGAAGGTGATTCCGGCTGGCAAACCACTTGCACCATAGCTCAAGGTTTGGCCTGGGTCCGGGTCGCTAAACGCGTTCGCTGCGAACGTGAAATTGAAAGGTGTACCATAAATCCCACCAGCGTCGGGAACGGGAATCGCCAACACCGGTGGGTTGTTTCCGACGCCGACGAAACTCACTTCGTCCACGTAACCGCGATCCTGTCCGACGCTGGCCGAGCCGTCTTTTACGTAACGCCACCGCAGTACTTGCAGCCCTGCACCCAAGTCGAAGTTCTGCTGTATCCACGCTACCGTACCGGAGATGCGGTTCGCCCTTACTCCGTTGGTGTAGAACTCGAGGAAATCATAATTGGCTTCGGAGGAAACACTCCACCAGAAGCTGAGTTGTGCCGGACCGGTTACCTTGGTTTCCATCCATGATTCCTGACTGTGAGTGATCGCGCCGCTTTGGGCTGCCACTATGCCATCGTGCGTGTTGGTGGTTTCCAAGATCCACGGCAGAGCCCCTCCATTTGTCAAAATCAGTTGCGGCGCGTTCACGGCATCAGCGAGCGATGGAGCAATCGTTAATATCGCCACGCCACTGGTCATCGCGCCGTAGATGTTCGTCACTTCCACCCAGTAGGTGCAACCAGACTGGTTGGTAGTCAGGCCGGGGAGCGTCAATGCACTGTTGGTGGCGTCCGGCAGGACACCGCAGGATGAGCGCCATTGATATGCGATCGGCTCGCTGCCGACCGCCGACACGGTGAAAGTTGTGGTGTTGCCCGCTTCATTTGTCCGACTTGAGGGCGGGGCCAGGATTGAAACCGCGCCGAAGTACGACTCCGCAAACCATGTGGAGCCGTCGTATTGCCCCCCGGTGACAAACCCTCGGGAGCGGATCGTGGGTTGGCCAGGCAAAGCCACGCTCCCTAGTTGCCAGCCACCCACAACCCGCACCCCATCACCGACGGCAAACCAATCCATGCCGTTGGTAGAAGCCTCAAAGGTCGTCCTCCAAACTTCCGGACTGACTCCGCCGCGCAGCCAGGAAACGTTCGCGCCATCATAGGCGAGGCTCTGCGTCGCAGGCTCGGTGTTGTTCAATCGACCGATCCGACTTCGCGACTGTCCGCCCAACGTGCCGAAACTACCACCGACCAGAATCCTACCGTCGGCTTGAACCGCGAGTGCATTCACCAAGGCGGAACTGTTTGGATTGAATCCGCCGTCCAATGCGCCGTCGGCGTTCAGTCGGCCGAGACAGCTTCGTGATTGCCCGCCAAGAGTGTTGAAATTGCCGCCCACTAGAACCTTTCCGTCAACCTGCAGGGCGAATGAATATACGGAGCTGTTGGCACCCGGATTAAACGTGGCATCGGGCGTGCCGTCCGTGTTCAGCCGACCAAGATAGCTGCGTGGCTGCCCAGCAAGGGTGGTGAAATTGCCGCCCACCAGAATCTTCCCGTCGCCCTGCACGGCGAATGAATATATCGCGCTGTTCGCTCCCGGATTGAAGGTGACATCTAGCGTGCCGTTCGTGTCTAGCCGACCGAGGAAATTGCGCGTCTGCCCGCCCAGCGTGCCGAATGTGCCGCCAACCAGAATCATCCCGTTTGTTTGCACGGCGAAGGAATACACCGAACTGCCCGCACCGGGATTGAAGTTGGTATCGAGCACACCGTTTGCGGTCAGCCGGCCAAGATAATTGCGTGGTTGTCCGCCGAGCGTTGTGAAACCGCCGCCGACCAGAATCATTCCGTCGGCCTGCACAGCGAGTGCGTTCACCTGGATGTTCGCTCCGGGATTGAAAGCCGCGTCGAGTGTCCCATCCGCGTTCAGTCGACCAAGGTAATTTCGCGTTTGCCCGCCCAGCGTGGTGAATGCGCCAGCGACCACGATTTTTCCGTCGGCCTGCACGGCGAGAGCATTCACGGTGCTATTGGCGGCTGGGTTAAAGGCCGGGTCCAGTGAGCCATCCGCGTTCAGCCGGCCGAGGTAGTTGCGGGTCTGCCCTCCGAGCGTTGTGAACGCGCCGCCGACTAGGATTTTTCCGTCGGCCTGTATGGCGAAGGCATTGATCGAGCCGTTCGCGCCGGGATTGAAGTTGGTGTCCAGCACTCCGTACGGTTGCACCGTGATGGCTGTTTCGGAGGAGACAAGCGAGTTGCCGCAAGGCCCGTTGATTTGACAACTGTAGCCGTGGCCCGTTCCGGAACTATCACTGGGATCAGTCGAGGAGATTGTGAGTGTAGATGAGGTAGCGCCGGAAATGCGACCGCCGTTCGTTAAGTTCGTTCCGTCCCTGCGCCATTGATAAGAACTCACGGTGCCGGTCGTCGAAATGGATATTGGGAGACTGCTGCCCGAATATGTCGAAACGCTCCCGGGATTTGGCCCACTGGAAATACCGTGGGGCAAGGCAGCAACAACCACAGGACTGCCGTTCATGATCGCGGTACAGCCGGCTGCTGAGTTGCTTGCTAGCACCGTGTAAGTGCCGCCTGCGGTCAGATTGCTGAAAAGCAATGGGGAACCAGTGCCGGCAACTAACATGCCGTTGAATACCCCATTGGTTCGCATCCGATAGTCCATGTCCACCTGCGAGCCGCTCAAAGTGATGGTCGTGCTGCCACCCGGGCAGATGGTGGCGCCGCCGGTGAGATCAAATACGATGGGTGTCGGCGTCACCGTCAAAGCTACCCGGGCAGAGTTGGTTTCGCAGGGCCCTGCGATCACGCAATCATATCCCGTGAGCACTTCGGCCGCGTCACCAGGCATGGCCGGATTGATGGTCAGGGTAGCCGTTGTGGCGCCGGAAATAGTGCTGCCATTGCCCGTCGGACCGTTGGTGAGATTGACTCCATCTTTCCGCCAGCGATAGGTCGGCGTCACCGAAGCACTTGCGCCTACAGAGAAAGAGACACTTGGGTTGCCACAAACCGCTCGGTTGGTCGGTTGAATGGTGATGAGCGGCACACCTGTTACCGTCGCCAGCACGGCGCCGTTCATTGGCTCAGTTACTGCGAGCGTGGTATTGCTGCCGAGCACAGTGCAGGTGGCATTAGCCATCAGATTTCCAAAGTTCAGCGCGGCGCCGGTTCCCTCGACTGCGACGCCGGCAAAGACAGAGTTCGTGAGCAGCAAGTAGGTCACGCCCGTCTCGGAGCCACTCAACCCGACGGGCACGCCGCCGCATTGAGCACCGCCGCCCGTCACGCTGAAGATCTTCAATAGCCCCGTCAGGTTGTCCGGCCCGCGCAGGTACGTGCCGCGGAGTTCCGCCTCGGAGAGGATGCGATTGTAAATCCGGAACTCATTCAGCTCGCCTTGCAAATTCAAGTCGCCGGACCATTGCGAGCGGCCAAGCCAGCAGTTCGTGTCGTTGATTTGAGACATGCGCGCCGACTCGGTGCGTCGCCCGACCAAGGCACCGTTCTCAAAAACCCGCATCTCGCCCGTGGCATCGTCCCAGGTGATCGCAAAATGGAAGTCCTGGCCATACGTCGTTGAGCCGTGTTCCAGCGTTCCGCCTCCGCCAGTGCCGCCGACGGCATCAGTGTTTTGGACCGTCAACCGATGGGTGTGGTTGTCGGTGTTTACTTGCGCAATGTACGTGACGTAATCCAACCCTGAACTGCCGCTCAAAGAGCCGAAGTCGAAGACGCGTGCCCAATTTCGAAGGGCGGTCTGCTTGGCCCAACCTTCGATCGTCATTTCGCCCGTGCCACCTTTATTCGTGCTGTTCGCGGAGAGCAAGCCATCGGGCAAATCAACATACGCCGCCGTGGCAGAAGCGCCGCCAGGCAGGCTCAGGCGGCTGCCGGTGAACGTGGCACCCGAGCCCAACACTGTGCCATGTGCGGCACCCTCCGAATCGAGGATGACGGCGCCTGATGACGCCGTCCCGGCGGAGTTGTTGAACTGGTAGCGATGAGTTGGCCTCGAGCCCAACACGACGCCCGCGCCATTGGTGAAGGCGCTGACCTGGAGGATATAGTTGGTCGCCACTTGTGCTGCGGTGAGCGCGCTGTCGTAAATTCGCAGCCGTCCTAGCGTCAATGAGCCGCGGAGTGTCGCTGTGACCGTTGAGCCATCGGCTTCCGTTTGAGCTGCGATATTCAGGGGGGGGCCGAAAGGAATGTTGATCGAAACAGTTTCCGAGTTCTTTTGCACACCATCGGCAAACACATACTGAGCGCCCCCACTCGAAAAGGTATAAACTAAGTGATGCCAAGTGCCCGAGGAAGGCACTCCGGCGCCGTAAGTTCCGCCGCCGTCAGTTCCGGAGGTCCAACCCATATCCGCGTAACCCCAATGACCAACCGCCCCCCATGCTGCGTCCCATCCCTGGCGGAACGAAAAGTTCGATCCGTCGGGGCCACCACGTTTGCCCCAAGCCACAATAGTTTCCTCACTGTCAATGGCGCCGTTAAACACCCACGCTTCAATCGTGCATGCGGGGTTGAACCCGGCGAGGTAACCGCTGGCAGGCAGCGCTGGTCCGCCGAGCGTCGCGACGTGTTGGAGGTAATCGCCGCCGTCGAACAAGATTCCCGAAGTTCCGCCGCCGCCCACAGACGCCACCACCGGCACGGTTGCGCCACCGCCACGGGCTTGAAAAAATCCACCTAACGAGCCGCTGTTCGTGATCGAATTGAGCGGCCCGGCTGTTAGCGTAGTGGCATCAATGTCTACCAGGAGTTGCGGCTGCGCGTTGGGCAGGATGTAAACAAATGCCGCGCCGGACTCGGCCGAGTTGCTGTTGTAGTTTGGGTTGACTCCCGTCGTGCTGCTGTCTTCAAGCGGCTGCCCGATTACGACGGTATTGCCGGAAACGGCCACGGAACGACCGAACAAGTCGGACTCGTTCGGATTAATGTTGCTGTCGTTATAGCTGTTCTGGCGAGTCCAGTTTGTCCCGGAGCGGGTGTAGATATGCGCCGAACCGCTCAAGGAAAAATGGAATGGGGCACCGACAACAGCCACACCACCAGCGAGCCCCACGGCGTATCCGAAGTTAGCCCCGACTTCAGGGCTGGGAGCTTTGAGGTAGGCTTGCTGAGCCCAATTTGTGCCGTCCCGAACAAAGACGTAAGCCGCGCCTGAACCATAGCTGTTGTTGTTATTCTGGCTGCCGTTCACTTCACCCGCGCTGCTGTCCTCCCCTAATGCGCCAACCAGTATTGTGTCTCCTGATATGGCAACGGCATACCCGAAACTGTCAGCAGACTCGGTATTCGAAGCTTTAAGATAGGCTTGCTGACTCCAATTCGTGCCGTCGCGAACAAAAACATACCCAGCGCCGGCGATGGACGCGCTGTTGTCGGCCTGGTTGCCGTTGACCCCGGTGGCGTTGCTATCTTCACCTTCACCACCGACCACGATTGTATCGCCGGAGATGGCCACCGATTCACCGAAATAATCGGTCGCTTCGGTGTTCGAGGCTTTGAGATAAGCTTGCTGCGTCCAAGTCACGCCAGTACGCGTAAACACGTAAGCGGCACCGGAGTCGGTCGCGCTGTTGTCCGCGTCATTTCCGTTCACGCCGGTGGCGCTGCTGTCTTCGCGAAAAGCTCCGACAACAATGGTATCTCCTGAAATCGCCACCGTTGAACCGAACAAGTCACCGGCGCCAGTGTTGGATGCTTTCAGGTACGCTTGCTGAGTCCACGCTGTTCCGTTACGGACGAAGACGTAAGCCGCACCACTGTTATTGGCGTTGTTTAGAGTCTGGTTGCCATTGATTCCCGTTGCGCTGCTATCCTCAAAATCGGCTCCCACGACAATAGTGTCGCCCGAGATGGCGACGGATTTTCCAAAGTCGTCGTCGGCGCCCGTGTTCGAAGCCTTCAGGTATGCCTGCTGGGTCCAGTAATTGCCATTGCGCACGAACACGTATGCTGCTCCGCTGTTCACGCCTGCGTTGTCGCTTTGGTTTCCGTTAACCCCCGTGGCGCTGCTGTCTTCGAAGATGGCGCCCACAACCACCGTATCACCAGATATTGCGACGGACTGGCCGAAGTAATCACCCGCGCCGGTGTTGGAGGCTTTCAAGTACGCCTGCCGGGCGAATGGATCGACCGTCAGCGGGTAACGCGCACTCCGGTCGTCAACCGAGATGCGGACAAGCCCGGATTCCGCGATGAAGTCAAACTGCGCCGGGACTCGCCGCCCGTCAGCATCAACCACTGTTAATCCGTCGTAGGTAATCTCAGTGCGCCCGTCACTATTGCGGAAATTCACGCCCGTGCCGTCCGCCTGCACTTCCGGACGGAGTTGACCGCGCACCGCCATCGTAAAGTTGAGCCGTGCTGGTTGAGCGTTTGCAACCCGACCGGTTGGCGGCCGTTTCTGCACCGTGAAACCATGTTCCAACCCACGTGCATCATTAACGAACCATTCCTGAAGATTGTTGTCCCAATCATAAGTCGCCCGCCCATCCTGGGTGCGAAGTTTCGGCCTCTGTCCGGGCATAACCAGCTCTTGCCCCGGAAAACCATAGCTTCGAAGCTCAAGTCCCCATTGCCAGTTTACTCCGTCGGGTTGAGTGACAAACCCGCGTCCATCGAAGCGCATGCTCCATCGCTGACCGGGATTGCGAGCTTCGAATCCTCCGTCAACGGGTTTCATCGCGTGACGAAGGCGCTCGTATTCCTGGCGGATGCCGGCCCAGTCTGACGAAGGGAGACCGTGTGGCGGCTCACCCGCAGGCGACGCGCAAACGGAGTTCAACAACAGGCTCACGGCGCCGGTTGTAACGATTATCACTAAGGATAACCTCATCGGTAATTGATTGGTGCACCGGGGTAAGCGTGGCAACCATTCCAGCTTGCGGGAGGCATGTGATTTCATTGGGGCAGTTGAATCGAGTTGAGAGATCAAGGCTCAGACGTAGCTCAGTTGGCGGTTCGAACACATAGGCTTTCACTCCATCCACAAAGAATTCTGGGGCGAAGGTTACAGAAGAATCTTGAAAGAATTTTCGTGCCGATTCGCGCGATCGGGCCCGGTTAACGGTTGCGGAGGCGGAAGAACTTTGATTCCAAGCTAAACTCAAATGGAAGCGCGCTTTCACTACCCATCTCCAATGGCAGATCCGGGACGGGTTGCCAGTCAGGAGAGGACAATGAAGGAGTGCTTTCCAATACGTAGTCCGTTGGCGACCCTTGCCAGACAAGGGTAGGTTGGCCACCGAAACGGTCATCCAGGACTAAGGCTAGAGCTGGTGGCGGGGCCATTGATTCGGGCTCGGCAACGAAGAAGGCAAATCTGTTGGATTTTACGTTAGGCAGCGACAACGAAGGCCAGTAGGCTGCATATGCTTTCACCACCTCCACAAAGAATTTCCGGAGAAAGTTTACAGGAAAGATTGAAAAACAATTTGGCAAGCCGAATCCCGAATCAGCGCGGCAGGTCAACGGTGATGATCCGCACCTGCCGCGTGGGAGTGGCGAACGCCAGACTCCGGCCATCCGCAGAGAATTGGAGGAAGCTGATGCTGGTGGCATCGATCGGCAGCGTGCAAACTTGCTGGCGCGATTCGAGATCCCAAATCCGCACCGGCTCGCGACCACTACCGTTGGTGGCCAGTCGCCGGCCATCGGGTGAGAACGCTACGGCCGTGATCCAATCGCTGTGACAATTCATCGGCTCGCCTACCGGTTGCCAGGTGGTGGTGTCGTAAATGCCAACCTGCCCGTTCTGATAGCCGAGCGCGAAGAGCCGTCCATCATGACTGAGGGTGGAAGCACCCGGGTCGCCACCGGTGCCCACGAATTTCCCGAGGATGGTCCGGTCCTTCAGCGACATCACCTGGTAACCTGACGTCGTGCGGCAAAACATGAAATCGGCGTCATGGAAGTTCAGCCAGATATGGAACACGAAATTCTCCGGCAGCATGAGATAAGGATATGAGTCCTCCGGCAACCTGAAGTTGACCACATCGAGACTCCGCGTCCATTTCACCACCGCACCCTCATCCGAAAGCGCGGCCAGAAACTCCCCATCCTTGACGAAAGCAAACCGCACCGCGGGTCGCGGATGCGCGTTGGGGCGCGTCACCACCTGCCCGTCGCTTCGTCGCCAGAGCCGGACCACTTGGGCATCATCCAGCGAAGCGATATAGTCCCCGGAGGGCGTCGTTGCCATCAACCGGACGTTTTGTCCCAACCCGGGAATTGGCACCGGGCCGGTTGAGCGTAATGCTTCGCCGGTCACGACGACACGATTGGAATCCACGCCGGCGAAGTAACGAAAATCCCGGCTCAACGCCAACTGGCCCAAGCGCGGCAACCACAGATCGTTGGTGTCGGCGAAAGTGGTTTGAAGGTCCCAGAGCTTGACGTCCGCCCGGACATCGCCGCTGGCCAGCGTTCTCGGGCCGCCGAGGAAACCGACTGAGCGGAGATCAGAGAGATGGCCTCGCAGGGTTTTCCGTAACTGCAGCTCGGGTAGTTGCCAGACCTTGATCATCAAATCCGCGGCGCCGCTGGCCAGCCATTGGCTGTCGGCAGAAAATGCCAACGTCACGACCAAACCGATATGCCCGCGCAGCAACGTCGGCGGGACGTTGCTGCTCAAGTCCCAAACGTAAATCACGGGCTCCCGCCCACTGGAAGCCCCCGCCAGCCAGCGGCCATCCGGCGAAATAGCAACGCCGGCGACGCCCGGCTCATAGGTCGGCAGAACCTGAACATCCGCCAGATTAGTGAGGTTGAGCACCCGAACTCCGCCAAGGTGCTCCCCAATGGCAAGCCGACGGCCATCGGGATGAAACGCCACTTTGTAATGAAAACTGTCCCAGAAGGAGGGGAATCCCCGCTCCACCAGCAGAGTCTTATCTCGCCAGCGCCACAGTTGCAGCATCACCTGCGAACTGTTGGTCCGTTCGTCGGAGGTCGTCGCGAGTAGCGCTTCATCGGCGCTGAAAGCGACGTCGTTCAACTGCATGAATCGCGGCACGCTGCCGGCCCGTTCGCCCGTTTGCGCGTTGAACACGTCCACGCGTCCACCGTCGGCGATCACCGCTGCGACCCAATGCGACTGCGGGGAAATGTACGCCTGCGCGCAAGGCCCGGGCAGTTCACCGCGCACGGTTCGCGTCGGCACATCCCAGAGTTGAACGCCACCACTGCGCCCCAGCGGCACGGCGATTGTCTTTCCGTCGGGCGCGATGCCCAGCCGATTGAAGACGGCGTTGGTCAGATGGAACGAGTAAAAGGAGTGATCGGCGGTTTCGCGCAGAAGATAACTCCATTCCCAATGACGCAATTCGGGCTCGCCCACCTTCGGTCGGTGGCGATCGAGCAATTCTTTTGCGCGACCGAGGCTGTTGATGCGGATGGCCTCGGCGGCGAGGTTCATGTCGGCGGCGTAAAGGCTGCGTTGTGAGGCCACCCAGTTCGTGAAGGTTTCCTTCCGCGCTTGCCGTTCTGCTGCCGCGAAGCGGTTTGCCCGGAGCGCCTGCCAGGTGCTCACGACCACGGCGGCGACCAGCAGCAGGAGAAACGCAGTCGCCGTCACCAGCGTGGCGCGATGGCGCGAGGCAAATTTCCGGAACTGATAGCCGAAGGTGGGCGCAGCCGCGACGACCGGCTCGTTGTTCAAGTGCCGTTCCAGGTCGCGCGCCAACCCGTTCGCGGTTTCGTAGCGCCGCGCCCGATCCTTCTCCAGGCATTTCATCACGATCCAGTCCAGCTCCCCGCGCACCAAACGGTTCAAGCGCTCCGGCGCGGCGGCGCGGTGGCGGGCCACGGCCAGCAAGTCCGCTTGTGAGAGCGTACTGAGTTGCGTTGAAGGCTTGGGCGGTTCTTCCTCCCGGATGATCCGCAGTACCTGGTGTAGTCCGGCTCGGAGCAATTCCGCATTGGAAAACGGCGTGCGCCCGGTCAGCAGTTCATACAAGAGGACGCCCAGCGCATAGATGTCGCTGCGGGTGTCAACGTCCAGACTGCCCAAGCCCGCTTGCTCGGGACTCATGTAGGCCGGGGTGCCGACGAATTGGTTGAAGTGGGTGAAAAAAGTCTTCCCCGTGAGTTCGAGTTCCGTGGCCTTGGCGATGCCGAAATCAATCACCTTGGGGACGGCCTGACCGTCTTGTTCCGTCACAAGCACGTTGGAAGGCTTGAGATCACGGTGAATGACACCTTTCTGGTGGGCGTGCTGGGCGGCCTGGCATACATCCACGAACAGCCGGAGCCGCTGCTCGGTGCTTAACTGCCGGGCATCGCAGTAATCCGTGATGCGAATGCCCTGTACCAGTTCCATCACGAAGTAGGGCCGGCCACTTTCCGTCGCGCCGCCGTCGAACACGCGGGCGATGTTCGGGTGATTCATCAGCGCCAGCGCCTGCCGCTCGGCTTCAAAGCGGGCCACGACTTCTTTCGTGTCCATGCCGAGCTTGATGATCTTGAGCGCGACCTTGCGTCGGACAGGCTCCAGTTGTTCGGCCATCCAGACCGTGCCGAACCCGCCTTCGCCAATTGGCTCAAGCAACCGGTAGCGGCCGATTTGGGAGCCGAGCTGCTCAGTCGGGGGACAGACTTTGGTCGGGGAGGATGCCGATGACTCACCCATCCCGAGGGCAAGCTTCAGCAGGCATTGGGGGCACATCCCTGCGGGAGCGCCACCGGGCAATTCCTGGCCGCATTCTGGGCAGACTTCTCGCGACATGACTAATCATCCACAAAGCAGAACCGGGCAAAGGTTACGTAAATATTCGCCAGCGGTTCAGTCAAAGATGCAACCGCGCACTTCGGACGTCGAGGCGCAAGCACGCCGCTGGTGAGGCGGCGGGGGATTGGCCCGGATGGTGCGCGTCCGTTGGATTTTCGCCTCACCCAGGATAGCCTACGGAATACCGCCGCCGCGCTGCAACTGCCGAGGAACTCATACTCGCTCATCAGATCTTGATGAATGCGCTGGACCGACAATCCTAGCGTCACCCTTTGCTCGATCAGCGTCCGCCGCGCTTCACACGCGCTGACCGTCCCCGGTCGAGCCTTCGAGCCGGTGTGCGGGTTAACGCTAATCAGCCCTACCAGTTTAGTCCGAGCTTGGCCAATTCGTGACGCAGCGTGGTGAGGTCCCATTCGTACACCCGATTCCCTTGACCCACCAGCCAGAGCCGGTGGCCGTCTTCGGCGAGCTTGAGGTTTGGAAATTGGATGTTTTGCGGTGGCTTCAAGCGGATCAGGCTTCGCCGCTGCGGCATTTCGAAAAGTTCAACTTCGCCAAAACCACGGCCCAAGGCCATCGATCGTCCGCCTTGGGCGAAAGCCACATAGCCGGCGCCCTCGTATTGAAAATGAAAGACGTGTTTCCATGTGCCAACTTCCCACAAATGATGACCGTCGGCGCCGCTACCGACAAGCCATTGGCCGTCCGGCGAAAAACAGGTATGCCATACCCGATGCTTTTTATCCGTGAAGACCTTGCGGCGGGTTTTCGTATCCCAGACCTCCATCACAGTCGGCGGTTGAGGGGTGGTGGCCATCCATCGCTCGTCCGGGCTGAGTGAAAGATAACCGCGGTCTGGCGGCAGTTTTCTTGATAGTTCAGGCTTTCCATCGGTCCACATCTCGGGGTTGTTTTGGTGACCACGAATCAGCCAGGATCTCCGGTTCGAACCAAGAGAAAGGAGCGCACCCGTTTGTGGGACGGAGGTTTGCTGACCTGGGCGGACACCAGCTATAAAGCCACCGTTCTTCTTTAGATTTTCTGCGGTTTCCGTAGGATTAAACACTACTGAAGTATAGAAAAAACTGAAAAATATTATCAAGCC
>WBZT01002266.1_pt1 | contig 13500 bp, 11 predicted proteins | sample 5204241 | NCBI WGS metagenome assembly WBZT01 (sample SAMN12344358, study PRJNA552823) | activated sludge metagenome | biome: Activated sludge suspended growth; feature: Nitrification reactor; material: Wastewater; isolation source: activated sludge from nitrification reactor of wastewater... | reverse complement strand
GCAACCAGCAGTAAAGATCAATTTAAACTTAATGGTCATGGCTTTTCAGGTGTCCTGGAGAACAAGTATTACTTAGATGAGATCTATTCTTTTTTAATTGGTACACCATTAAAAAAGACTGGCGATTGGTGTTACAGATTTATGGATCTTAAGTTAGTGGATCGTTTGGTTCAGTTTCCAGGTAAATTGTTGAATAACGCAAGTATTGGTTTGAAACCTATTCAATCAGGGAATATCAGTTGGTATATATTCAGTATTCTGTTTGGGTTTATCTTATTTGCAATTTTGTTTTTAGTCAAAATGTAATCAGCATGAATTCCATTTTAATACTCATCTTACTACCCATCTTATTTTCATTGCTGATTTACATTGCAAATAAAAAATGGGCATCGCTTATTGCTTTATCTGGATCAGGGATATGCTTATTTTATTTTTTATACTTGTTATCTTTATTTAAGCCAAGCTTAAAGATCGAAAATGAATTTAGCATCCCATGGATTCCAGGCATACAGTCTGACTTGCATTTTGGACTAGACGCCTTAAGTGTATTTATGATTTTATTGACCACCTTGGTCTTACCCATTGCGATTCTTTCTTCATTGAAGTATAAAGAACAGAGAAGCAAGGCTTATTATATTCTCCTATTACTTGGCTTGTCTTCATTGCTTGGATTTTTTAGTGCACAGAATGATATTACGTTTTATGTATTTTTTGAATTGGCTTTGATACCATTTTATTTCATTATTTTAATGTATGGTGGAGCTAATCGAAAAAATGCTGTATTTAAGTTTTTTCTTTATACGGTTCTTGGAAGTTTTTTAATGTTGGCATCGATAATTTACTTGCATAGTTTAACAGGTAATAACCTAACCAACAATTGGTCTATGTTGTATGATATAGAATTGTCCAAACAATCTCAGACATGGATATTGGCGGCTTTATTTTTAGCATTTGCTATTAAGTCTCCATTATTTCCATTTCATACCTGGCAAGCTGATTTATATACAGAAGGTGACAGACCAACCGTTATAATTTTAGCAGCAGTTTTATCTAAGATGGGCGTTTTTGGCTTTTTAAGATTCTTCAATATTGTCAATGATTCAATCGCTCAGTATCAATTGCCGTTAATTGTAATATGTGTAATTGGAGTTATCTATGGAGCATTGGTAGCCTGGAGACAGCATGAGTTAATTCGAGTGTTGGCCTATTCTTCTTTATCCCATATGGGTATGATTGCAGCAGGTATATTTAGCGCATCGGTTAGTGGATTAAAAGGAGGTGTATTTCAGATGTTAACACATGGAATAATTGCTGCAGGATTGTTTTTCACAGTTGATTCAATTATGAGCAGAACCCATAGCAATGCAATTAAGGGAAGCCAGGGAATGGCTCAGACGCATCCAAATCTTGCGGTGTATTTCTTTATATTATGTTTGGCATCTGCAGGATTACCCTTGACCAGTGGATTTATAGGTGAGTTTAATATTTTGCAAGGTCTGTCTCAGATCAATCTCTGGGTAGTTTCGATAGCGGGAACAAGTATAATTATAGGAGCTATTTACACCCTAAGACTTTTTCAAAAATCTATGTTTGGTGAATTAGATGGTCAATCCATAAACTGGAGTCCGTTGAAAACTTCTGAGGATTATGCTTTAATCATACTTATGATTTTGGTATTGGTTCTGGGATTTTTTCCTGAATCCTGGTTAGATATGGCAGATCAGGCAACTTCTTCATTTATTCAATTAAAATCAAAAGGATAACATGCTGGCAATAGTTATATTAACTGTCGTTGCTACTATAGTTCTTTATCTGGGGTTTTCACAGAACAGGGATGTAATTATTCCTGTGGCCTTGTTAGGATCCCTTATAGCTATCTATTGTATTGTAACCAAACAGTCGCTTTGGAATAATTGGTTTATGAACATGATGAACATTGAAGGTTCATCAAGAATATTCAGTATTCTAATACTTAGTGCAGCAGCAATGTTGCTGCCCTTCATTAATGTTTTTAGATCAAGAGGTGGGGAGGAATTAGCTGATTTTACCGGAATTTTTCTATATTCTCTGATTGGCGGAATAATGATGGTTTCCTATAGTGATTTCATGGTATTATTCTTGGGGATTGAAATATTGTCCATTGCCATGTATATACTGGCTGGATCCAGTAGAAAAAGAGTAAGTTCTAATGAAGCAAGCCTTAAGTATTTTTTATTGGGATCATTCGCAAGCGCCATCTTGCTTTTTGGAATTGCCCTTTACTTTGCGTGTACAGGATCTTTCAGATTAGATATTGACCTAGTTTCAAGTTCTTCACTTTTAAACCTGAGCTACCTTCTTATTTTTTCCGGATTAGCTTTTAAAATTGCATTGGTTCCTTTTCACTTTTGGGCACCGGATGTTTATCAGGGAACGCCAACCATTTTTACAGCCACCATGGCAACGGTTGTGAAAATTTCTGCAGTTGGGGCTATGTTTCAATTTATATCTTTTTGTGGACAGCATATGGAATCCTGGTTGTACTGGCTAATTTCTGTACTTGCTATCGCGTCGATTTTAATAGGTAATATCATGGCTCTGTCGCAACATAGTGTCAAAAGAATATTAGCGTACTCAGGAATTGTTCAGGCTGGATTTATTATTGTAGGTTTTTTAAATTTCAAATCAGAGGATTCTTGGATTGTTCTGTATTACATGATTGCATATACAATGGCTTCGTTGATCACATTTTTAGGAACTCACTTTGTGGAAGATGTAAGCGGATCAGACGATATCAATTCTTTTCGCGGATTATACTTCAATAATCCATTTCTTGCCATTGTAATAAGTATTGCCTTAATTTCCTTAGGTGGCGGACCTTTAACAGCAGGTTTCATGGCAAAATTCTTTGTTTTATCACATGCCGCTGTGTCCGGCAATATTTCAATTGTCGTATTGGCTTTGGTATTAGCTGTAATTTCTTTATATTATTATTTTAGAATAATAAATTTAATGTTCACCAAAAGTAACGAACAAAAAAGCTGGCAATTAAATTTGACGTATAAGGGAATATTTGCAATCATCTCATTAGCGACGATTATAGCTGGAATTGCTCCATACTTTGTAGTGAATATGCTTAAGTAGTAAGCGTCCAGGCTGTTAAAACTCGTTTATACATTCATATAGCTATGCGTCATTTGTTAACCATCGGATTATTAGTATTATCTAATATTTTCATGACATTAGCCTGGTATGGTCATTTGCGGTTTGCAGAGTGGAAATCCTTTAGTAAGATTGGATTGTTTGGAATAGTATTGGTAAGTTGGGGAATTGCATTTTTCGAATATTGCTGTCAGGTACCTGCAAATAGATTTGGTTTTCAGGCTAATGGAGGCCCATTTAATTTGGTTGAATTAAAAGTTTTACAGGAAGTCATTACTCTATTGGTATTTAGTGTATTTGCTATTGTTGTATTTAAGACAGAAGTATTGAGAATGAATCACCTCATTGGATTCTTTTTTTTGATTTTGGCTGTTTTTTTTATTTTTAAAAAATAACAACTCCATCAGTATAAAGAGTTAAGCTGAATTTTTTTTAGAGAAACTTATTTGTCAATGTAAAAAATAATTTTTGATAAGCTAGTCAACTTGAAATCCTATAATTAATTTAGTAAAATGTTATTTGCGAATGAAGATATAAGTTTGCCTGAAGTCCGGAATTTTTCAAAATCTCTGTGGAAAGACAAATTTATTGAAACGCCTTCCGTACTTTCTCAGATTACAAGGGTTCTTGACGAAGGTAAGTTTCCACATTGTAGTATCATAACGGGTCAGCCTGGATCAGGCCAATTGCTGGTTGGCTTGCATATTGCACAGGCATTATTATGTCTAAGTGATCAAAAGCCATGTGGGGTATGCTTAGGATGTTATAAGGTAAGTCAAATGATTCACCCTGATCTAAGTTTTACATTCCCTTTAATTGGAACTGGGGAATTATGTACCGATCATTATACTAAATTTAAGAAAGCGGTAGGTGACAACCCTTATTTAGGTGTTCAGCAGTGGATTAATACATTCGAGGGCGAGAACAAACAACTAAATATAAATGTACAGGAAGTTAGATCAGTTATTGAAAGACTTTCATTTACACCTTTTGAAGGAAAATGCAATGTTCTTTTGTTATGGCTGCCTGAATACTTAGGCAAAGAAGCAAATATTCTTCTAAAATTATTGGAAGAACCACCAGGCATTTCATATTTAATTCTAATGACTGAAGATATTCAGAAGTTGCTCCCGACCGTTCTATCCCGTACTCAATCTTTCAGATTAGGTCCGATTTCCGATGAAGCTTTGACTAAGCATTTAAGTCATAAATATGGATTGGAAAAATCAAAATGTATCGAATTTATCATTGCATCAGAATCTAATCTATCCTTATGCATTCAATGGGCAGAGGATCAAAACGTGCATAAAATTGAACTCATCAAGGGCTTATTCCAAAAGGCTTATTTGAGCGAACCTGTTGGTTACTTAGAGTGGATTGAAAAAATAGCAATATTGGGAAGGGAAGAACAAAAACAATTTTTTGGTTTCTTAACCTCCGTGTTGAGTCTGTGTTTAAGAGCAAAATTTAACAATTTGCCTAAAAACCAAGGCATTGATTTATTCGATTATGTGGAGAAAATTTCCGCACGTCTAAGCGTACAAACCATTGACTATGTGTCCAATATGACTGATGAACTCATATTTGGGATACAGAGAAATGCAAATATTCGTATATTGCTGCTCGATTATTTGATTAAATTATCGGGATACCTTCGGGGTTCCTGAATATAAAATATACATTTATGGGTTGTTCCGGATGTTCTACCGGTAAGAGCGGTACGCCTTCAGGTTGTGGAGATAAAGGTCATTGTGCAAGTGGGGGTTGTAACAAATTAAATACCTACGACTGGCTTACTGTAATGGACATTGAAGACCCTATGGTTTATCAGTTTGCCGAAATCAGTTTTAAAAACGGTTCAAGAAAGACCTTTTACAAAATGCATGAATCCTATCATTATACTACCGGGGATCTGGTTGTAGTTGATGCTGGGAATGGATCATGGGATGTAGGAAGAGTCTCCCTTATGGGTGATCTGGTTAGGCTTCAAATGAAAAAAAAGAATTTCAAGGAGGATCGAATTGCAGGCGATATTCTTCGACGAGCCAATAATAGAGATATCGAAAGAATGACAGAGGCAAGAGCTTTGGAAAAACCTGCCTTAATTAAAGCCAGGGTAATTGCCAGAACGCTTAAACTAGACATGAAAATTGGAGATGTCGAATATCAGGCAGATCAGAAAAAAGCTACTTTTTATTATACCGCAGATGGATGGGTTGACTTTAGAGAACTTGTCAAGCAATATGCCAAAGAGTTCAGGGTAAAAATTGAAATGCGTCAAATCGGTTCAAGACAAGAGTCAGCAAGAATCGGAGGAATCGGTTCTTGTGGCAGGGAACTATGTTGTTCCACCTGGTTAACTGATTTTAAAACAGTCTCCACGACCGCTGCCCGTTATCAAAATATTGCCATAAACCAATCTAAACTTTCGGGGCAATGTGGCAGACTGAAATGTTGCTTAAACTATGAACTAGATCTCTATGTTGAAGAATTAGAAAAATATCCAAACGACGTTGAATACCTTAAATCAAAAAATGGAAACGCAAGTCTTGTCAAAGTAGATATTTTTAAGGGTGTTTTGTACTATTTATATGAACCATTCAAAGGTAGAAGTATCGTAATGCCAATCTCACCTGAAGAGGTCAGACGGATTAAGGCCATGAATGATAAAGGTCAGATGCCGGATGAAATATTGGCAACAGAAGAGCTTCAGGTCGAAGTTAAAAAAGAAGAACAGTATTTTGATGTTACCGGCGCGATTGAACTTCCCATGGATAAAAAAAGGAAGAAGAAAAAAAAGAAAAAACTGACAAATCAAAATGCAGCGGGCGCTACCCAAAATACCAATACCAACACCAATACCAATACCAATACCAATACCAACCAGCCTTTGCGGGATACAATAGTTAAAAAAGATCTTACCAAAGTTCCACCAGAGACCAGTAATCAAAAATCCAGTGAAGAACCGACAACCACAGATAATGCTGATGGACAACAGGCGAATAAAAAGAAAAAAAAGCGCTGGTATAATAAGCGTTAGAATCAAGAACGTTTATAGATAACTTATATTCCATAAATTATTTTAATGCTGAATTAGAATAACATAAGATTGATCGACAGTAGAATCAATGCTTACCGAAAGCATTATAAAAAAATGAAAATATCATTCAGGATTATTACATGTTAATCGATTGTATAATTTATTCTTCCAAAATGAAGTTTTTTCTGAAAGACTGAAGCTAATTTTACTCCATGAAAGCATTAATTACAGGAGCTACAAAGGGCATTGGGAGGGCTATTTCCAATAGGCTGGCCATGGAAAATATTCACCTCATTCTTAATTCAAGAAACAGTATTGAACTCGAGAGTGTGAAAAGTGAAATTCTTGAAAAAAATTCTGGAATTGAAATTTTATGCTATACCGCCGATCTTAGTATAAGAGATCAAACTTTTAAATTAGCCGAAAATATAAGTTCTTTTTCTCCGGATGTCAATATCCTGGTCAATAATGTTGGTCTTTACCTACCATCTAACATAGAAGATGCTGCAGATGATATACTTGAAAAATTAATGGAGACAAATTTGTATTCAGCCTATCATCTTACCAGAAAATTACTTTCGACACTCAAACAAAATGAAAAAGCCTACATCTTTAATATTTGTAGCATAGCCGGATTACAACCATACCCTGGAGGATCAAACTATTGTATTACCAAATATGCCATGAATGGCTTTAGCCAATGTCTAAGAGAAGAATTGAAAAAAGATAACATAGCAGTCTGTACGATTTACCCCGGTGCAACATGGTCTGATTCGTGGAAAGGGTCTAATTTACCATCTGCTCGTATTATGCAAGCTGAAGATATTGCAGAAATAGTGGCAACTCAATTGAAACTAAGCAAATCTGCAGTGATGGAAGAAATTGTATTAAGGCCTCAACTTGGAGATTTATGAAAGATCATTTTAAAACTATTCCTTATCAGGCATCAAACCTGGATGAAGGAGCGATGCTTCAAAAATCTGAAGAATTTAATCTTCTGATGAATCGACGAAGATCAGTTAGAGACTTTTCGGACAAGCCTCTTCCTAAAGGAATTGTTGAAAATATTCTGATGACGGCTAATTCAGCTCCTTCAGGAGCAAACAAACAGCCTTGGACCTTTTGTGTGGTTACAAATAATGAAATAAAAAAAAGAATTCGAAGAGAAGCTGAAATTGAAGAATACAAGGCTTATCATGGTGGAATGCCTGAGCAGTGGCTGGAAGACCTTAGTTATCTTGGAACAGACTGGAATAAGGAATTTCTTGAAGTTGCCCCATTAATTATTGTTGTATTTAGAAAGTCTTATGATATAATCAATGGTCAGAAAAGAAAAAACTATTATGTACAAGAATCTGTTGGATTGGCTTGTGGTTTTCTATTGGCTGCTATCCATAATTGTGGATTGGTTGCTTTAACGCATACACCAAGTCCGATGGATTTTCTAAGACAAATTTTAGAGAGGCCCGAAAATGAAAAACCTTTTTTGTTAATACCGATAGGTTACCCTGCTAACGATGCACTGGTTCCGAATATCCAGCGAAAAAAGTTGTCAGAATTTGTTGAATTTTATACATGATCAAAATTTATCCCGATCATATTTACCAGGGCCATTCAGGCGCTGTTTACGCTCTTTCAAAAGGATTCTCAGAAGAACAGTTTTTTAGTGTTGGAGGAGATGGCAGTCTGGTTGAATGGACTCTTAGTTCTGATACGGGTAAAATGGTAGCGATGTTTAATGAGCCGGTTTTTTCAATTTGTGTCGATGAGAATCACAGCACTATTTACTGTGGTACCCAAGTTGGTAATCTATATAAAATTAGTTATTCAAAAGAGGAAAAACCACAAAGTTTAATCATACATCGCGGAGCTATTTTCGAAATAAAAATTTTTGAAGATAATATATATACCATTGGTTCTGATGGAATGTTAGCGGAAATAAATAGGGCTGATTTTAAATTTCAAATAGCCTGGAAAATAAGTTATTCCGGGTTAAGAACCTTCGAATTAGATTCAATGAACAGATGTTATTACATAGCGGGTCAAAATGGATTAATATTTAAGTTTGACTTACAAAGCAAGGCGTCGGGTTTGGTCTACTCCATTGAATCTCAAAAGACGATTTTCACCATAGCACTGGATGTATCAAGCTATACTTTATACATTGGTGGAATGGATGCATTGTTAAGAGCTTTGGATATTAGAAATTGCAAAGAATTAGCTGAACCAATAAAAGCACATTGGTTTACGATCAATTCTATTAAAATAATAGAGCCTCATGCTTTAATCGCAACATCTAGCAGAGATAAGTCGATCAGATTATGGGAAATGGAAACTTTGAAATTAATCAAAGAAATTTCAATATCTAAATATAATGGTAACGAAAGATCTGTCAATAATTTACTGTGGATGGAATCGTCAAACTTGCTAATTTCGGCCTCAGATTCTAAACTTGTTAAATCCTGGAAAATTATAGAAGATGATATTAACAGATAAAAAAATTCTTGAAGCGGTCGAACGAGGTGAAATTGTGATTTCTCCATGGAGAATAGAATGCCTTGGAACCAATAGCTATGATGTTCATTTGGGAAAGACCTTGGGCGTATATACAGATCGTGTATTGGACGCAAAGAAGCATAATCGCATAGAACTATTTAATATTCCGGATGAAGGATTTGTTTTACAGCCATCCACCTTATATCTTGGCGTAACAGAAGAATATACCGAAACACACCGAGCTGTTCCATTTTTGGAAGGAAAGTCGAGTGTAGGAAGATTAGGTATAGATATTCATGCAACCGCAGGAAAAGGAGATGTGGGATTTTGTAATAATTGGACACTTGAAATAAGTTGTGTTCAACCAGTTAGAATTTATGCCGGTATGCCGATAGGGCAATTAATTTATTTTTCCGTTGACGGCGAAATTCAAAATCTGTATAATAAAAAACAAGGAGCCAAATACAACGAAAGAAATGATATTCCGGTTGAAAGCATGATGTGGAAGAATAAATTTTGAGCAGTTGGGGAGTTATTTTTTTATACAAAGTATCCTTCAATTTATAAAAAATGCATAATAGGAAAGAAATAAGATAAGTCTTTATCTATTGATTTTATGTATTTGACACATTTCAATTTGATGACCATTAAATATTTTATTCTTCGATTTTTGTAAAGATCAGGGACTTAAACCGAAAATATGCAATTGGCTATTGATTAAGAAATAATTTTTATCTAAACACTTCCGCACCTATTAATGCACCCTATGAGCGAATCCATGACCGAGGCAAAATTTAATCTGAGAGTACTATTAAATATTCAAATTTTAATGCTCTGGACATTCCAATATTATAATTTCAGAAAACGCTTGACATCCAATTTTAAACTATAAGAAAAATTCAGGGTATACCCTGAATTATATTTTTATAGGGAAAGCCCTAGGTTTTTTGAAAATATATTATAGTATCTTTGAAAATAATTGAGATTACAGATGTTGTAAATTCAATGTGGATCGCAAATTAAAGATATGAATATTTAATTGGCATCCATGTATTCGTAATTCCGTTTTCATATTCAATAAGTATTATGTAACCATTAAAATTTTTTTAATATGAAAAACGATTATTATTTTTCAAAAGGGCTTAAGCAAAAGATCTTAAGCGGTAAAAGGTTATTAATATTAATGACCACGTCAATTTCTTTATTTTCTTATCTTTATGGACAAAACGGAAACTCTACCTATGGTGTCTGTAGAACTGACCCACCAACTTTAGTATTTAGTCCTGCAGATTGTACTCCAGGAAACCAAAAGTGTGTCAAACTTAAATTTCACCTCATGAACAACACCAATCAATCTCCCAATTCACCAGATTATAATTTGATAAGGGAGTTGATGAACTATTTCAACAATGTTTATTTAAATGGCAACATTCACTTTTCGCTGGCTGGAGAGTGTTTGCATGAAGGCACCACAGATGGAGATCTTGTCTGGAGTAAATCAGCGGGAAACAATACTATATTTTCTCATTTTTTTAACGAGAGTACCAAAGTCCTAGAACCTGACCCGGCATTTGCATATGATGATAAGGCTATTAATATCTATTTATTTCAGAACCCACTTACTTCCGGAGGGGCAAGTATTCAGCATCCAGACCCACAGAAGTTATTTAATGTAGTGTATGGAATTCCGGATCCTGTAGTATTGGCACATGAAATTGGGCATGCTTTAGGAATGGTACATACCTGGGATGCATTTGAGTCAGCTGGAAGCTTACTACAACCTAAGGCTAAGTGGGAATGCAAGGAGAGAGGAGTCAATGGCAATTGGTCCACCACAGGAGATTTTTTGGAAGATACAGGACCTGATCCTTATGATATGGATCTTGATGGTAATAATATAGCAGATGGATTAAAGTGGGTTACTGGTTGTAATCCAAATATCAGCAGTGGCATTATGGATGGATGTGATAATGACATGCTTTCATGGGATATACCTTTTGATAATATTATGAGTTAATATCAACCAAGTTGCCGTAGGCGGTTTTCACCTTGCCAATTAAGAATTGCCAATGATTATTTGGAAAATGAAGGCCAATATTTGACCTTGGATTGTGGCAATGACCCTAGTTTTTATACTTGTGCGGATATAACTATAAATACACATGTTGTATGGAGCAATCTTACGAGAGAAATGTGCCCCGGACAAAAAATAATCATTACATCAACTGGATCACTGGAACTCGATAATACCAAAATTACATCAAAAATAATTAATTCGAATTGTCCTGCATTAAGTGGAAATTGGGATGGAATTTATATACAAAATCCAAATAACCAACCCTATTATCCACCTTGGCCACCTGTAAACTATGCTTCGCTTTCTGCTTACAATGGATCCATTATAGAATATTCTAATAATGCAATACAAGCCATAGATGGACATAATGGAATCTTTATTAATAGCAGTAAGATTATTGAAAATCCAATGGCCATTAATGCGGGTAAAGGCAACAATATGACCAGCGGAATTATATCCATTGCAAATGGATGTGAAATAAGCAATATCAATTTTCCCAAAGAAGTACTGATTCGATCCAATGGTTCCGATATTTACATGGATAATTCGTCACTAATTCAAAAAAGAGTAGCTTTGAATTCTGATGTAGGTATAAAATCAATGGATTGTAAAGTAGATCTTGTGAATCTTAGCAAGATAAAAGGATTCGGATATGGCATTGACAATAATGTGAGTGGAGGAAATGGTCAAATCGGATTGACCATTAACAACTGTAGATTTGATTGTATAAAAGCTATACGAAACACCAGTTCATTTATTGATGTAGAGCATAGTTTTATCAAAGGAAAGGTGGAGAATTATGGATTATGTTATGGCAGATGGCATTCTAACCATTTTTACTTTATAGACGGTAGTCCTTTTTTATCATCTGTGGAGATATATAATCCGACAGAAACACAAACATTCGAGGAGAATAGATTTCATAAGTCCAATCTATATCTACAGGATAATCAGGGTATGACGGATGCAATTTGCAATGAATGGAATGGGGCTCCTCCATTTGGAGATGCGGTATCTGGTTCGGCAACCAAACTTATGCATAACTGGGGTTCAGTTGTTGCGCCTTCCGGCAACCGACATCTAATGAATAGCACAAAGCCAGCGATGAGTATTAATGCAAACAATGAAATTAAGAATTGGGAAAAAATTGGACAACCAGAAACAGACTTTGATGTTGCTGGAAATTTCTTAGAAGATCAATCCAATGGATCAATATCTTGCCAATATGGCTTGTTTCCCGACAACTTCAATTCACCGCTTGTTGGAGGGAATGGAGGTTCATATTCAGAATATAACAATAATCAAAATTGGACAGATTGTCATAATACTTATTTGGATCTTCAGAATCAACTAGCCACCACATCCAGTTCTGAACTTCCGAATTTAATTGCTGAATGGGAAGAGAGTAATGAATGTATGAGTCAGGCGGTTCTGGACGGAATTCTAAATACCAATCCGGTTTCAGATACTCTGGTATTTAATCAATGGATTTCAAGATCAAATCCTATAGTTGGACAGAGGATAAAGATACTAAATCTATTCCGCTCTGGACAATATACGGACTTGATAAGTTATCTGAATTCTATTACCGCAGATACAAGCAATAGTCAAGATTTGATTCATTTTAAGACTGGAATAAATTGGATGAAAGATGCAGTATCTGATGAAAAAAATATTTATCTTCTTAAAGCGGGAGAGCAACAAGAACTAATAGATATTGCAGCAAGCACCTATGGGGATTATACAGAAATTCTTAGAAGCTTTCTCAATATCATTTATGATATCCGATTAAATCATCCTAAGGTTCTCAACGCGTACACTAATAATAAAAGAAAGAATGTATTTGAGAGTAATTGCAAATTATTTATTACTCCGAATCCAACCAATGATTGTATATTTCTGAAGGATATAAAGAATAGTCAAGAAGCGTATAAGGTTGAGATCATCAGCACAGAAGGAAAGATATTAGTAGCACAAAAGTTTTCTGTAGATGATCCAATCTGCCTTAGAGAAAGCTTAATTCCAGGAATCTATCTGGCCAGAATCTACAATACTAATAGCATAGAAATACACCATCTAAAATTAATAATGCAATAATAAGAATATTATGAGACTTATTGGCTTATGCTTGTGTTACTGTTCTGTACTTGTGTCGCAGGCACAAGCCTATAAGCTCTTCAATATACTTCCGGATATTGGTGCTATCAGGAATCAATCAGAGTTTGCTTCAGTAATAACAGATACCATGAATATTTATATAATTGGACAAATGGTAAGTACTATTGATTCCTTAGGGAATAACGCAAATATTAATGTACATATTAGCAAGTTTGATTATCAAGGTAATTTTTTAGGATTGAATGTGCTTAAAGACAGCAGACTGAATAAGCCGTTCATTGGAAAAAATACTCCTATTTATAAAGTAAACGATAGTGTGATTTGCTATATGGTGTTTACCATATCAGACCCAAGTTATGCATACGGCACAGCAAATATTAGCAAACTAAATCTAAATACAGGAAAGTTATTAAATAATCTAATAGTACCCAATCCCATAGCAGGCGATGCGAGCATCGTATATTATACTCAAACAGAAATCAAGGATGGGAATCTGAGCATCGTGTATAATTTTCAGGATGGAAATTCTACAAATTCGAATTATATTCTAATGATAGACTCTGCAATGAGGATAAAGCAACGATTCAAATTACCGGAATATACTCAAAAATATGATACATATAGATGG
>WBZT01002262.1_pt1 | contig 13508 bp, 11 predicted proteins | sample 5204241 | NCBI WGS metagenome assembly WBZT01 (sample SAMN12344358, study PRJNA552823) | activated sludge metagenome | biome: Activated sludge suspended growth; feature: Nitrification reactor; material: Wastewater; isolation source: activated sludge from nitrification reactor of wastewater... | reverse complement strand
GCGTGGAGCGGGGCCAGAGCGAGGCCGGCATTGCCATGGGCTTCACGCGCCTCCAGACCTTCCTGTACATTGTTCTGCCTCAGGCGACGCGGCGCATCCTGCCGGTCTATCGTGGCGAGTTCATTTCTCTGGTCAAGATGACCTCCATCGTCGGCTATATCGGTGTTCAGGACCTGACCAAGGCCGGCGATATCATCCGCAGCCGCACCTTCGAGGCCTTTTTCCCCTTATTGATGGTAGCGGCCATCTATTTCTTGATCATCGGGGTGCTGGGGCTGGCTCTTGATTATGTCGATCGGCGGACCGATCCAAAAAGGCGCGCCAAGGTGGCCGTGGAAACGGCATAATCACCTCGGCCCTTGCCGGCCAGGTAATCAAACAGCAATCATTTTGGGCTAATAGCATGAAGAGAAGGATAGTAATTTTATTGGCAGGTCTGTTCCTGACCCTGGGTTATGGTATGCCGGGTAGCGCCACAGAGATTCGGGTTGCCGTTTCCCCGGCCTCCCCACCCAACCTGTTCGAGGAAAACGGTCAGACCAAAGGCATGGATCTCGAGATTTTCGAAGGTTACTGTCAGTCGCGAGGCTGCAGTCTGAAGATCACCTCTTACGATTGGCAAGGCATGCTGGGCGCCGTCGTGAGCGGACAAGCCGATGTGGCTTTCTCGGGTATTTCCATCACCGACAAGCGCAAGGAGGTGATGGACTTCTCCCAACCCTATCTTGAAAACACCTGGAATCTGATGAGCCTAAAGAGCAGGAACATCAAATTCGAGGATCTGGCCGAGTGGAAAAACTACACCACCGGCTACCCGCGGGGCATGGCCTACACGGATTTCATCAAAACCCAAATGGGACCCAAGGGTCTCTACAGCCTCGACAAGGTCAAACTCTATCCCAGCTATAACGAGGTCCTGGCCGATCTGCAGAACGGTCGGGTTGATCTGGCCTTTCTGGATGGCACCGTGGCCGCGGTCTATCGTAAGCAGTTGCCCATCCAGGACGCCTATGTGTTCACGGGCTTTGATCGCTTTGGCTTTGCCTTTCCTAAGGGTTCGCCCTTGCGGGAGGATTTTGATCGCTATCTGAACGAACTCGGGCCCGAGAAACTCAAGGCTATCGCCGACAAGTGGCTCAATTGATGACCGAGACCTAGGGTCGATGAATTTTTTACAAATCCTCGGCCAGCTCGCGACGGGTGCGGGTTACACCATTCTAGTGACCCTTGCTTGTATCGCGGCCGGGTTGGCCACCGGATTGGGTATCGCCCTCTTGGCGCGCTTGCGCCTGAGGGCACTGGATCGCCTCCTAGATACTTACACCTATATTTTTCGCGGCATCCCGGTATTGGTGCTGTTGTTTCTGGTCTATTTTGGCCTGCCCGGCATCGGCCTCAATGTACCGCCCCTGGTCGCCATGATGCTCAGCCTGGGACTCATTGCCGGGGCCTATCTGGCCGAGGTCTTTCGAGGCTCCTTCGCCGCCGTTGATCCCAACGAGATTATGGCCGCCGAGGCCATGGGGATGACCCGGTCCCAGATCTTGCTGTCGATCGAGATGCCACAAATGTTGCGCTTCGCCGTACCCGGTATGCTCAATGAGTTTACGACCGTGCTGAAATATTCACCCTTTGCCTATACGGTAGGCCTGCCCGAAATCATGAAGCAGGCTATGGCCTTGGCCGCCACAACCCTCCGAGGATTGGAGATCTATCTCGCCATCGGTCTGCTTTATTTCGGCATCTATAAACTGATGCTGTTCCTGGTGCGGGTTATCGAACGCCACTTCTCCGTCCCAGGATTCATCCGACTCTGAGGTCAGGCATGGCGCTGCTGGAAGTCAGAAACCTAGTCAAGGAATTCGATGGCAAGCCGGTCCTGGATGGGATCGATCTGGACCTCGAGGAAGGGCAGGTCAAGGTCATCATGGGGCCTTCGGGCTGTGGTAAATCAACCCTGCTCCGATGCATCAATCGGTTGATCGACCCTACCTCGGGACAAATCATCTTTCGCGGCGAAGATGTCACCCGTCCCGAAACGGATGTGCGCGCCTTGCGTCAGCGCATCGGTTTCGTCTTCCAGAATTTTGCCCTCTATCGCCACCTCAATTCCCTTGACAACATCAAGCTGGGCTTACGCAAACTCCGGGGTCTGACCGATGGCGAGGCGACTGCCAGGGCCCGGCATGAACTGCACCGGATGAACATGGAGGACCACGAAAAGAAGTTTCCCGCCCAACTGTCTGGGGGACAAAAACAACGGGTGGCCATCGCCCGGGCCTTGGCCATGGACCCGGCAGTCCTCTTCTTTGACGAACCGACCTCGGCCCTGGATCCACGCATGGCGCGAGAGGTGGTGGCCCTGATCAACCAGCTCTTCCTGGATAACGTGACCATGCTTTGCGTCACCCATGATGTCTTTTTGGCCCGCCATATCTCAGATCGGGTCCTGTTTCTGGACCATGGTCGGGTGCGGGCGGAGGGGGATGCCGATCATTTGCTGGAGGATCATGACGACCCGCATATCCGCGCCTTCTTTGGCCGCGGGATCGAGAATTCATGACCGGTTGGCTGGCCTTCTTCCAAGAGGTTCTGGAATACGGACCTCAGATTTTCGCGGGGCTCAGCAACACCCTGTTACTCGCGCTCATCATTACCTTCAACGGACTGATTGGCGGCATCCTGGTTTTCTATTTGACCTTGAGCCCAAACTCGGTCATGCGTCGCCTTACCGATGGTTACATCTCCTTCTTCATCGGGACGCCCCTGATCGTGCTGTTGTTCCTGATGTATTACGGCTTGCCGCAATGGGGAGTGAGCCTCTCGCCCTTGGCCGTGGCCGTCATCGGCTTTACCCTGAACGTCGCCGCCTACAATGCCCGTTACCTCAGGACCGCCTATAACGGCCTCAATCAGGATGAATTGGAGGCGGCCCGCGCCCAGGGGTTATCGGGCCTGCAGGTTTTCAGGCACATCACCCTTCCCCAGGTTCTTCGCCTGTCGGTGCCGGCCCTGACCAACCAGGCCATCCTCAATCTTAAGGACAGCTCGGTAGCCTTCCTGATCCAATACACCGAATTCTTTGCGGAGGTCCAGGAGCTGGCTACCCGAAACTTTCAATATTTCAAGGCCTATCTCATGGCCGGAATAGCTTACCTGCTATTGGTCTCGATTATCGTCCTCGCTGCCCGTCGTCTGGAAAAGACGGTCCTGCGACCCATGCTCTGAGCCACATCGCCCGGAGTTTGCCTGCGCGCCAACCTCCAAGCTGCCGCACCCCTGGGGTTAGAAACCACTCCCTGTGGTTACAAAACGATTCCTTGGAGAAGGAGGGCGGCGACCCGTTCCGTATGGGTGGCGGCAACCTGCTCAAGAACCGCCTGAAACGCGGGATATTCGCTGCGGATCTGGTTGTAAGCCTCCTGTGGCAAGACCAGGACCTCGCAATAGGTCAGAGCCTGGACGGAGGCCGTGCGCTTTTCGCGCAGGACCAGGGAGAGATTGCCGAAATAGTCGCCATCCTCCAGGATACCGAAATGCGTTGTGCCATCCTCAGACAGGATGGCGGCCTTGCCGTGACTGAGAAAAAAGATCTCGTGGCCTACCTCGCCCGCCGCCGCGATCCTGACCCCTGGGGCATAGGTAAAGGCCTGGAGAGCCAGAAGGAGTGCGTTGCGCAGGGGCGGCGTGCAATAGCGGAACAAGGGCACATTGGTCAACAAATCCCGGGTCAGATGCACCAGGATGTCGAGTCGAAAGGGTGGCGGCAATTCCTCCAGATAGGAGGCCTGTTTCAAACCACGATAATGGGCCCAGAGATAGTCGTAATAATCGCGGACCTGCTCATTCAGCCGCGCCGGGATGCGCCGTTCATGCAGATAGTTGCCGATGGCCTCGACACGCTGGAAATACTGCGCCCGCTCGGCATCCAGGTTGCGTACCAGGTTAGCGATATTGCCGATGATAAAGGCGTACATAAAGGCCCCGAGCAGCATGACGCCCGCGGCAAAGAGATATTCATAATCGTTGACCGGCAGGATATCCCCATATCCCACAGTGGCGACGGTGGTGATGACCCAGTAAAGGGAACGGATGTACTGGGTGGACGGGTCCGCCGAGGCGATGCCCTCGGCCGTAACCCATGAGTTTTCCGAAAAATTCCCAAGGTAGGGCACTAAAAACCAGACGCAGGCGATCCAATGGATGAGGATGAAGAAGACGATTAGCAGGAGCGTCAAGCGCAGGTAGCCGGCCTTGCTCCAGGCCAGGCGCTCCCAGCGCTTGAAGATCACAAAGAGCTTGACTAGGCGCAGGAGGCGGAACTGACGGAGGATCAGGACGAGGGGCAGGCCGGCGCTGATTACATGGTCCTGGCCAAGAAAGAGGGCGTCAATTGGCAAGGTCGCGACAAGATCAAGGGCGAAATTGCCCCGCAGATAATGCCTGACGGTCTGGCGCACCTCCATGATCTTTTCCCCTGGGCGTCGGTAGGAGGTGAAGAAGTTGAACAAGATATCCAGCCAGAAGAAAAAATCGATCCCATAGACCACCTCGCTCCCGAAGGGTAGGACGACGTGACGGAAGGCGAGTTGAAAGGGGATGACCAGGCAGGTGGCCATGATCAGCAGGACCATGAAGGCATCCCAGCCTTGGCGGAAGGTCGAATTTTCGTCGATGACGGACATGGAGGCGGCAAGTTGGCAGAGCGGAGGCTGGAGGGAACTTGGCAAACCTAAAGTGATCGTCAGGACAACCTAATCCGCGGTCAGGGGTATGGCCATCCCACCCGTATCCTAGCTTGATCGGCTCCGGTTTGTGAAACTCTTGATCGCGAAAGCGTCAGCTACTCTGCCTCTCTCCATGGTTCTCGCTCGCGCCTACCTTGGCTACGGCACCGATCCCGGTGCTGGCGCGCGGATATTGACTCTGTCCTAAATCCTAGGTTCGTCGCTACTCGCTACTTCGCCATTCGCCTCGGGCAAGTGCCACTCGCTCATCTTGTGCCACCGTCAAAAAGCTATCTCCGAGTGCGGCTTACCGGCCTCGCGTGGTAGAATTACTGGGTTAAATTCGACGGACCCAAACCAGGCTTCCCAGAGCCACGCGCACCCGTCCACCAACGCCTTTAGTCATTTTTTGCCATTGCCTCCAGTAGGTTAGCCATTCTTATGCCGGAGTTTGCCAAAGAAATTCTCTTCGTCAATCTGGAGGACGAAATGCGTCGGTCCTATCTGGATTACGCCATGAGCGTGATCGTGGGCCGAGCCCTGCCGGACGTGCGCGACGGACTCAAACCCGTTCATCGGCGCGTTCTCTTTGCCATGAGTGAACTGGGGAACGACTGGAATAAGCCCTATAAAAAGTCGGCGCGCGTGGTGGGTGATGTCATCGGTAAGTACCACCCACATGGCGACACGGCGGTTTATGACACCATCGTGCGCATGGCACAACCCTTCTCCATGCGCTACATGCTGGTGGATGGTCAGGGTAACTTCGGTTCCGTGGACGGCGACGCCCCGGCGGCTATGCGTTACACCGAGGTGCGCATGGCGCGCATCGCCCACAGTCTGCTGGAGGACCTGGACAAGGAAACCGTTGAATTCTCGCCGAATTACGACGAGTCAGAGCACGAGCCCAAAGTCTTGCCGGCGCGTTTTCCCAATCTGCTGGTCAACGGTTCCTCGGGTATCGCGGTGGGCATGGCGACCAATATCCCCCCGCACAACCTGCGCGAGGTCATTGAGGCCTGCCTGGCGGTGATCGAGCGGCCAGAGATCGGGATCGAGGAACTCATGGAACTGGTCCCGGGGCCGGACTTTCCGACCGCCGCCATCATCAATGGCGTGCGGGGTATCCGCGAGGCCTATCGGACCGGGCGGGGGCGGGTCGTGATGCGCGCGCGCACCCATGTAGAGACAGAGAAGCGCAGCGGGCGCGAGGCCATCATCGTCTCCGAGCTGCCCTACCAGGTGAACAAGGCGCGGTTGCTGGAGCGGATGGCGGAGCTGGTCAAGGAGAAGAGAATCGAGGGTATCGCCGAACTCCGGGACGAGTCGGACAAGGACGGCATGCGTATGGTCATCGAGATCAAGCGCGACCACTACCCGGATGTGGTGCTCAATAACCTCTTCCAGCACACCAACATGCAGTCGGTGTTCGGCATCAATATGGTGGCCCTGGTGGATGGCCAGCCGCGCCTGCTCAACCTCAAGCAGTTGCTAGAGTATTTCCTGCGCCACCGTCGCGATGTGGTGACGCGGCGCGCAATTTTCGAGTTACGCAAGGCGCGGGGCCGGGCTCACATCCTGGAAGGATTGACGGTGGCCCTCGCCAATATCGACGAGGTAATCGATCTCATCAAGCGCTCCGCAAGTCCCGGGGAGGCTAAAACGGGGCTTATGGAGCGCCTCTGGCGGCCGGGAGCGGTCTCGGCCATGTTGGCCCGAGCCGGCGCCAGCGAGACCCGTCCCGACGACCTGGATGCAGGGCTGGGCCTGAGCGCAGAGGGTTACCGACTGGGCGAGGCCCAGGCTCAGGCTATTCTCGACCTGCGCCTGCATCGTCTGACGGGCCTGGAGCAGGATAAAATTATCAAGGAATACGAGGAGATTCTGGCGGCCATTGCCGATCTGCTCGCCATCCTCTCCTGCCCGGACAGCCTCATGGCGGTTATTCGTGACGAACTCGTGCTGATCCGCGACCAGTATGCCGACGCCCGCCGCACCGAGATCATGACGGATCACGCCGACCTGACCCTGGAGGATATGATCACCCCCGAGGAAATGGTGGTGACTTTATCTCACGCGGGCTACGCCAAGGCCCAGCCCTTGAGTCAGTACCAGGCCCAGAAGCGCGGCGGCAAGGGGCGCTCGGCGACGGCGACCAAGGATGAGGACTTTATCGACAAGCTGTTCGTTGCCAATGCCCTCGACACCGTCCTCTGCTTCTCCAGCCTGGGTAAGGTCTATTGGATCAAGGTCTATGAGTTGCCCCAGGCGGGGAGGGCGGCCCGGGGCCGACCCATGGTCAATCTCCTGCCCCTCGGCGAGGGCGAACGCATCAACGCCGTCCTGCCGGTGCGGGAGTATGATGAAGGCCACTTCGTATTCATGGCTACCACCGCGGGCACGGTTAAGAAGACCCCTCTGCTAGAATTTTCGCGGCCCTTGTCGCGGGGTATCATCGCCCTGGACCTGCATGAGGATGAGCGCCTGGTCGATGTAGCCATTACCGATGGCGAGCAGGAGATCCTGCTCTTCAGCTCCGCGGGTAAGGCGGTGCGCTTCCGGGAGAATGAGGTCCGTTCCATGGGGCGCGGGGCTCATGGCGTCCGCGGCATCATGCTGGACCCAGGCCAGCGGGTCATCGCCATGCTCGTGGTCGATCCGTCTTGCACCGTGCTCGGGGTGACGGAGAATGGCTATGGCAAGCGCACCCCGGTGGAGGATTTTCCGACTAAGGGGCGCGGCACCAAGGGTGTGATCGCCATCGGCACCTCCGCCCGCAACGGGGCCCAGATTGGGGCCGTGCTGGTCCTGCCCGAGGATGAGATCATGCTCATTACCGTTGGCGGTACCCTGGTGCGCACCACCGTAGCGCAGATCCCCACCGTTGGCCGCACCGCCCAGGGTGTCAAGCTTATCCGGGTCGGCGAGGGTGAGCGCCTGGCGGGTGTGGAGCGTATTCTTGCTCTGGAAGGTGGCGCAGAGGAAGGCGGTGAAGGCGAGGAGGAAGGGGCTGATGGCGAGGAGCCGGTTGCGGGTGCTTGAGTTTGCCGAGCAATTATTTTAACAACTTTTTGATATTCCTATTGATACGGAGTTACGACCATGGCAAGACCCTATAACTTTAGCGCTGGTCCGGCCATGCTGCCGGACTCCGTCCTCATCCGGGCCAGGGATGAGATGTTGGACTGGCAAGGCAGCGGTATGTGTGTGGCGGAGATGAGCCATCGCGGCAAGGAATATATGTCCATCGCCGTGGCGGCAGAGGCGGACCTGCGCGCCCTGCTCGCGATACCCGCCAACTATAAGGTCCTGTTCCTGCAGGGTGGCGCCTCCAGTCAGTTTGCCATGGTACCCATGAACCTGCTTCGGGATGGCCAGGACGCCGCCTACATCAAGACGGGATCCTGGTCAAAGAAGGCCATCCAGGAGGCCAAGCGTTATTGCACCGTAGCGGTAACGGAAGGGGGCATCGAAGGTCGTTTCACCAGTGTGCCGGCCCAGATTGACCTGCTCCTAGGCGATGACGCCTCCTATGTCCATTACACCCCCAACGAGACCATCGAAGGGGTCGAATTCTCCTATATTCCGGAAACCGGTGACATCCCCCTGGTGGCGGACATGTCTTCTACCATCCTGTCCCGTCCCATTGATGTCTCCCGCTTCGGCCTCATTTACGCCGGCGCCCAGAAAAACGTGGGCCCGGCGGGCCTGACTATCGTTATCGTCCGCGAGGATCTGATCGGCCAGCCCATGGAGGGCACGCCGACCATGTTCGACTACAAGATCCACGCCGATAACGAGTCCATGTACAACACCCCGCCGACCTATGCCTGGTACCTGGCGGGCCTGGTGTTCCAATGGCTGCGGGAACTGGGTGGGCTGGAGCAGATGGGGGTCATCAACGAGCGCAAAGCCAAGCTCCTCTATGGTGCCATCGATGCGTCGGGCTTCTATGCCAACCCGGTGCGTCCGGATTGCCGTTCCTGGATGAACGTCCCCTTCACCCTCGCCAATCCGGAACTGGACGCCAGCTTCCTGGCCGAGGCCAAGGGCGTCGGGCTCCTGACCCTCAAGGGCCATCGCTCCGTCGGGGGCATGCGGGCCAGCATCTATAACGCCATGCCCGAGGCGGGCGTCAAGGCCCTGGTCGATTTCATGGCCGAGTTCGAGCGTAAATACGGCTAAAGGTTGCTGAAAGCATCATGTACAAGATACTGACTCTGAATAATATCTCCATCGCGGGTCTGAACCGGCTCCCCCGGGACAAGTACGAGGTGGCCTCGGAGATCGCACATCCGGACGCCATTCTGGTGCGCTCCGCCAGCATGCACGACATGGAAATTCCGGCCTCCCTGCGGGCCGTGGGCCGGGCCGGCGCGGGCGTCAACAACATTCCGGTGGCGCGCATGTCCGAGCGGGGCGTCCCCGTATTCAACGCCCCCGGCGCCAATGCCAATGCCGTCAAGGAATTGGTGGTGGCTGGCATGCTGCTGGCGGCGCGCAACATTGCTCAAGGCTGGGCCTTCGCCCGCGGCCTGGAGGGTGATGACGCAATCATCAACAAAGCAGTGGAGAGCGGCAAGAAGCAGTTCGTCGGTTTCGAACTCCCAGGTCGCACCCTGGGAGTGGTTGGCCTCGGCGCGATCGGCGTCCAAGTTGCTAATGTCGCTCGCGCTTTGGGTATGAAGGTTGTCGGCTACGATCCCACCATTACCGTGCAGCGGGCCTGGCAACTGGCCTCTGATGTCCAGCAGGCCCTGAGCGTGGACGACCTGGTCGCCCGCTCCGATTTCATCAGCTTCCATGTGCCGCTTACCGACGAGACCTGCGGTATGATCAACGGCGAGCGCCTGCGTCATATGCGCAAGGGCGGGGTGCTGCTCAATTTCTCTCGCAACGGCATCATCGACGACATGGCGGCGGTAGCGGCTCTGGATTCCGGTCATCTTTATGCCTATGTGTGCGATTTCCCGAGCAATCTCTTGAAGGATCATCCCCGCGTCGTGACCCTGCCACACCTCGGGGCCTCGACCGTCGAGGCGGAGGAAAACTGCGCTGTCATGGTCGCCGACCAGGTTCGCGGCTGGCTGGAGAACGGCAACGTCACCAACGCGGTTAACTTCCCCGAGATCCTGCTGCCACGCAATGGCGGTTTCCGCCTTGCTGTTGTCAATAGCAACGTGCCCAATATGGTCGGGCAGATTTCTACGGACCTGGCAGCAGCGGGACTCAACATCGTCGATATGCTCAACCGCTCGCGTGGGGACATCGCCGTGACCCTCATCGATGTCAATCAATGGGTGCCCAAGGAGACGGTGGCGCAGTTGCGAACGATCCCCGGGGTACTCTCGGTCCGATGCCTAGGCTGTGAGAAGGAACAAGCCTGATGCCTCGGCGCAAGGGAGGGCAGGGGAGGGCGGGGCCATGACTTCCGAGGACCGGTTGGGGGATGTGCGTCAACGTATCGACGCCATCGATGAGGAGTTACTGCGTCTGCTCAGTGCCCGCGCTACTTGCGCCCATGAAGTAGCTGTCATTAAGCTCGAGGTGGGCGACAGCCAGTTTTACCGTCCTGGCCGCGAGGCGGAGGTGCTACGTCGCATCAAGGCCCGCAATCCTGGCCCCCTGAGCGGAGAGGCCATGGCCCGTCTCTTCCGCGAGATCATGTCCGCGTGCCTGGCCCTGGAGCAACCCCTGGCAGTGGCCTTCCTGGGTCCAGCGGGGACCTTCACCCAGGCGGCGGCGGTAAAACACTTCGGGCATGCCGCCCACACGGTGCCGGTTGGCAGTATTGGTGATGTCTTCCGGGAGGTCGAGGCCAGATCCTGCCACTACGGGGTGGTGCCGGTGGAGAATTCTACCGAGGGGGTCATCAATCACACCCTCGACATGTTCATGCGTTCCCCCCTCAATATCGCCGGCGAGGTCAGCCTGCGTATCCATCATCACCTCATGAGCCGGGAGCCAGACTTGGCAGCGATCCAAACGCTGTTTTCCCACCAGCAATCCCTGGCCCAGTGCCGGGGCTGGTTGGATCGCCACCTGCCTCTGGCCGAGCGTATTGCCGTGGACAGCAACGCCGAGGCCGCCCGACTCGCCGCCAGCCATCCCACTGCGGCGGCGGTAGCTGGCGAGGCCGCGGCGGATATCTACGACCTGGGTATCCTGGAGCGCTGTATCGAGGATGAGCCAGGCAATACCACCCGTTTCCTGGTGATCGGCACTGAGGATGCCCGTCCCAGCGGCGACGATAAGACTAGCCTGCTGCTCTCCTGTCACAATGAGGCCGGTTCCCTCTATGGTTTGCTCGAACCCCTGGCAGCCCATGGTATCAGCATGACCCGCATTGAGTCCCGTCCCTCACGGCGGGGACTCTGGGATTATGTCTTTTTCGTCGATATCGAGGGCCACCGTGAAGACGAGACCGTTGCGCCGGCCCTTGAAACTCTGCGACGAACCACCAGCCTGTTCCGGGTTCTGGGTTCCTACCCTAAGGCCGTGATTTAATAACTCCTGCCGGGTTCAAAGTATGACTACCCTCGTCAACCCCTTTCTCAAGCTGACGGCCCCCGGCCTGCCTGGCTTACAGCCCTATCTCCCTGGCAAACCTCTGTCCGAGTTGGAGCGGGAGCTGGGCATCACGAATTCGATCAAACTGGCCTCCAACGAAAACCCCCTGGGCCCCGGCACCCTGGCGCGGGAAGCGGCACTGGCTGCCTTGGCTGAGTTGGGGCGCTACCCGGATGGGGGGGGCTTCGAGCTACGCCGGGTCCTGGCCGAGCGTCACGGCCTGGAGGCCGCTGCGGTCACCCTCGGCAATGGCTCCAACGATGTCCTTGATCTGGTGGCTCGCGTTTTCCTGCATCCCGGACAGGAGTCAGTCTTCTCCGAGCATGCCTTCGCCGTCTATGCCATTGGTACCCAGGCGGTGGGGGCCACGGCTCGTGTTGCCAAGGCCCGTGACTATGGCCATGACCTGGAGGCGATGGCGGCCCTGGTCAATGAGCGCACCCGGGTGGTCTGGATCGCTAATCCCAACAACCCCACCGGGACCTGGCTCAATAGCGACAGCCTGGCCAGTTTTTTGGCGGATCTGCCGGATACCTGCGTGGCCGTGGTGGACGAGGCCTACACCGAATACGTTGAGAATCCGGATTTCCCGGACGCCACCCTCTGGCTGGACCGGTTCCCAAACCTCATCGTCACCCGCACCTTTTCCAAGGTCCATGGCCTGGCGGCCCTCCGGGTCGGCTATAGCCTCAGCCACCCCCACATCGCCGACTTGCTCAATCGCGCTCGCCAGCCCTTCAATGTCAACAGCATCGCCCAGGCGGCGGCCATCGCAGCCCTGGCGGATGAGGCGCATATCCAGGCCTCCCTTGCGCTTAACCGACGCGGTATGCGGCAACTGGAGGAAGGTGCCCACAAGTTGGGGATTGGCTATATCCCCTCGGTGGGCAATTTCATCACCCTCGACCTGGGCCGCCTCGCGGGACCTATCGATCAGGCCCTGCTGCGCGCGGGCTGTATCACCCGTCCGATAGCCAACTACGGCATGCCCAATCATCTGCGCGTCACGATTGGTGGCGAGGCGGAAAATGCTCGCCTGCTCGCCGCCTTGACGGCGGCCCTGGCCCCATGATCAAACATCCGGCCATCCAGCGGCTGACCGTCATCGGCGTCGGCCTCATAGGCGGCTCCCTGGCCCGGGCCCTGCGCCGAGCTAGTTTCGTGGGCGAGATAGTGGGCTGCGGGCGCTCGCTGGATAATCTGCACCGGGCCATCGAACTCGGGGTGATCGACCGCTACCATCAGGACCTGGCACAGGCGGTGGCCGGTGCCGATCTGGTATTCATCGCTGTACCCTTGGGGGCTATGGCTGAGACCTTCGCTGCTATTCGCGATCACCTGACCCCGGACGCCATTCTTACGGATGGCGGAAGCGTCAAGGGCAGCGTGGTGGCGGATGCCCGCCAGGTCTTTGGTCAGTTGCCCAAGCTCTTCGTCCCCGGCCACCCCATCGCTGGCACGGAACAGAGCGGGGTCGATGCCTCCTTCGCCGAACTCTACCGCAATCGGCGCGTGATTCTCACCCCCCTGTCAGAAACGGACCCGGCGGCCACCGCCAAGGTCCAGGCTATGTGGGAGGCCTGCGGCGCTGAGGTGACGCAAATGGCCGTGGAACATCACGACGAGGTACTGGCCGCCACCAGCCACTTGCCGCACCTCCTGGCCTATAGTCTGGTCGATAGCCTGGCGCGGTTGCGTGAGAATGACGAGATTTTTCGCTACGCTGCCGGAGGCTTTCGAGATTTCACCCGTATTGCCTCCAGCCACCCCATCATGTGGCGAGATATCTGCGTTGCCAATCGCCAGGCCCTCGGCCAAATGCTCGCGCGGTTCCAGAGTGAATTGGCTGAACTGACCTCTGACGTGGAGCGTGGGGATGGGGAGGCCCTGTTGGAAGTCTTCGAGCGTGCCAAGGCCGCCCGAGATCGCTATATAGGCAGGCTGGGTTAGTGGGGCCCGGGTACCGACCCGCGACCGTGACTCGGTAGCTTACTCTGCAGCAAAGCCAATCGGTGAACAAACACCTAATTCTTGTCTGGGACCTGCCCACTCGGCTCTTCCACTGGCTGCTGGTGGCAATGGTGCTAGCCCATCTTTGACATTTTGGCCCCCAGATTCGGCCGAAAATCCTTATATTCCCGCCCTGAGTGAGGATCGGCCCAAGCCGGATCAGTCCCTTAGCGGACGTCGCCTCCGTGTAGTGCCATAATT
>WBZT01002261.1_pt1 | contig 13509 bp, 11 predicted proteins | sample 5204241 | NCBI WGS metagenome assembly WBZT01 (sample SAMN12344358, study PRJNA552823) | activated sludge metagenome | biome: Activated sludge suspended growth; feature: Nitrification reactor; material: Wastewater; isolation source: activated sludge from nitrification reactor of wastewater... | reverse complement strand
GGCAGGGCCGGCTGGCCTGGATCCCGGGGGTATGCCGCTCCCGTGATCTGGTTCCCGAACCCGGCGCTCCTGCGCTGAGGATCGATGTCCAGCCCGGCCGCTGACCCCCGGGCCGGAAACCGCCCGATCCGGCGCGTGGTCTTCGACGAGGCCACGATCGCCGAGCGGGTCCGGGCGCTCGGCCGGGAGATCACCCAGGCCTATCCGGAGGGCGACCTCCTGCTGGTGGGACTGCTCAAGGGGAGCTTCGTGTTCCTGGCCGACCTGGCCCGGAACATTGAACGGCCGCTGGAGGTGGACTTCCTGGTGGCCAGCTCGTACGGGAGCGGGACGGTCTCGAGCGGGGAAGTCCGGCTGCTCTACGAGCCCGCCTCCCGGCTGGCGGACAGGCATATCCTGCTGGTCGAGGATATTATTGATAGCGGTCGAACCCTGGCCTCCCTGATGGACCGGTTGCGGTCCCGGGGACCTCGGAGCCTCGCGGTCTGCGCGTTGCTGGACAAGCGCATCGCACCCCCCCTGCCGGAACTTCGGTTCGTGGGGTTCACGGCCCCGCCAGCTTTCCTGGTGGGTTACGGCCTGGATCACGCGGAGGATTTCCGGCACCTCCCGTACATCGCGGAAATGGGTTGAATGGCTGAACGCATGCCGCCGGGCCCGCCCCGAGCTGATTGGCGGAGCCTGAGCAAGAACCTGGCGCTGTGGCTCCTGGTCGCGCTCGTCGCGATGGCGCTCTTCCAGCTGATGAACAGCCAGAAGACGTCGATGCAGGAGTTCACCTATACGAACTTCAAGCAGCAGCTCGCCGCGGGGAACGTGAAGAACGTCACGGTCTACGACGGCAAGCAGCTGGAAGGTGACTTCGTCAATCCGGTGCCGCAGGACGGGCGGCCGGCCAAGTCCTTCGTGGTCCTGCTGCCCATCAAGGACAGCGAACAGATCCTGGGCGAGCTGGAGCGGGCCAACGTGCAGGTCTCGGCCAAGGAGCCGAAGATCGGCGTGGCCAACTTCCTGCTCGCTGCGTTGCCGTGGATCGTGATCATCGGCCTGTGGGTCTTCCTGCTGCGCCAGCTGCAGGCGGGCGGGAGCCGGGCGTTCAGCTTCGGGAAGAGCAAGGCCAAGCTGCTGGCCGGCGACACGCCCAAGCTGACGTTCGCCGACGTGGCCGGCGCGGACGAGGCCAAGGTCGAGCTGCAGGAGATCATCGAGTTCCTCAAGGACCCGGGCAAGTTCACCCGCCTGGGCGGCCGGCTCCCGAAGGGTGCGCTCCTGGTCGGCCCGCCGGGCACGGGGAAGACCCTGCTGGCCAAGGCGGTGGCCGGCGAGGCCGGGCGCCCCTTCTTCTCGATGTCGGGCTCCGACTTCGTCGAGATGTTCGTGGGCGTGGGCGCCAGCCGGGTCCGCGACCTCTTCGAGCAGGGCAAGGCGCACGCGCCCTGCATCATCTTCATCGACGAGATCGACGCCGTGGGCCGGCACCGCGGGGCGGGGCTGGGTGGCGGCCATGATGAACGGGAGCAGACCCTCAACCAGCTGCTGGTCGAGATGGACGGCTTCGAGTCGAATGACGGCGTGATCCTCATCGCCGCCACCAACCGGCCCGATGTCCTCGACCCGGCGCTGCTGCGTCCGGGCCGGTTCGACCGCCAGATCGTGGTGGACGCGCCCGATGTGCGCGGCCGCGAGGGGATCCTGCGGGTGCACACCCGCAAGATCCCGCTGGCCGCCGACGTGACCCTGGAGACCATCGCCAAGGGCACCCCGGGCATGGCCGGGGCCGACCTCGCCAACCTGGTGAACGAGGCCGCGCTGCTGGCGGCCCGGCGCAACAAGGCCCTCGTGGACATGCAGGACTTCGAGGATGCCAAGGACAAGGTCATGCTCGGCGTCGAGCGGAAGAGCCTGGTGCTCTCCGAGGACGAGCGCCGGCTGACCGCCTACCACGAGGCGGGGCACACCGTCGTGTCGCTCAAGACCCCGGGGTCGGACCCGATCCACAAGGTCACGATCGTCCCGCGGGGCCGGGCGCTCGGGCTCATGATGTCGCTGCCCGACAAGGACCGGTACGGCCAGACCAAGGAGTGGCTGATCGGCCGCCTGGTGATCGCCTTCGGCGGCCGGGTCGCGGAGGAACTCATCTTCGGCCCCAACAAGGTGACCACCGGGGCCGGGAGCGACATCGAGCAGGCCACCGCCATCGCACGGCGGATGGTGACCCAGTTCGGGATGTCCGAGAAGATCGGGATGATGGCCATCGGCGACCGCGAGCAGGAGATCTTCCTGGGCCGCGAGTTCGGGCAGCGCCGCGAGGTCTCGGAGCGGACCGCCCAGGTGGTCGACGACGAGGTGAAGCACTTCCTCGACGAGGCGCACGAGAGCTCGCGCCGCATCCTGCTGGAGCACCGGGTGCTGCTCGACCGCATCGCCGCCGCGCTCCTGGAGCGCGAGACCATCGACCGCGAGGACATCGACCTCCTCGCGGAGGGGAAGGAGCTGCCCCCGGTGTCGAGCCCGCCGCCCTCGCCGCCCACCGCCGTGGCCACCGCGCCACGACCGGAGCGTGAGGCGCAGCGGACCCCGATCCTCGGGGTGCCGCCCGCCGAACCGATGGGCGCGTGATCGCCCGTCGGCTCCCGCTGCACTCCCCGCGCGCCGTGCTGGACACCCTGGTGGCGCGGGGCTGGGACCCGGGTCGAGCCGCCGCCGCGGCGGGCGGAATGCCCGCCGCGGCGATCGAGCTTTCCGGCCTCGACGACCCGACCCTCCTCGCCCTCGTGCAGCACGCCGCGGCCCTCGGGCTCGAGGTGCTGACCGGCGCGGATTGGGCCGTCGTCGCCGGCAGCGAGTCCCGGCTCGGCGCGCTGGCGCGCCCCTGGGTGGTGCCGCCGCCCCTCGCCGAAGTGGCCGCCGCCGTGGGCCTGCGCCTGCGGCCCGAGGCCCCGACCGCCTGGCTCACCGCGCGGGGCCCAGTGGCCCTCGACCGGCCGGTCATCGTCGGAATCCTCAACCTCACGCCCGATTCCTTCAGCGATGGCGGCCGGTTCCTCGACCCCGCCGCGGCGCTCTCCCAGGCCGACCAGCTGCTCGCCGACGGGGCCGGGATTCTCGATCTCGGGGGCGAGTCGACCCGCCCGGGGAGCGAGCCGGTGCCGGAGTCGGAGGAACTCGGACGGGTGCTCCCGGTGCTCGAGGCCCTCTCCCGCCGCCACCCGACGGTGCCGCTCTCGGTGGACACGGTGAAGGCCGCGGTGGCCCGCGCGGCGATCGAGGCGGGCGCGGCGATCGTGAACGACGTATCCGCCTTCCGGCTCGACCCCGCGATGGCCGCGACGGTCGCCGCCACCGGGGCGGGGGCCATCCTCATGCACAGCCGCGGCACGGTCAGCACCATGGCCCGGCTCGACCACGCGGAGTACGCACCGGACGTCGTCACCGGGGTCCGCCAGGAGCTCGGCGCCGCCCTGGAGCTGGCCGTGACCGCGGGCATCGCGCCGGACCGGATGGTGCTCGATCCCGGGTTCGGCTTTGCCAAGACGGCGGAACAGAACCTCGCCCTGCTCGACGGGCTCGAGACCCTGCGCAGTCTCGGGCGGGCGCTGCTGGTGGGTCCGTCCCGCAAACGCTTCCTCGGAAGCGTCACCGGCCGGGAGGTCGCCGACCGGGATGTCGCCACCGCGGCCGCGTGCGTGCTGGCCTGGGAGCGGGGGGCCCGGCTGTTCCGGGTGCACAATGTGGCCGCCGCGCGGGACGCGCTGGCCGTCGCGCAGGCCGTGCGCGGGGCGTGGTAGGGGCAGCCCCCGCCAACCCGCCCGCTTCACTTCACCATTCATTCCCGACCGGACTCGATGACCCGTCGCCCACCGTACCATCTCGCCCTGCTGGCCACCCTGCTGGTGCTGACCGGGTACATCATCACGCTGGCGCCGACGGTCACCTTCTGGGACGCCGGCGAGTTCATCGCCGCCGCCAGGAACCTCGGGATCCCGCACCCGCCGGGCACGCCGCTCTTCGTGATGATCGGCCACGTCTGGGGGGCCCTGGTGCCCCTGGCCGACTACGCCCAGCGGCTCAACCTGCTCTCGGCGACGCTGAGCGCGATGGGGGCCGGGTTCTTCTTCCTGGTGGCCCACGAGGTGCTCACCCGCGCCACCGCCGACCTCGAGGCCGGACCGGCCGCCCTGGTGCGGGTGGGTGGGGGGCTCGCCGCTGCGCTCATGGCGGCGTTCAGTTTCACCACCTGGCAGAACTCGAACGAGACCGAGGTGTACGCCGCGGCCACCTTCACCATCGCGGCCATCACCTGGCTGTGCCTCACCTGGCGGGCGGTACGGGGGACGCCGCGGGCCTCCCACCTGCTCCTGCTCATCCTGTACCTCGCGGGGCTCTCGATCGGCAACCACCTGCTGGCCCTGCTGGTCGGGCCCGCGGTCGTGGCGTTCCTCGCCGCCACCCTGAGTGCCGAGCCGGCCGCCGACCCGGCGCGGCGCGCCGCGGAATGGGCGGAGGCGGCCGTCGTCGCCGGGACCTGGGCCTTGCTGATCGGGAGCGGCCTGGGCAGCGGGACCCTGACGGCCCTGGGCGGCCTCTGCTACCTGGCCGCCTTCGGGCTGGCCCTCCGGGCGCGGCACACGACCTTCGCCGTCGTGGCGGTGCTGATCGCCATGATCGGCGTGACCAGCTACCTCTTCCTCTACATCCGCGCGGGACAGCACCCGGTCATCAACGAGGCCCAGCCCGACAACTGGGACGCGCTGCTGGCCGTGATCCGGCGGGAACAGTATCCCGTCCGCACGCCCTTGGATGATCCCACGGTGCCGCACGGCCCGGGCAACCCCGGGCGCAGCGGCCAGATCATCATGCTGCAGCTGCTCAACTACTTCCAGTACTTCGACTGGCAGTGGGCCAACGGCATCACCAAGGCCATCGGACTCGGGGGCGGGCAGCTGCCGCTCCGCTCGCTCGTCACCCTGCTCTTTGCCGCGCTCGGGATGCACGGCCTGATCACCCACCGCCGGGCCGACCGGGGCAGCTGGTGGCTGCTCTTCGGGCTGTGGCTGATCACCGGCCTCGGGCTGGTCGCGTACATGAACTTCAAGCCCGGCTTCAGCATCGGGTACAACCTGTACCCCGAGGCGAGCGACCACGAGGTCCGCGACCGGGACTACTTCTTCGTCGTCAGCTTTGCGGTCTGGGGCGTGTGGGCCGGCATGGGGCTGGTGCAGCTGGTGCGGCGTGCCATGACCCGCTGGCGACTCGGGGTGGCGGTGGCGGCGGTGCCGCTCGCCCTGGGCGCGCTGATCCCCTTCGCGGGGAACTTCAGCGCCGCCAGCCGTCGCCATGGCCCGGACGCCACCCTGGCGGCGGACTTCGCCTACAACCTCCTCAACTCGGTGCCGCCCTACGGGATCCTGTTCACCTATGGGGACAACGACACCTTTCCCCTCTGGTGGGCGCAGGAGGTGAAGGGGATCCGGCGTGACGTCCTGGTGGTCTGCCTGGCCCTCTCGGAGACCGACTGGTACAAGCGGCAACTGCGGGAGTTCCCGGTCCGCCCCTTCGACGAGGCCGCCGCGCCCAGGCTGTGGCAGGGGCGCAACCCCGTCGCTCCCACGGGGCGGGCGCACTCGATGACCGACGCCCAGGTTGCGCAGGCGCAGGGCGTGATGCTCTCGCAGGACGTGCCGGTGAACATCGGGCCCATCCGCCACGTGCTGCCGAAGGGCACGCCGGTCTACAGCCGGGACTTCGTGGTGCTGCGCATCCTGCAGGAGAACGCCGGGAAGCGTCCGATCGCCTGGTCGATGACCACCGGGGCCGAGTATCTCGGTCTGGATCAGTACCTGCTGCAGCAGGGGCTGGTGATGCAGCTGCAATCGACCCCGCCGGACACCGCCCAGCCGGGCATCGACAACCACCGGATCCTCGGGCTCCCGCTCGATATGGCCACCACGGAGCGCCTGGCCTGGGAGACCTACCGCTACGCCCGGCTGCTCGACGGGCCGCACGGGCGCCTGGAGCCGACGGCGGCCGGGGTGGCCAACAACCTCTCGCTGCCGTTCGCGCAGCTGGCGTACGCCTACGAGAGCCGTGGGGATGGTAGCAAGGCCCTGGAGAACCTGACCCGGGCCGGGAAGCTCTCCTCCAATCCCAACCTGCAGCGGGCACTCCAGGCCCTGCTGCTGCCGACCCCGGGGGACAGCGCGCCATAGGGTTCGGCCCCTGTTGCCAACCCTAACGCCCGCCTACCTTTACCAGCCATGTCGTATCCCGGAATCGGGGCGCGGGTAACCGAGGTGCGGGCCCGGATCGCGGAGCACCAGGCGCGGGCCGGTCTGAGCCACCCGGTGCTGATCGTGGCGGTCACCAAGACCCACCCCGCGGAGGCGGTCCGGGCCGCGGTCGCGGCCGGACTCACCGCCGTGGGCGAGAACCGGGTGCAGGAAGCGCTCGCCAAGCAGGAGGAGCTGCCGGGGATCGGGGTGGAGTGGCACCTCATCGGCTCGCTGCAGCGGAACAAGGCGCGTCACGCGGTCAACCGCTTCGCCCTGATCCACTCGGTCGACAGCCTGGAGCTGGCCCGGGAACTCGACCGCCGGGCCGGGCCGGCCTCGGTGCAGCCGGTGCTGCTGCAGGTCAACTGCTCCGCGGAACCGCAGAAGGGCGGGGTGGAGCCCGAGGGCCTGCCGGCGCTCCTCGATGCGGTCGCGGCGCTGCCGCGGCTCCGCCTGGCGGGCCTGATGACCATGGCGGAGCTCACCGACGATGCCGCGCGCCAGCGGGCGGCGTTCCGGCGCCTGCGCGAGCTGCGTGAGGCGGGCGAGCGGCGGGGGCACAAGCTGCCGGAGCTGTCGATGGGCATGTCTGGAGACTACCTCGTGGCGGTGGAAGAGGGAGCCACGATGGTTCGGCTGGGGACCCTCCTCTTCGGAGAGCGCGGCACATGAGCGACGATGCGTTCCACCTGACGCCCAGCGACGTCCGGGCACAGGAATTCCAGCGGACCTTCCGCGGGTATGACCCGGCGCAGGTGGACGAGTTCCGGAACCGGGTGGCGGAGGAGCTCGAGCGCCTGGTGCGCGAGCGCGCCAAGCTCGACGAGCGGCTGACCGGCTTCCAGGAGCAGCTCCGCGCCTTCCGCGAGCGGGAGCGGGCCATGAACGAGGCGCTGCTCTCGGCGCAGCAGCTGCGGGTGGCCGCCCAGGAGCAGGCGGAGAAGGAATCGGAGAGCATCATCCGCGAGGCCCGGGCCGACGCGCTGCGCCTCGTCGGCACCGCGCAGGAGGAGGAGCGGCAGGTGCGCGAGCGGCACGAGATGCTGCAGCGCCAGTTCGCCGCCTACCTCGCCAATTTCCGCGCCCTGCTCGAGCGGCAGCTGGGCGAGATCGAAGGGCTGCAGACCCACGCGCAGCTCACCCACCAGGTCCAGACGGAGCTCCTGCTCAAGCGACACGCATGACAGCCACCGACCTGTACGATCGCATCCAGCAGGCGGCCGCCGTGGTGCGCGGCCGCTGCTCGTTCGCCCCCGACGTCGGCATCATCCTGGGCACCGGGCTGGGTGGCCTGGTCAAGGAGATCGCCGCCGAGGCGATCATCCCCTACGAGGAGATCCCCGGGTTCCCGCTCTCCACGGTCGAGAGCCACGCCGGCCGGCTCATCCTCGGCACCCTGCGCGGACGCCGGGTGGTGGCGATGCAGGGGCGCTTCCACCGCTACGAGGGGTATTCGCTGCAGGAGGTCACCTTCCCGGTGCGGGTCATGAAGGCGCTCGGCGCGAAGGCCCTGGTGGTCACCAACGTGAGCGGGGGCATGCATCCGCTGTGGGCCCCGGGCGACCTGGTGCTCATCGCCGACCACATCAACCTGCTGGGCGACAACCCGCTCATCGGGCGGAACGACGACCGCCTCGGCCCCCGCTTCCCCGACATGTCCGATCCCTACGACAGCGGGCTGCGGGCCCTCGTGCGCCAGCTGGCGCTGGCGCAGGGCGTCACCCTGCGCGAGGGCGTCTACGTCTCGGTCCCCGGCCCCAACCTCGAGACCCGTGCCGAGTACCGGATGCTCCGCGCCATGGGCGCCGACATCGTCGGCATGTCCACCGTGCCCGAGGTGATCGTGGCCGTGCACCAGGGGATGAAGGTGGCCGGGCTCTCGATCGTCACCGACCAGTGCCTCCCCGACGCCTTGGTGCCGGCGGACATCGAGCACATCATCGCGATCGCCAACGGGGCCGAACCCAGGCTCACCCGGCTGGTCGCGGAACTGGTGCAGCAGATCCCCGCATGACCTACCAGCCCTGGCCGGACGGCGGTGCCGACCGGATGGAACAGGAGCTGCTTGCCCGGTGGAAGGAGGAGCGGCTCTTCGAGCAGACCCTCGCGGCCACCCGGGACGGGCCGCCGTTCGTGTTCTTCGAGGGTCCCCCGACGGCCAACGGCAAGCCGGGCATCCACCACGTCTTCGCCCGGACCATCAAGGACCTGATCTGCCGCTTCCAGGCCCAGCGGGGGCGCTCCGTCACCCGCATCGCGGGGTGGGACACCCACGGGCTGCCGGTGGAGATCGAGGTCGAGAAGCAGCTCAACCTCAACGGCAAGAAGGCCATCGAGGCCTACGGCGTGGAGGCCTTCAACCGCCTCTGCCGGCAGAGCGTCTTCACCTACAAGACGGAGTGGGAAGAGCTCTCCAACCGGATCGGCTACTGGCTGGACTATGAGCACGCCTACATCACGTACAGCAACGCGTACGTCGAGACGGTCTGGTGGCTGCTGGGCCGACTGTTCGAGCGGGACATGCTCTACCGGGGGCACCGGGTGCTGCCGTACTGCCCCCGCTGCGGCACGGTCCTCTCCAGCCATGAGCTGGCCCTCGGCTACGCCGAGGTGAAGGACAAGTCCATCTACGTCACCTTCCCGCTCGAGGACGGCAGCGGGCGCGAGCTGGTGGTCTGGACCACCACGCCCTGGACGCTGCCCTCGAACGTCGCGGCAGCGGTCCACCCCGACCTCGAGTACGGCGTCTACCGGCACCCGAAGCATCCCGGGCGCGGCTTCATCATGGCCACCACCCGCGAGGACAAGCTCCGCGAGATCCTGGGCGAGGAGCTCACGCGGGTCGAGGTGGTGTCGGGACGGTCCCTCGCGGGGCTGCGGTACCGCCGGCCCCTCGACGTGGTCCCGCTCCCCGACGACCGGGCCCACTCGGTGGTCATCCCGGGCGCGTTCGTCACGGCCGAAGACGGTTCCGGCATCGTGCACATGGCCCCTGCCTTCGGCGCGGATGACTACGCCGCCGGCCAGCAGCACGGCCTGGCGATGCTGCGGCCGGTGGGGCCGGACGGGCTGTTCAGCGGCACCAGCTGGCCCGAGATCGAGGGGCAGCTGGTCACCGCGGACGAGACCAACGAGCGGATCATCCGCCGGCTCAAGGCCGACGGCCGCTGGCTGCGGACCGACCAGTACGTCCACAGCTATCCGCACTGCTGGCGCTGCTCCAGCAAGCTCATCTACTACGCCCGCGACAGCTGGTTCGTCCGCACCTCGAAGGTCAAGGAGCGGATGCTGGAGATCAACCGCACCGTCAACTGGCAGCCCCCGGAAGTCGGGGAGGGGCGGTTCGGGTCGTGGCTCGAGAACAACGTGGACTGGGCCCTGTCCCGCGACCGCTACTGGGGCACCCCGCTCCCGGTGTGGGTCTGCGACCGGGACCCGGCCCACGTCGAGGTGGTGGGAAGTTACGCCCGTCTGGCGGAGCGCTGGGGCCGGCCGCTGCCGTCGGACTTCGATCCGCACAAGCCCTACATCGACGCCTACCACTGGGACTGCGCCTGCGGCGGCACCATGCGGCGCGCGCCCGAGGTGATCGACACCTGGTTCGACTCGGGTGCCATGCCCTATGCCCAGTGGCACTACCCCTTCGAGCACGTCGCGGAGTTCCAGGCCCACTTCCCGGCCGACTACATCTGCGAGGGGGTGGACCAGACCCGGGGCTGGTTCTACTCGCTGCTGGCCATCGCCACCACGGCCTTCGACAGCCCGGCCTACCGCAACGTGATCGTCAACGAGCTGGTCCTCGACCCCGAGGGCCAGAAGATGTCCAAGAGCAAGGGCAACGTGGTGAACCCCTGGGACATGATCCGGGAGTTCGGCGCGGACACCGTCCGGCTCTACCTGCTGGTGTCGAGCCAGGTCTGGCTGCCCAAGCGCTTCGACCGCCGCCAGGTGCCCCAGGTCACTGGCGACTTCTTCCGCGCGCTCCGCAACACCTACGAGTTCTTCCGGCTGTACGCCGGCCGCCTCGAGGGGGCACCACCCGTCGCCGGGCGCCCCGACAGCGACCGCTGGATCCTGGCCCGGCTCGACGCGACCGTGCGCGCGGTGACGGCGGCCTGGGAAGGGTACGAGCCGACCGCGGGCGTGCGGGCGCTCATGGACTTCGTGGTGGACGACGTCTCGAACTGGTATGTCCGGATCAACCGGGACCGATTCTGGGCCCCGGACGGCGAGGCGGACCGCGCCGCGGTGGCCACGCTACGGGAGTGCCTCGAGACCGTGAGCCGGCTCATGGCGCCGGCGGCGCCCTTCGCCGCCGACTGGCTGCACCGGTCCCTGGCCGGGCGACCGGTGCACCTCGCGGGGTGGCCCGGCGCTCCCGGGACAGCGGGCGCCGACGAGGCGGCGCTCGACGCCGCGATGGATGCCATCCGGCGGCTCGCGTCCCTGGCCCGGGCTGCCCGTGAGGCGGGCAAGCTGCGGGTGCGGCAACCGCTGGGCCGGATGCAGGTGGCGGTCCCCGTGGCGGTGCGCGGCCCGGTGTTCGAGCGGCTGCTCCCGATCCTGATGGCGGAGGTGAACGTCCGGCGGATCGAGGTCGCGGAGTCCGACACCGAGCTGGTACGGCTGCGGGGCAAGGCCAACTTCCGCTCGCTCGGCAAGCGGTATGGGAAAGAGACCCCGGCGGTGGCCAAGGCGGTGGAGCGCCTGACGGCGGACCAGCTCCGGGCCCTGGAGGCCGGGGAATCGGTCCGGAGACATGAAAACGGGATGGAACTCGTTTACCTTTCCGAGGATGTGGTCGTTGAGCGGGAGGTCGTCGCGACCGGATGGCTGGTCGAAAGCGACGGCCCGTTCGTGGCCGCGCTGGATCCCCAGCTCGATGCCGATCTGGCCCAGGAAGGACTCGCGCGGGAGCTGGTGCACCATGTCCAGCGGCTCCGGCGGGACGCCGGTTTTTCGGTGAGCGACCGGATCGCCCTCGGGCTGGAAGGGGCGGCGGCGGTCCTCGCGGCCGCGGCGGCGCACCGGGAGTTCATCGCGGGCGAGACGCTGGCCCGGAGCATCGAGCTGGGTGGCGCGGCGGCCGGCGCCGAATACCGGCAGGCAGTGGATGTCGACGGACAAGAGGTGACCTTCAGCATGCGCCGGCTCGGCGCGTGAGCGTACCCCCAGCGGACGGGAAGGCATACGCGGTATGAACAAGAAGCAGCTGGCGCACTTCGAGAAGCGGCTCATTGAGGAGCGCACCCGGGTCATGAAGGAGATCGGGTACTACGACGAGTCCTTCAACGCCACGCTCCAGAACGAGTCCGGCGACCTGTCGTCCTACTCGTTCCACATGGCCGACCAGGGCACCGACGCGATGGAGCGCGAGAAGCAGTTCCTCTTCGCCTCGCAGGAGGGCCGGTACCTGTGGCACGTCAACGAGGCCCTCCGGCGCCTGTACAAGACGCCGGACCGCTTCGGGATCTGCCACACCTGCGGCAAGGAGATCAACTTCGAGCGGCTCGATGCGCTCCCGCACGCGCGGCTCTGCATCGAATGCAAGGAAAAAGAAGAGAATGGCAAGCGGCGCTGAGCGCCGGCTCTACTGGGGGGCCGCCACGGTCGCCCTGGTGCTCGACCTGATCACCAAGGCCCTTGCCGAGCGATACCTCTTCCGCTCGGCGGGGCACTCCGTCATCGGTGAGCTGTTCCAGCTGCGGCTGGTCTACAATCCGGGCGCCGCCTTCGGCCTGCACCTCGGGCCCTTCTCGCGCTGGATCTTCATGGGGATCGCGATCGGGGCGGTGGTGCTGCTGTACCGGTACCACCGCGCCGCATCCCCGGGCGACTGGTTCCGCCAGCTCTCCCTTGGCCTGGTGAGCGGCGGGGCCATCGGCAACCTGGTCGACCGCATCCGCTCCCCGCGGGGCGTGGTGGACTTCCTCGACCTCGGCGTCGGCGGGTACCGCTGGCCCACGTTCAACGTGGCCGACATGGCGGTGAGCTGCGGCGCCGTGCTGCTGGCCATCTCGCTCTGGCAGGAGGACGCCCGCCGCGACGCCGCGGCCGAGCCGCCGGGCCGGCCCCTGCCGCCCGAGACCACCCCACCCGAGCCGATCTCCGCCGCCCGGGGCGACGAGTGAGCGGTGCCGGAAGGGGAGACGACGCGTCAGACCTCCTCGCCGGCTACACCGCGCTGACCTTCACGGTCCTCCCGCCCGCGACCGAACGCCTCGACCGCTTCCTCGCCGACCAGCTGCAGCTCTCGCGCACCCAGGCCGCTCGCCTGGTGGCCGATGCACGGGTGCAGGTCAATGCCGACGTGGCGCGCGCCTCCCGGACCCTCGCCCGCGGGGAGACGGTCCGGGTGGCCTTTCCGGACGACGAGGCCCCCCGGACCCTCACCCCGACCGCCATCCCCCTCGAGATCCTCTTCGAGGACGAGCACCTCGCCATCATCAACAAGCCGGCCGGCCTCGTGGTGCACCCGGCGCCCGGCCACTGGGACGACACGCTGGTCAACGCGCTGGTGGCCCGGGGCACGACCCTCTCCGGTGGGGCGGAGGGCCGTCCCGGCATCGTCCACCGGCTCGACCGCGACACCAGTGGCCTGATGGTGGTCGCCAAGACCGACCTGGCCCACCGCCGGCTCGGGGCCATGCTGGCGGCCCGCCGGATCCGGCGGCGCTACGCCGCCCTGGTCTGGGGCCACCTGGACGACAGCCCGCTGGTGATCAGCGCGCCGCTCGCCCGGCACGCGCGCGACCGCAAGCGGATCGTGGTGGACCCGGCGGGCCGGGAGGCCAGGACCGATGCCTACGTCGTGGCCCGCCTGCCCCTGGTCGACCTGCTGCGGCTGGAACTCCATACCGGCCGGACCCACCAGATCCGGGTGCACCTGGCCCACGTGGGACATCCGGTGGTCGGGGACCCGGTGTACGGCGCCGGGGGCAGCCGGCGGATGTCCGATGGCCAGCGGACGGCAGCGGAGGCGCTGGAGCGCCTGGCGCCGCGGCAGGCGCTGCACGCGGCCTGGCTGGAATTCAGCCACCCGATCAGCGGTGAACCACTGGAGTTCCGGGCGGAATGGCCGGCCGATCTGGCGCCTCTTCTGACCCGTGCCGTAGGCCCCGAGCACGCCGTTGCTCCCCTCGAGGCCCTTCGGTATCTTCATTTCTTTGAAGCACATGGGTGATTCCGAGCGACTCCGGGTGGTGCTCTTCCGGCTGGGCCCCCACCTGGCGGCGGC
>WBZT01002260.1_pt1 | contig 13514 bp, 9 predicted proteins | sample 5204241 | NCBI WGS metagenome assembly WBZT01 (sample SAMN12344358, study PRJNA552823) | activated sludge metagenome | biome: Activated sludge suspended growth; feature: Nitrification reactor; material: Wastewater; isolation source: activated sludge from nitrification reactor of wastewater treatment... | reverse complement strand
CGCTCCAGCTCGCCACCGCTGGCTCGAGTCCCACGTAGCCGGCGATGCGCCGCAACCCGGCCGGCGCGACTTCCGGCCCCACGTCGTTCAGCACGACACCGGCAATGCACTCCGGAACCTGTGAGGCCAGCAGGATCGAAACCATGCCGCCGAGCGAGGTGCCAATGAGCGCGACCCGCCCGCTCGCGTGTTCGCCGATCAGCTGCAGCATGTCCTGGTAGTAGACGCCCGCGCGGTAGCCGTCCGGGCTCTCATCCCACTGCGAGCGGCCCCGGCCGCGGAAATCCGGTGTGAGCACGCGATAGCGATCCGCGAGCCGCCGGGCGAGCGGCGCGAATGCCCGGGAGTTGTCCGTGAGGCCCGGCAGGCAGAGCACGGTTCCCAAGGGTGCTGCAGGTGCGAATTCACGGCAGAAAAGCGCCAGGCCCTCGGGCGATGCGAACGTGAACTCCCGGCAGGTGATGTTCATGTTGGCCCACCTGCGGCGTGCACTGGAATGCTCAAACTTGACACACACATCCTCCTGCACGCCGTCGCGGCTGAGCTGACTGCCAGGGAGCGCAAGGGTCTCGCGAGCGCCAGCGCCGACCTCAATACCTGCGGGGGCTATCGCAAGCGTTCCTCGCTGCACCGTTGTCCCGAAGATCCCGACGGCCTTCATCGCATCGGGCGCATCGAAGCGCAGCTTGCTACCGAACGGTAACAGCGTAATGAACGACTCGATTTCCGGCAGGCACGTACCATCACGCGGCGTCAGGGCAAAAATGTCGGGGCCGCCGCTGGCAGGATCGTGTTCATGCAAACAGCAGCCGGGAGGCTGACATCAGCAACGTTCGCTCGTCGACAACACGGGTTTCGTTGGCATCCGTAACGAACAGTACTTTGCCATTGGCGTATCTGCGCAGAAAGCTGTGCGCTGCAGCCATGGTCGCACGCGACGGAGCGCCTCGGACCGGAATGAACCCGAGAGTGCTCTCCCCGGTACGGAACGCATACGGCACGACAACACCGGCGCGAGTTCGATACTGGAATATCCCGATATTCCCTCCGACGCGATAGTGAGCCTGTTCCCTCACATTTCTCAGAATCAGGCCGGCCCACTGCTGCTCTTCGCCAAGCCCCTGCGCAAGCATCACCACTTCAGCCTGATCCTCGAAGAAGTGTGCGCTGCCAGCATAGTCCCCCTCGAGGGGAATGGAGCGAAGTATGAACACGGCTTCGAGGCCATACAGGAGCCGCTTCTGCGTTATCGGCGTGATGCCCGTCGCGCGGCGCAACTCCTGGTAGTTGAAAGCGCGCCCATCGCGCCGAGCCAGTTCGCGCAGAAACCGCAGGAGCTCCGGCAAGGTCAGGGTGGTGTCATGAATCTGGCGCAGGTCCCGGTCCAGAATCGTCTCGAGTTGATCGAGGATCTTCTGTGTCCTGAATTTCGGGGTGCGGATGAAACAGGCGCCCGGCAGCCCCCCATGCACACAGTACTTTCCGATCAGCCGCTGACGTCGCTGATGCTCGCTGGAAGAAAGCGCCGGCATCTGCAGATCATTCATCCGCTGCGCCCGCATGATCCGGGGAATCCAGTCCGGCAACTCACCACCGTCCAGCTCAGACAGCGTCAGCGGATAAAGATCGGCCGTCATGATGCGACCCGTCAGGGACTCGCGAATCCGCTTCTTGCTGGTGAAGCGGACTGAACCAGAGAGGTAAAACTGCCCGGGCCGCCTGTTCCTGCGAACCCGCTCCTTGAGCGCGGGAAACAGCGGTTCGGAGAGTTGACACTCGTCGATTGCCGTGCCGGGCGCATTCAGGGCGTCGACAAAGGCTTTGGCATCACCATTGGCGGAGCGGAGATTCTCCGCGTCATCGAGACTCACATATTGCGAGGCGAGGGCCTCGAGTAACGTCGTCTTGCCGACCTGGCGATGGCCCATGCCCTATTCAATTTAGCATACTATGCACAAATGAATAGGGTAGGGCTGCCGATATCGCACTGCGGCTCCAGCGTTGTCACTTTTCCGCGTCAATGCTGGCCAAAGCTGGCGCCGCCGCCCTCGAGCCACGCCAGCTCCTTTGCTGTCGGCTCGCGTCCGAGTGCGCGATTGCGATGCGGGAAACGGCCAAACCGCTGGATGATCTCGAAGTGTTGTCGCGCGTATTCGAGATAGCCAGCGAAGAGCGGCCGCCAGGGATCCGGTGCCGAGGTTTGCAGCAGCGTGAAGAGGCGCATGGATTCGTGCTGCTCCACGAGCGATTCGCTGTGCTCGAACGGCAGGATCAGGAATGCCCGCTGCGCAAGTTCCAGGCGCTGGAGGAAACCCGCTGCCACCGCCTCGCGCGCGGCGGCGAGTGCCAGCGAATCTCCCGCGAAGGCGCGTGCAGTGCCTCGCCAGACGTTGCGCGGGAACTGATCGAGCAGCAGCGTCAACGCCAAAGCCGTGTTCGGCGCGGCCGACCACGCCGCGAGCTCGCCACGCAGCGCCGCTTCCATGCCCGGCAGATAGCGCGCACCGATTGCGGCATCGACCGCCGCCGAGCCGCGGAACCAGAAAGCCTGGCGTGCGCTGGCCTCAGCGGGTCCGCGGCACGCATCGGCGAACCAGAAGGCGAGAATGTCGTCGGCGTCTGCCTGCATCAGGAACAGCAATAGCAATATGGGCCGCTTTCGGCAAGCAAGCGGGCGACTGGAACAGGCCACCGCGCGTCCGGCCCGCTCGCACGCGCGTCGCTCGTTGCCCGCCGCTCATCGCTCGCCCTAGACTTGGGCACATGCGCAAAGCCTTGTTGCTCGTGTTGAGCATCGCGGTGACACCCCCTGCCGTTGCGAACCCGCTGTCCGCGGATGCCGCCGCGCGCTTCGCCCAGCTCGCGCTCGACTGCGTGCAGCGCGAATACCCCAACAAGATCTCTCACGTCCTCGCGAGCGACGACGATGTCCGGCCTGCGCGGGAGCTCACTCCTGTGTTCTACGGGTGCTTCGACTGGCACTCCGACGTCCACGGTCACTGGCTGCTCGCCCGCCTGGCGCGACTCTACCCCGACGCGCCCTTCGCGCGGCCGGCGCGCGCGGCACTCGCGCGCAGCTTCACGCCCACCGGAGTTGCCGCCGAGGTCGCCTATCTCGAGGGTCCGGGACGCGCGTCGTTCGAGCGCCCATACGGCCTCGCGTGGCTGCTCGCGCTCGCCGCTGAACTGCGCGTGTGGGATGACGCGGATGCCCGCGCGTGGTCCACCACGCTCGCACCGCTGGAGCGCGCTGCGGCCGCGCGATTGTCGGCGTGGCTGCCAAAGCTCGCCTACCCGATCCGCACGGGCGAGCACAATCAGACGGCGTTTTCCTTCGGGCTCACGTGGGACTGGGCGGTCATCACGGGCGACACCGCCATGCAGGCCCTGCTGCGCGAAAAAGCCGATGCCTTCTACCGCCGCGATCGCAACTGCCCGATCGCCTTCGAGCCCTCCGGAGAGGACTTTCTCTCGCCCTGTCTCGCGGAAGCCGACTTCATGCGTCGCGTGCTCGCGCCTGCGGAATTCGCGGCGTGGCTCAAGGGCTTTCTGCCCGGCCTGTCGCGTGCAGCGAAGCCTTGGCTCGCTCCCGGCATCGTCACCGATCGCTCGGACCCGAAGCTTGCGCACATCGACGGCCTCAATCTCAGTCGCGCGTGGATGCTGCGCGGCATCGCACGCTGCCTGCCCGCGCGCGACCCTCGACGTGTCGCACTGGAGTCCGCCGCCACCGCACACGCGGAGGCCGCCCTGCCGGCCGTCACCGGCGAGCATTACGAAGGGGGGCACTGGCTCGGTACCTTCGCGGTCTACCTGATGACGCAGAACTGGAGGAATGCGCGATGACGAAGATCGAGTTTGAAGACGGCGCCGTGAGCATCGATGCGACTGTCATCGCCGCAGGCCTCGGGATCGATCCGGCATTGGTGCAATGGCACATGCGCAATGGCCGGATCACGAGCCTCTGTGAGCGTGGTACCGATGAAGACGCTGGCCGTCACCGGCTGACCTTCAGGTTCCGGGGTCGCAGTTTCCGGGTGACCGCCGATGACACCGGCCAGATCATCGCGCAAGAAACCGTCGGGCACAGGCCGGGTCGTGCGCCTTGATGAACCTTACGGCGCAAGCAGCCCGATTTCATAGCGCTGCCCGGCCACCGTGACCTCGTCCGCCACGCGCGCGCCGATCAGCGCCTCGGCCGCCGGCGACACCCAGCTGATGAGCCCGTGCGCGGGATCGGCCTCGTCCTCGCCGACGATCCGCAGGACACGGGTCGCACCCTCCGTATCGTGCAGGGTCACTGCGACGCCGAAACGCACGACTTGCGGATCAGGCGCCGGCGTGACCAGCCGCGCGCTCGCCTTGCGCTGCATCCAGTACCGCAGGTCGCGCTCGATCGCGGCGAGCGCCGCAGCATCCTGGGCGGCCGCGCCGTCGCGCGCTGCTTCGCGGGCCGCGCTGCGCACGGCCTCGAGCGCACGCACCCGCTCTTCGATCTGCGCGAGGCCGTTTGCAGTAACGAAGTTCGGATGCAGGCTCACGGCGCGCTCGGGCAGCACGACATCGCCATCACCCTCCTTCACAAACGCGCGACTCAAGGTTTGCCAGCCTCCCCCTCGAGACGCTCGGCGAGCCGCGCACGACCCGTTGCACGCGCAAGCTGGATCAGCACCTGTAAGTCCGCCGGGTCCGCCATCGCAAAATCTGGCGCCACGCATCTTGCGGCCTCGAAGAGCTCGAGTGCCAGCGCAAACTTGCGCACGGCGATGACCCGCGCGATCACGAGCCGTGCGACGAGTGCGTAGACATCCGGGTCGTTCCAGTTCGCTGCGCGCGCCAGGAACGCGCGCGCGTCGGTCTCGAGCTGCGCGCCGCCCGCTGCGTCGAGCCAGTGGCGCAGCGGCTCGACGACGTGCTGCGGCTCATGAATGCGCGCCGGGACGTAGGCATCGTCGAGCATGTGCTCGCGACGTCGTACCCGGTCGCGCTCCTCCCGTTCCGCCGTGCGCTCGGGACTGACCTGCGGCTCGTGACCAAGCGCGTGGCGCCGCTCGTAAATCGCCCCGCCGATGAGGCTGAAGAGTGACAGCAGGAGCCATTGCGCGGCGGCGGTCTTCACGGCGCCCCAGACCGGCAGGTGCTCGAGTCCGTAGATCGCGGCTGCGAATGTGATAGTCGCTGCAAGCAGCACGAGGTAGGCACTTCCGAGTCCGCGTATGACGCGCGCCAACGTCAGCGGATTCAGTGCCTCGATCGCGCTGCCGGTCACGCCGAGCACCGCTGCTGTGGCCGGCAGCAGCACAAGAAACGCCGCGCCGATGGCGTATCCCGGCGCGCCGCCGATCCACCACGCGAGTCCAAAGCCTGCGCCGCAGATCGCAAGCTGCATCAGCGGGCGCTGCTCGACTGGATTCACCATTTCTGCGGAAAGCACCGGCGGCTCGGCGATGCCTTCGGCGGAAAGATCGAGCAGCACATAGGCGTACTTGAAGAGCCAGGAGAGCACGATGACCATGAGTGGCAGACCAGGCAGGCCTGCGAGGGACGCGATCGACAGGAGCAGCGTCAGGGTCGCGATGAGCAGCAGCGCGGTGAGATGCGCGGGGCGCAGGGCATGACGCAGCAGGGCCACCCGACCATTGTGGCACCTCCCGACGTCTGACCGTCAACGGACACGCACGCGCAACCGGATCGTGAAGGAAGGTTGGCCGCCGACGCCCGCGGCATTCATGGTGCCCGTTGGTGCGATGCGCACGCCGGTAACCGCCGGGTCGAAGCCCTGGCCATCCGCCACGGGCGTGTAATTGTAGGGCGCGCCGCCGCCCGGCTGGCTCGAGTAGCTGATGTCGGTGGCCACATTGAACGCGAGACCGCTCGACGGACTACCGTCGATGAAATCCACGGGGCCTCCACCGCCCGCAGCGACGTAGAGCGCCGAGTTGGTGGGCACGGGATCGGTAATCACGAGCGAACTGGCGTCGACCGCGCCTGGGCCGCTGTTCGTTACCGCAATCGTGTAGCGCACGATCGCCCCCGGGATGCGTTTGGGATTCACGGCAGCATTCACCGGATCCGACAGCACTTCCGAGATCTTCGCGACCTGCAGGGTCGGCAGCGGCACCGCGACCTTGAATCCTCCGACGCCAAGATCCGTAACGCTGGCTTCCGTGCCTTCGGTCGCTGTCACGCGCATCGACCAGCCGCCGGGCGCGGCGGCTCCGGGCAGGGCATAGGCATATTCGTACGTGCGCGTATCGGCACCGGAATCGGCGACCTGTGTCATCACCGCATTCGCGACCTGTGTCGTGCCGTTCGCGTCGACGAGATCGAGTTGCGCGCCGGCGATGTCGAAGCTGCCGAACGGATCGCTGACAACGGCCCGCACGTAGACCGTACTGCCACCGAAGAAGGACGCCGTGGCTGCGCCGCCCGGATACGCCGCGTTGTAGCTCGTCACGCTGTCGACGTTGATGACGGTGTTGCTGTTCAGCTCGACACGCGAGGGCGAGCCGTTGCCGTAGGGGTGCACACGCGTCGTGCTGCCGTTGCCGCCCTGCGCCATCGTCAACGTGAAAGCCGATCCCGCCGGATAGGTCGCCGTCGCGGGAACGTTGAGCAGAAACGTCCTGAGGGCGCCGTCCGGGGAATTGTTCGGCAGACCGAATGTCTGGGTCACGGAATCGATCGTGCCGGTGGCGGTGTTCGCGAGCGTGACGGTAATCGTGCGATTGTTCCCGCCGCCACCTGTGCGCGACATCCAGATTTGCGCAGAAATACCGCCAGCCGGCAGGGTCACCGGTCGCTGCAGCACTGGCGTCAACGACCAGATCACCGAGCTGTTTCTGCCGAAGGTGACGAGCGGCTCGCCCGCGATCGCCGGCACGCGCGACAGCGGCGTCCCGGCGGTGCCGCGCAAATACAGCGGCTTGGTGCCCCCGGACGGAATCTGCGACGGCGACACGATGACCTGCGGCGCATCGGGCGAGCCTCCGACGCCGAACGCATTCGTGATCGTCGCCGTGTTGTCGATCGGAGTTCCGGGTGAAGTGCCGCCCGGGATCACGACATCGAATACGACCGTCACCGTGCCGTTCGCCGGCACGCTGATGCCCGATACGTCGAGCTGCACGGGCGTAGAGCTGTCGGTTGCGCCGGGCGGAATGCTGACGACAGAAAGCGAGGTCGTATTGGTGGGCAGCGGATCGGTGACGGACACGGCAGGAGAGGCGACACCTGCCGTTTCGCGCAGCGTGATCGTGTAGCGCAGAGTATCACCCGCATCGGCCTCACCGCCGTTCAGGTCGGTCACCGTTTTGGTCGAGGTCGACAGATCCGACCCCACGACGACGGCGGGATCGGTCGCAGAATTGTTGGCGGGAGCGAGGTCGACGCTCGCGCTCGACACCTGTGCGGTGTTGGCGACTGACGGAATCGCCCCGGCGCCGACCGCCACCGTAAGGGTAATGTCGGGCAATGACTGCCCGGGGTCGAGGAATGGCGGATGCGTGCAGGTGACATCCTGTCCTGCCGCCGAGCAGTTCCATCCCGTGCCGGTGGCCGAGACATACGCGAGTCCCGCCGGTAGCGTGTCGGTCACCGTCACGACATTGTCTTCGCGCTGCTGGCCCGCCGCGTTCGCGACGCGCAACGTGTACACGCCGTTCGCCCCGGCAGAGAAATTGCCAGCATGGGTCTTCGTGATGGAGAGGTCCACGGTCGGCTCGCTGGTCGCCGACACGATCTGCGCAAGCAGCAGCACGAGATCGCCACCGGCCGCAAAGCGGGTGGTGGCGGAGGTCTGCCCCGGCGCCAGCAGCGCCGTAATGTCGAAAGTATCGACGTCCAGGCCGTAGCTTGCGGCGTTGCCGATGGAATTGACCGTGCCGTCGTAGGGCTGCACCAGCGGATTGCTGCCCGGCACATTGATACCGTCGTCGAGCGCCGTACCGTTGAAGCGCAGTTCTTCCGATACACCGTTGAGCGGCGTGGAGTTGTCCGGATCACCCTCCAGGGCAACGACCGCAATGCGACCATCGATGTCCGTGGCGGGAACACGAAAGCCGTCGGGCGCGAGATTCAACGCGCTGCCGCGAAAGGGCTCGAGGCCGTCGAAGACATTGATCGCGCGCAGCCGCTCGCTCGGTGAGCCGTAGATCACGACGAGTGACCAGCCGGCCGCCACAGCGGAGCTGCCGCAGTGGGGCGTACCGGTATTCACCGTGAGGCTGCTGAACGTGAAGCTGCCGTTGCCACTGACGCGGCCTGTCACATCCGCGAAGGCACCGAAATATGGAAAATTGGTGCCGCCGTTATTGAAATTTGCGGTGAAGGTCCGGCTGGCAGTCACGCCGCTGCCGTTCAACACCACGTTCGAGTCGATGGTGCTGCCCGAACCGCCCCAGTAGAGGTATGCGGCAACGACTGATGCCCCCCCGGGAATACCGGCAAGCGGCGCCGTACTCGAGCCCGTCACCGCGCAGGCGTTGCCATTGTTGTCCTGCGCGCGCAGCGTGCCGCCGGTCGCCACGAAATTGATGTTGCCCGTGAGCCGCGTGTAGCGGCTGATCGGCGTCTGCTGGGCGTGCGCGACCCCGCCTCCCAGGGCGAGGGCAACGAGAAGCAGTAGAAGTCGATCGGGACGCATCAGGTTCGTCTGCCCTCCTTGGCGCGGGACTGAAGCATACGTCCCGGACGCTGCCCGGAGTGCGGCCAGAAAGAGACGGAATCGGTGTTTCACGGCGCCCACGCCACACTTCTCATGTAACTTAAGACACCCGTCACACTCACAATGGGCGCTCGCCGCAAGAATGCGGGCACCAGCCATGGAAGGCACGAACACAATGTATCGGCCCATTCATCCACGAACTTTAGGGGATATCCCATGAATTTCCCGACGAAGGCATTTTCCCTCGCCGTTTTCGCGCTCCTGCCCGCGAGTCTTGCGCTCGCGCAGGAGAAAGGCTGCATCGAACTGAAGACCACCGCGCAGACCGAGCAGACGGTGGTGAGCGCCGACGGCAAGCGCGAAACGACGCTCGTGCCCGCCGCCAAGGTGGTGCCCGGCACCGACGTGATCTGGACCGTGACCGCGACCAACATCTGCGGGAAACCCGCCGGCGATGTCGCGATCGACAGCCCGGTTCCGGAACACATGGTGTACCTCGGGCAGGCCGCTGTCGCCGCGACGTTCAGCGTCAGCTACTCGATCGACGGCAAGCGCTACGCCGGTTCCGACGCACTCACCGTGCGCGAGGCCGACGGCTCGACGCGGGCCGCGCGCACCGACGAGTACCGCCATGTCCGCTACGCGATGCGAAGCGCGCTCGCCCCGGGACAGACCGTTTCGGCGAGCTACCGCACGCGCGTGCAGTAACCACCCGCTTTCGTCTTCGATTCCGTTTTGTTGCACAGGAGGAGTATCGCAATGTTGATCCAACCAGCAAACCTGCGGCGGGTCCTGCTCGCCGCTGCCACAATCGCCGCTGGCGCGTGGCAGACCGCGGGCGCCGTCGGCACCGCGGCCAACACATCGATCGCGAACCAGGCGACGGTGAGCTACAGCGTCGGCGGCAACGCACAGACGCCGATTCCGAGTTCGCCCACCGGCAATTCGACGCCGGGCGGCGGCGCGCCGACGACCTTCGTCGTCGACAACCGCATCGACCTCACCGTGACCGAGCTTTCGGGGGGCAACACTCTCGTGACGCCGGGGCAGCTGAACCAGGTGACGTCCTTCACCGTGACGAACACCGGTAACGGCCCGCAGGGCTATCAGCTCACGCCGGCCAACCTCGCCGGCGGCGCGGTCTTCGGCAACACCGACAACACCGACGTCGCCAACCTGCGTGTGTTCGTTGACAGCAACGGCAACGGCACCTACGACGCCGGCACCGACACGGCCACGGCCATCGACACCCTTGCGGCCGATGCCAGCGTCGTCGTGTTCATCGTGGCTGATGTCCCCGGAACGACGACGAACGGACAGTTCGCCAACGTGCAGCTCTCTGCGCGTGCCGCGTTGCCGGGCACGGCCGGCGCGACGCTCGCCACGGAAACAGCGGGCGCCGACACGCCGGGCGCGGTCGACACGGTGTTCGGTGATGCCGCGCGCGATGCGACCGAGGTGGCCGCGGACCAGTACGCGATCGAATCCGCGGCGCTCACCGTGGCGAAGACCTCGGCCGTCGTGGCGGACCCGCACAACGGCACGACCAACCCGAAGGCGATTCCCGGCGCGTTCGTCGAATACGCAATCGCGATCTCGAATACCGGTGCGGCTCCCGCGACCGGCATCCAGATCAACGATCCGCTGCCGGCGAGCACCGCCTTCCGTTCGGGCGCCTACAACGGCGCAGCGAGCGATGTGTCCATCACGGTGGGTGCCAACCCCGCGACGTTCTGCGTCGCCGAGGCGGGTGGCACGGATACGAACAGCGACGGCTGCTACCGCACGGCCACCGATCTCATCGTGGGCGCCCCGGCGCTGACGACGGTCAACGTGGGCGCGGGCGGCAACGTCACCGTGCGCTTCCAGGTCACCATCAACTGAGGACGAAACGTCCAGAGATGGAGTGATTTTGCGCAGCCTTCGAGGCGATATTCCTGCAACACCCCGGGGCGGGTCGGCGATTCGCCGGCCCGCCCCGGCGGCGTTTTGGCGGCGCCTCGCGGCGCACGCTGCAGGAGTGCTCGCCTGCACGCTCGCACTGTGCGGCGTGCCCCGGGCACTCGCGCAAACGCCTCCGGGCACCGTCATCCGCAACGTCGCCGCGGTGACTTTCACGGGCGCGAACGGTGGCCCGGGACGTGTCTTCACGAATCCCGCCGATCTCATCGTCCTGCCACCGCCGACCCGAGCCGTGCTCACTTTGCTGCGCGCGGTACCGCAGGCACCCCAAGGTGCGACTGCGCCGACCCAGTGCATCGGCTCGGGAGGGCTGGTCGACCTGCCACCGCCCGTGCTGTCGAACGGCACGACGGCAGATCCCTCGCAACCCCTGCCGCTGGCGCAGACCCCCACGATTCACGGGGGTGAGGCACTGTTCCTGCGACTGAGCGATCCCGACCAGAACCTCGATGCCGCCGCCGCCGATACCATCGAACTCGATGTCACGGCGACCGGCGGTGACCGCGAGCGCGTGCGCTTGCGCGAATCGGGCCCGAACAGCGGCGAGTTCGTCGGCTACATCCAGACGCGCGTGGCACCGGCGAGTGCCGGTGACTGCGTGCTGCAGGTCGAACGCGACGCGTCGCTCGCATCCACCTACGCCGACCGGAGCGACGCGACCGACACGGCGAGTGCCCAGGCGCTCGTGGATCCGTTCGGCCTCGTCTTCGATTCGCGCACGGGCGCACCGGTCAATGGCGCGCGCGTGCGCCTCGTCACCGCCGGCGGCGCGCCGGCGCAAGTGATCGGCGACGACGGTGTCAGCAGCTATCCCGCCGAAATGGTGACCGGCCAGCCAGTCACCGACAGCGGCGGTACCGTATACAACTTCGCGCCCGGCGTATTCCGCTTTCCGCTCGTTGCGGCGGGCGACTATCGGCTCGAAGTCGTGCCACCCCTCGGGCATGCGTTTCCGTCGACCGCGACCGAAGCCGGGATCCAGGCGCTGCCCGGTGCTCCCTTCGCGATCGGGCCCGCTTCCTACGGCGGCAGCATCACTTTCGTCGGGCCCATGCCCACCAACATCGACGTACCGCTCGATCCGACCGGCAGCGCGCTCTTCGTGCAGAAGTCGACCACGACGACCATCGCGGCCGCGGGAGACTTCGTCCAGTACACCGTAAGCGTTCGCAACGTCGGTTCCGTGGGCGCCTTTACAGGCGTCACGATCGCCGACCAGTTGCCGCGCGGCCTGCGCTATCGCGCGGGCTCGGCGCGAAGCGGCAGCGCGCGCGCGCCCGATCCTGCGATCAGTGCCGACGGCAGCTCGCTTTCGTTCCCGATCGGCGCGCTCGATGCTGGCGCCACCGTGACGCTGCGCTATGTCGTCGAGGTTACGGTCGGGGCGCGCGGTCCGGAACTCGTCAACAGCGCGCAGGCCGTGGCCGACAGCGGCGCGCGCTCGAACGCGGCCCAGGCCGTGATCCAGCTGCGCGAGGAGCTGTTCCGTGAGCGCGCCATCGTGATGGGCCGCGTGGTCGCAGGGTCGTGCGAGCGCGAAGTGCGCGAGCTCGCCGGAGTTGCCAATGTGCGCGTCTATCTCGAGGACGGACGCTACGTCGTCACCGACGAGGACGGCAAGTATCACTTCGAGGATGTCGCGCCGGGCACGCACGTCGTGCAGCTCGACACACTCACGCTGCCGCAGGGGTATGAGCCCACCGCCTGCACGGGCCATGTGCGCCACGCGGGTCGCGCAGCCTCGCAGTTCGTCGATGTGCGGGGCGGAGCCCTCTGGCGCGCCGATTTCCGGCTCGCCGCCGGAGCTGCAGCCGCGGTGCTGCCAGGGCGTCCGGCACCGGGCACGATCGCCACCGCGCTACCGCCACAGCCGCCGAAGGCGCCCACATTCGATCGCGCGAAGCTCGCCGGCATGCCGGACTTCACGCTCGAGAAACTCGCGCCCGGCATCCGGTGGCTGTGGCCGGGCCCCGATTTCAGCGCGCCGATTCCGAGCGTCAAGGTTGCGATCGCTCACGACCCCCGTGACAGGGTCGAGCTCGCGCTGAACGGGGCCCCCGTGAGCGCGCTCAATTTCGACGGTTCAGCCGCCAACAACGCCGGCACCGTCGCCGTGAGCCACTGGCGCGGCATCGACCTGCGCGACGGCGCGAACGAATTCACGGCGATCGTGCGCCGTCCCGACGGCGGCGTCGCGCAGTCGCTCGATCGAACCGTGTACTACGCCGGCGGCGCCGTGCGCGCTGAAGTCGTCAAGGCGCGCTCGAAGCTCACCGCCGACGGACGGACGCACCCGGTGATCGCGCTGCGCCTCATCGATGCCCACGGCAAACCGGCACGACGCGGCACGCAGGGTACCTGGCGCGTCGATCCGCCGTATCGCACGTGGTGGGAGGTCGCGTCCGAACGCGAGAACCAGCTCGTCTCGGTGGGTCCGCGCGAGCCGACTTTCGAAGTGGGCGACGACGGCATTGCACTGCTCGAACTCGATGCGACCTCGCAGACCGGCACTGCGATCGTGCGCGTGCGGCTGAACGACCGGCAGTCCGAAGAACTGCGCGTGTGGCTCGAGCCCGAAGCACGCGACTGGATCCTCGTCGGACTCGCCGAAGGGTCGACGGCGTATCGCACGATCTCGGGCAACGCCGAAGCCGCCGACGCTGCCGGTCTCGAGCCGGATTACACCGAGGGCGGGCGCGTCGCGTTCTTCGCCAAGGGACGCGTCAAGGGCGATTTCCTGCTCACGCTCGCCTACGACTCGGCGCGCGATCCGGCGCTCGCCCGCCGCCGGCTCCTCGGTGTGATCGAGCCCGACCGCTACTACACGCTCTACGGCGACGCCGCCGACCCGCGCTACGAGGCGGCGAGCGCCGAGAAGCTCTTCGTG
>WBZT01001727.1_pt2 | contig 13516 bp, 13 predicted proteins | sample 5204241 | NCBI WGS metagenome assembly WBZT01 (sample SAMN12344358, study PRJNA552823) | activated sludge metagenome | biome: Activated sludge suspended growth; feature: Nitrification reactor; material: Wastewater; isolation source: activated sludge from nitrification reactor of wastewater... | reverse complement strand
TGATTCTGGAATTTTAAAAATGGGCGAGAATATTTTTATTAATTCAAATACCAACATAGATATTTCAAAGCTCAACCAAATCAATACAGGATGGTTTAGTTATCAATTACTTCATGAACCGGACAGCTTGATAACTACGACAGGTAATTGGACGAGCGCTTATTATATCTTAAGAAATTTTACAAATGGTCTGGATGAGTCAGCTTCGCAATTGAAGTTCAGGTACTCAGGCATTGAGCTAAAGAAATATTTGTATCATCCAGAATATTTGAAACTATATAAAAGGGATTTAGAAAATGAACATTTCAACAATTGGAAATATATTGGTGACGCGGTTTCAGTTGACCTAAATAAGGGATACATTGTATTCCAAAATATTGGCCAGCTTAAGGGTCAATACGTTATTGAAATTCTAGACTCACCCATTTTGTCCAATGATGATCCTTCTTATGGAGCTGCAGCATTTAGTTTTTATCCCAATCCGGCGAGAACCAATTTGAGCATTCACTTCAATTATGAAAATGCAGAGGGACCACTATGGATTAGAAATACGCATGGTCAAAGTGTAAAAATTCTAAACATAAAGAATTCATCAAATCAGGAAATCAATATTTCTGATTTAAAACAAGGAATTTATTTTATTTCATATGGTGGATGCACTAAAAAATTAGTGGTAAACTAATTGATAAAACTATACAGGAGAAAGGTATTTGTTTTATCCAATTATATTAGAAATCCTCTATATTGAAATATATTAAATGAAATGAGTTCAACGATAACATTTCATTTAATCAGTGTTGCCTTAACAAGGTATTGGAAAAAATCATTTCACGACGGAGCCTAGTCCAGCATACAAATAATTCTTTTCAAAACTGTCCTGTAATAATTTAAAGGCAAGATGACCTGTACAATGCGCAGGTGCGACGCGTTTTACCATGAATTCATTTTTGAGTTTAAAAATCAAATCAATTGTTTGTTTTCGATCAAATGGAATCATATGAAATCCACCGTAGACCAAATCTATTTTGTCTTCGGTAATTTTACGGGTTTCTGCAATGATATTGTCTATGCCTGTATGGGAACATCCCACAATGAGTATCTGTCCATTTTCTGTTTTCATGCTGCAAGAAAGTTCAGGGAGTCCACTTTGTTTGCACTCATCTTTGGCTTGATTAAATTGACCTTCTACAAAACTTTTGTTTGGATAACAAGAGAAATAGCCCATATAACTGGATGAAGTTGCAATTAAATGAAGTCCGGGCATAATCTCCCTGGATGATTTAACAAATTCAATGTTCGAATTCCAAAACCGACCACTTTGATGGATGGTAAATTTGGTTGGTCCACCATCAAAATATTGTTGATAGCTCGGAAGTGAGTCTTTGCAAGATATCTCCTGGCCGGTAGCATCAAAAGGAACCGGGGCTCCCCAAAAAATATCGTACGGGAAGTAAATTTTAACCTTTGGATGGATAGATAGTAAATAATCAATCCCATTGAGATGATCAAAATGTCCATGCGATACCACTACAAAATCAACTTTCCGCAGATCTATGGCAAGTTTTTTACAATTGTATTTAAATAAATCCGCATTGCTACCGGCGTCAAAAAGTATAATTTTTCCATGAAATTTGGTTATACACGAAAAGCCAAAATCTTTCTTTAACATAGAATCCTTCCCGAAGGCATCGTAGAGATTGATGATTTCACCTTCCTTAATTTCTTTAAATCCGGCAGGTTTTTTTTGAGCGTATACAGAATTAAAATATTGCAGGAAAAAAATAACAGGCAATAACCTAAAAATCAACTTAAATCTGGAATAATTCATGTTAAAGAATATTTTATAATGTAAAGAAATAAAGTACAATAATGGCAAATTTAACCATTGCCAATACTACATATACGAAAATGTTGTCTGTTTGGTTCACTATATCATAAAGATATCTCCAAGGCGCATTCTTCAACTATAATTCTGCTTGAGAGAGAGGATTCTAATTACCGATTCTAAATGAACCGTCTGAAATTACTTCTTAAACCATTTATTTGACGGTACAAAAAAATGAAAAATAGGAATGGATGAGGAGTGCAACTTATTTATTATGTCCTCTTTAATTCATCGTTCGAAAGGACAGTGGCGACAGAATTTTATTGTATGACAATCACTTTTTTACTTTCACTGTGACGAGTAGACGTCTGAAGTTGGTAAAAATAAGTTCCGGGATCTAGGTCCTGGCTTGAAACTAAAATGTGATTAAATGTTCTGTCTACCTTGAATCGTTTTACCTCATTCCCATTGGAATTATAAAATACCAAATCAGCTTGATGGATCCCTTCAGGCAATTCATAATCCACACGGCTTGTATTGATTACGGGATTAGGGTAAAGATTTGTAATCAGTCCATCCTGATTCAACAGGTTATTCGTAGAATTTTTAATTTCAGTAGTTAGTTTTCCCGGCAAACCATATACTTTGACCTGACCGTTTTCGTAACTGAGCATCATCTTTGTTCCTACTGAGGTGTTGTAAATTGGAAACTGTTGTAAGTGAAAATTTACTTTAATGATCGGGGCGCCATTATCAGAAAATATGATAGTGCCATCTTCATCATATATTCTGGTATTGTAAAAGCTATTTTGTCTGGTAACATACATAAATTCTATCCCTGAATCTGTATCAAACAAGTTCTCTGAAATGTATAGCAAATCACCTAATTGATTTGTGCTGCTCAATAAAAGTCCTTGAAGTGAGATGTTTTTTACTAATACATGGTTCAGCGTATATATGCTCATCAGTTTGCCGCAAGTATTAATTCTGACATAATGTTCCCCTGAATTTTCAAATTTAATAATCATTAATTGACTGAGATTATTGGCGCATGTATTGTACGTCGAAGCGCTGTCATAGGTTTGTTCTAAGACATACTGTCCGAAGGATGAAATCGTAAGTAATAACGCTGTTGTAAGAAGAAATACTTTTTTCATAGTGAAGTGTTGTTTGGTTAAGAAAGTAGAATAAAAAATAAATGTGGCGTACGAATCTTGGCAACAAGAATAAGGTCTGTAGGATTATAGTTGTTTTGTTTTACAAACATAGGATAGAATCTCCGGTTATTTGCAAAAAATGTGAATTAATTGAAGCTATTGGCTGGATCTCCATCCAAAAATTATCTTCTGTTAATTCAACTTATAATTAAAAATAATAGTGGATAACATTTATACTTTAGAGTCAATATCAAGCCACTTATCCATTTTCGGTGCTTTATAATTCTTCATTTTTTCCAATAAATCTTCCATAGAATCAGAGACAATTAGCATCTTTATATTTTCCTCCTTTAAAAAGCCCTTGTCCACCATTTCCTGAAGGAAAGCCAACAAGGAATCAAAAAATCCATCTACGTTGTAGATCGCAACGGGCTTTTGATGCAATCCGAGTTGCGCCCAGGTTAACATTTCGAAAAATTCTTCCATTGTTCCAAATCCACCCGGCAGGGTAATAAAGCCGTCAGCCCTATGGTTCATCATGGTTTTTCTTTCATGCATACTTTGAACTACATGAAGGTTTGTCAGGCCATCATGGACAATCTCTTTGAAGCACAAAAATTCAGGTATAATTCCGGTTACCAAGCCATTATTTTTTAATGCACCATTTGCAACAGCACCCATCACCCCAAGTTTGGCCCCGCCATATACAAGTTCAATATTCTTCGTTGCAAGAAACGCTCCCAGTTTATTAGCCTTGCTTATTATATGATCGGAATATCCTGAACTGGAGCCACAGAATACAGCAATGCGTTTGAGCGTCAACATAATTAGATATGAATTTCTTTTAACATGATATTGCTTTAAGCAATGGTCACAAGTTATGCTGAAATGTATAATTCTGCTTATAAAAATAGTATATTATGAAGGACTAAAATGCATGGGTTTAACATCACCTAAGCTAACTTTGGTTTGTAAAACTCCTTTTGGTTTATATAAAAAAATGCCATTCACCAAAACAGTCGAGATCAGTAACCGGTGCTTTCGAGCTTCTGCATTTACGTTTGAAATAATAAAACTTTAAGCATTGCCCATAGATCGCTCTAATTGGGCTTCAAATCGATTAAGATGAATTAAGATACATTGTACTTCCTGTGGATGTGCCGAATTCTTGATTGTTATCAACTGGCTAATGTAATTTTTATTAGCTATTTCCATTTTATATAGTGATGGCACGACATTCTTCCAAAAGTCTACATCTTCAACTTTGTCTAACTTCAGAAGGTACAATAAAAAGGAAGCCAGGCATTACCTCATCGGTAAAATCTATTTCATGGCTTCCTTTGATAAAAAGAATTTTTTTATACGATTTTTTACAACACAAACCAATAAGCTTTAAATGCCTTCCATGCGTTCTGTGTCTGGACTCATTCAAATTTGAATATGTTCCATAAATGCTAAGGCACCCATTATTATTTTGATCTGGCTGATACCTCTGGAAATTAAGCAGGTTAAGCTTTACGGTATGAAGAAGATCGTATGAAGGTTCATGGTTTTTCTGCATATTCTTTTAACCCTTCAAAAAATTTCTGAATGCCAGAATTCGTTTGCTTTCGTATCATTATGAAGTCCAAAAATTGACCAAGAAGTCCAAACTTAACCGAATATTCCATTACTTGTTTTACAGTCGTTTGATGTCCGTTTTTTTCGAAACTGTAACTGTGTGTCAATCCATGTATTGGAAATGAACAATCGGTAAGTTGAAATGCTAATGCTTCATTAGGTTTAAATGCGATTACTTTTTCTTCAAACCAATTTTTGCCATCAAGCATGTCAACTTTTCTTTTGGAACCAATTCCGCATTTTTCAGTGGTCAGTACTGTTGATTTTTTTACAGTCGGATCAAATTTGTCAAGATTATCTATACTCGATAAGGCCTCCCATATTTTTTCTACAGGAGCATTGATTGTAATTTCATTATACAAAGTTGTCATATGACAGGTATTATTTCATGGAGTGTAAGGCAATTTTATTTCCTTCGGTATCCAGTATATGAGCCATAAAGCCATTTGGACCGATTGAAGTTTTTGGTAAGAGTATTTTGCCACCTGCTGCTTCAACTTTGGATAGAGGTGTACTCAAATCTTCGCCACCATTTAAATATATCAATGCTCCTTTTGTGGAAGGTTCAAACCCCTCACCTTGAACAATACCACCACCAACACCATTTTGCATATCGGCAGGCAGCATGCCATACTTATAGCTTGGGTGAGGCATTTCAATAATATCCATACCATACAAAGTTTCGTAAAACTTCTTAGCTCTTGCGAAATCAGTTACTGGGATTTCGAACCAGTTTAAAGAATTTGTCATTTTTATTTATAATTTGTGAACTGCAAATATAAAAACAACTACTTTAATTATGCAAGTGGTTATAAAAATAATTATTTTTGTGCTATGAAAGTTATTAAACGAAGGTCGGATTGTCCTATTAATTTCGGTTTAGAGCTTTTCGGTGATCGGTGGACACTGCTGATTATTAGAGATATTATGTTTAAAGGCAAACAGTATTATGGTGATTTTATAAGTTCCGAAGAAAAAATAGCTACCAATTTACTGGCTGACAGGCTCCAAATGTTATGCGATGAGGGAATTATTTGTAAAAGAAAAGATATACATCATAAGCAAAAAATAGTGTATAAACTCACCCAAAAAGGTATAGATTTAATGCCGATGCTGGTCGAATTAATAATGTGGTCAGCTAAATATGACAAACATAGTGCAGTAGAAAAAGAATTTGTGAAAAATTATAAAAAAGATAGAAATACTTTAATAAAACAAATTTCAAGTCAGCTTAACCATAATTTGGATAATTAAAAATCCCAGTTAGAGTGAGTGAAAATAACAGGTCATGGGTTCAATAATATTAAAATTACTTCAATAATTGGTCTTAGTGAACTTTCTATGGGTTAAGGATATTTTCGTTTTCAGCAGTATTAAATTCTTAAAAAGATATTCGCCCTTAAGGTCAACATATACCAGACAATACCAACGAAATTAGAATTTACCTGATTGATTTAACAAGCGGTCTCGTTTTATCCGGAAATACAAAGTAAATAATTTTTTCTTTATATTGTCAGTGCGGCAGCAATGATTATACTATTATTAGGATCTTCAATTCAGTGCTGGCAGAAACATTCATTTTTCCTTTATTAAGGACTTTACAAAATCAACTTGTCTGTCACGCTGTTGTATATTGTCTTGAATATTCTGGTCGATTTTATAATTGGGAATTAGTCCGCAACCATCATTTTTCGTCAAGTTTGTCATTGTGAATTGTAAAGTAGGTATTTCTACCTTAATTTTCGTATTGTGTAATTCAATTTCTTTGGCATAACCAGCTAAAATGTTGGGATTCCCACCCGATTCAGTTCCAACAAATATGGCATTCGTATGGGCTCTCAGACAAGACGATACTATGACAGAATTCGAAAAACTTCCTCCATTTAGCATCACATAAATCTTACCCTCATATGGTTTCTTGTTCGGTTTGTGAAAACCCGATGAAGGACCCTTACATTTAACCATCTTGCCATTCTTTACATGGTTGTATTCTTCAATAACTTTAAAAGGTCGGTTGATTAAGTAAGATAGCAACAGAACGCCATTTTCAATATCACCGCCTTGATTATCTCTTAAATCAATAATTAAAGCTTCTGGCCTGATTGTATCCATACGGGCAAAAATCGATTTTATTTCATTTGTGAAATTTTGATTGTATTGACTTTTCAGGACTTCAGAATGAAAATCCTTAATGGTAAGAACGGCTATTTTCTGACCTCTTTTATAATCCAAATAAACGCCTTTGGATTGGGTTCCTGAAGAGAATACCTTAGGATAATTTTTTTGTCTGTAATAATAGATACTATCTTTGGAAAGGGCATTTATTTGAACGGTGTGCATAAAGTTATTCTTTGCATAAGAAAAATAGTAAACTTCAGGATGTCCAAAAATATAACTGTAATATTCCCGAAAGTATGTGTTCAAAACCCAATTAGAATAAGATATATTGTTTCCATCCCTGACCTGCCTCGTGGATAATTCCTCAATGATTTTATTGGACGATATTCCATTGATGCTATCAATGATGGTACCATCTTCAAGCATTGTAGTTGGTGTACAGTTCATTTTTACATAAAGATGTCCTTCAAAAAGTCCAATTTGCAAGGGAAGAAATTTGCTCTGTGAATTATGAAACTCAACAAATGATTTACTTGGTAAAATCAAGGTGTGTCCGTCCCTCACTAAAGGGCTTGTTAAAGTTATCTTCTGATAAAAACCAGCTTCATCTAATGGTTTATTAATTGAAAGTATGAGGCTATCAAAGAAGTAGTCGACCTTTTCCTTTGATGTATATAAATATAGGTTAGGATGATATTGTTCAAGCTTCGATTTATATAATAATAAATCATCTTTTAATTGTTTTACAGTAAATAATGTCTGACCAATTAATCTTTGACATACGAATATCATAATGAGTAACAGGATAAAGTTATTTTTTTTCACAGATTTATTCTTTAATGTTATGGCCGGAATGCTCCGCGTGTGAAAATACACTCTTTTTAATTCATTTCTTCAAGTATGCGTTAATAAAATACAACGAGCGATTTTTAGACTTTATTTAGAGTTTCCATATTATTCCTTTATTTTCATCTTCAATAAAAATAGCTGATCTAAAAGTATCGAGCAAAGTCAATCTGGATAAAAACAGGAATTTCTCTTCTACTGAAAATTCCAAAGCTGAATTTTTTGGTTATCAGTGAGAATGCCTATGATTCGTCTATAATGTTTATATGAAAATCAGCTGAAAAAGAGAGGATTGTATTTCTTGTCAAATTATTATAGGTATTCAAGCAGAATGTTCAAGCAATACATCTGTAATAATCTGAAGCGGATAATTTGGTCCAAGGGTAATTATAGCGTCCATAATTCCATTAATCTGCGTTTAGATTTTTGAATTACATTTTTAAGATATGTAATACTTAAGCTAAAATTTAAGCAAAAGGCTTACGCTACTATGTATACGATCAATGGCCACGCCTGATCTCTGAATATTTGGATTAAGGCTAAGCAATGTAATCTTTTCATTTCAACTTTAACTATTGTTTAGATAACAGAATATTATAAATGGATTAAAATCTACATTGTAATAGAAATTAATTAGTTTCTAAGCGTTGAAATAATAAGTACATTATACCACCCAATATTGACTGCCCAACTTTATATAAGAACACCAGGCTCTGTCTGGTTGAGAAGACTCAGGTAAATGTTCAGATCCTGGTTTTAATCCTGAGCTTGCTTCATTTTCGAAATCCATTTGTACATGGAAATGCCTAAACTCCCCAAAAAAAGGACAATAAAAAACCACTTATATTGCATTACAAAATTCGAAAAATAAGCTCCAATAATTAGATAAATACTCGCAATGCAAATTTTTAAAGGTATAAATTCAGCATTTGTCCAACTTGTTTTTTTATTCATAAAAGACATACTATACATATTTATTATTCTAAAGATACGATAAAGTTTGGTCTCCATACGCTACAAAAGTTACGATTTATTGACTTTATGGCTTGCGTAGTGTAAGATGAAAGCAAATAATGAAATATTTATCCCAAAATTGTTATTAGGCTTGAGGATAAATGACAATTCTCGGTTATTCTCAGAATTTGCCATATGCTCTGGTGTTATTAACTTAAACCAACACATGAGATCAAATCATGTACAGGGATTTGTTTTCATTTCTAAGCCAAAGTGAAATAATGATATTTTTTTGAGCAATAATACCAAATAGATCGGTTGCTTTTTGAATTATTTGTTCAAAATGACCGCCTAAAGAAATGGGTGTATTTTTTGATATTTATGTACAAATTTTACAATTTTCGCTGGTATTATCAAATTTGTTGTGTATGCTTTATCTGTGAACGATCCTATACACAAATGAATTATTAAACTGATACCGACCATCTTCTTGTAAAAATTCCTGGATGGCTGAACTAACTTTATTTCTTACCAATTCGTAAGAAGTCAATTTAATGGCATGATTTGCCGGGCCGGATGAAAGTATAGCCTCTAGCGCGTTGTCCAGATTTTTGTAAACTCTGGGTACGATAAAAGAATGAACTTCTGATACTGTAAAACCTGAATTTTGCAATACATTTTCCAGCTCATTCTTCATGGACAGATTAAACGGAATAGAATGATCCTTAGATTGATTGGTCAGCTCATAAAATACTTTGAAAAAACAAAACGCATCACTTTTGGAAGGTTCGTCCCATAGGCTTATAATCCAAGGCTTACCGGGTTTTAGTACCCTTGATACTTCTTCTATCGCTTTCTCAAAGTCGCTGGAGAACTGTAGTGAATTATTGGAAACGATGCAGTCCATGGATTCGCCAGGGAAGGGTAGCTGTTCCATCGCTGCCATTTGAAAATTTCCTTGCGGTAAATGTTTTTTTGCAAACTCAATCTGCGAAGAAGAAATATCGATTCCGTGAAGTAAATAATCCTTCTCAGATATCAAAGAAAGAAAAAACCCGGTACCACATCCAATATCCAGAACCGATGAATTCGGCGGAAGATGAATGGAACGAATGATTTCATCGTATAATGGCTTCATGCCTTCCTCTTGCATCCTCCATTTCGCGGCATCAATTGCCCACAGTTCTGACTGAGATAAATTCTGTTGCATTAAAATATTTTCAAATTGGAATTAATACAAAACCAGGGTCAAATTTCATATCTGTGATCGCAATTTATATAGATTTTTACAAACAATGAAATGTTCAGGGCAAGGAAGCTTTCGCCATTCGTACAAGCCTTGGATTATTTCAAGGAATGAAATGCCATCCGGTTACCTTCTGTATCGACAAAAAAGGCCATAAAACCATTGGATCCTATTGAAGTCTTTGGTCGTGTAATTCTTCCACCCGCAGCTTCAACCTTACTCAAAGGAATGGAAAGATCTTCTCCTCCATTGAGATAAATTACGGTTCCATCTTCGGATGGTTCATATCCTTGTTCCTCCAGAATACCACCTCCAATTTCGCCTTTCTGCATATCGGTTGGAAATACCGCGTATTTCATATCCGGAAAAGGATGTTGCAGTTTGGTGTCAAGAATAGTCTCATAGAATTTCACTGCCCTCTCGAAATTTTTAGCTGGAATTTCAAACCAGTTGATTGCACTTGCCATAATTATATTATTGTATTATTTATTTTTTTTCTTGGAAGATTTTGCCCTTTTATTAAAGTCGAGACTGAGACTAATCCAATATTCGAGACCTTCCTTACTACCCATAGCTTCATCATTCACCATTACATAGCCTTTCATCGGCCTTCCGGTAAAATACATTATTCTGCACCCGGGTTTTTCCAATGCCATATCTTGAATCAGCGGATCAATGCGACACATTAATTCCTCTCCTATAATGCCAACGCACATCTTGTTATCAACCATGTAGGTCAATCCCCCCATCATTTCTTTTACGATGACATCATCTCTGGTACTCAGTATGCTGTCAATTCGGTTTGCTAATTCTTTACTATATGCCATAAATAGCTCATTGAATCAATCGGCAACAAAAATAAAGTAGATTGCGATCAGATCTTTTAACTTACTAAAACTTTGTGATAAAAAAATAAATCCTTAATTAAACTATGAACTATGAACTATGAACTATGAACTGTGAGTTATGATTTATAGTATTTCAAGGATCTTCGATAACTGATAACTCAACATCTTTTCTAGAAAAAATTTAAAATCAGTGTTTTCCCCTATTGATAATCTAAAAACCCACTATTATCTTTGTAGAGTTGAAAGCAGCATTCAGTAGATTGGCTGGGTCTTTTGAATGGCCATAATTCGTAGATAAAGGATCAGCAGGGACAAAAAGAAGATAAACCCATTTCAAAATTATTAGGTGTTTATTTTTTCTTAACCGGCAGAGGAAGCTCTGTCATAAAACAATTTTTTATGAGTTATTCAATTATTCCCCAAAGGCGAGTTCTATCGTCTGGCGCAGAATATAATTCTGCCCCCCCCCAAATTACATTTATAAAATTTGGTAACTTAATTTATTTATTCATTATGAGCTTTATATTGCCTGGAATAACGCGTGCCCAATCCGATACTTTGGTCTGTGATAATGGGGGATTTGAGGATGGGTTTACATATTACTATGGAAGTTTTAGCAGTTTTGGAAGTGGTAGTGATTATTGCAATCCAACCGCAGGAGGAAATGCTTCTGTGTTTACGTTAACATCCTTGCCAAGTTTCAGAAGATTCGAAATTGTATCCAGCGGTACAGATGATCTAGTTGGAATAAGCAAGACTAAGTTTGGAAGTAAAGCTGCTAAGATTAATAGTAAATATGGCCATGACAATATTAATTTGTGTAATGGATTATTCGATATTAATAGATTAATCAAAAGATTTAAGGTTACTGAGGAGAATAGAGAATTTACAGTTTGGTTTGCTGCCGTTTTGGAATATCCAACCAGCCCAGCTCATAATGATGATCAGCCATTTTTTAGTATTAAGTGTAATTTAGCTCCATCCTATGATCTTTGTTTCGATTCTGATTTGTTAAAATGTCCTGAATCATACACTGATTCATTCTGCACATTTGTACCTATTAAAGTACTTGATTGGGCATGTCACTCGGTGAAGATAGCTAAGGAATTTGTTGGGCAAATTGCTACTATTGAAATTACTGCTTCGGATTGTGGACAAGGAGATCATTTTGGGTATGCTTATATTGATGGCTTTTGTGAAGAGTGTTCAGAGAGTTCATTGGGCTACGGAACTTTATATGACCAACCAATTGACATATATGGATTGGGTATTGATTATTATACATGTGATGGAGATTCAATTAAAATTTGCGGAGATTATAACTTACCCACTATTTGTGGATACTGGAGATTGGATTCTATAAAAGTACCTAATTTTATAATCGATGATGTTACTATTGACACTACAACCCATATATTCTGTTTTAAATTACCCAATGATAGTTTTCTAATCGATACCTGTAGGCCTTTATTTGTTGAATTATATTTTAGTGATGGCATTTTAAAATTGCCAATCGTATATACCAATACGATTGAAATTTGCACAGATGATTTTCAAGGCACTACAATAAACCAAACAACAGGAACTTGTTATAATAATGGAACTTCTGATTTACTATCAGATGATTATTATTATGTCTATTTAGAAATAGATCATTCTCATTCCAAAAGTTGGACAGTTAAAAGAGCGCTTGATTATCCAATTGAAGATGAAACAGGAGTTTATACTGTCGAAAGTGGCTCAGGTGATACTATCATAGTTCTGGGCCCGTTTTTGATTCAGGAAGGAAGCTGGGAAATAAGAGTACATATTGGAAATTGTGATTATGTTGAAGAGATCTATCCACCGGATTTCTGTGGAAATTGCACTTACTTTAATAAGACCAAAATTAACGAAATTACTTGTATCAACCCTAACAACTCATCAAGTCCAAATGATGATACTTGGGAATTTACACTAAATGTTGAAAGATCCGGGTATAGTGGTGACTATGCATTCTATAAGAATAATACTTATGTTGGTGATTACAGTTATAACAATCCACATACAATTTTGGAGGGTTTAATTTCCAATGGATGCATTAAAATAAAATTAGTGACAAAAGATGTAAATCCTGAATGCTTTTCAGAATTTTTAATCTGCCCACCAACATCCTGCTCTTCAGGAAGCGAATGTAATCTTGAAGCTTATGTTAAGGATTATCAATGTGAAGATAATGCATTTTCGTTCGAATTAGAAATTTTAAATCCAGGATCAGGCAGTTTATGCTACAGATCTAATTCCGTATTATACCCAATGGATATAACTAACGGAAATAATCGTAATGGTAGTCTTCCATCTGGATCCATAGGAACTTTTACTGAAGATATTTACCTTACAGTTTATCTCTGCGGTACTCCTGCTTGTATGAAAAAAATATATGTACCATTATTGCATTGTGATGGGGATAACTTTGGAGCAGGAAATTCCTCAAGAACAAAACAGACGATAAAGGTTCCAGATATATTATTAATTCCTAATCCAACAAGAAATGGTGTGTTTAAGGTATATTCCAGAATGGAATATACGTCTATTGATATTCTAACTTTGGATGGTAAACCTTTGTATTCTACTTCGTTTAAAGGAGAATCAGTCAGTTTAAATTTAGAAATACCTCCTGGTATTTATTTCCTAAGGTATTCAAATGAATTAACTAAAAAAAGATTAATAAAATTTATTAATTATTAAATGAATTTATCTGGAGTGGGTTGATTGAAAATTGATCCACTCCAAATTTTAAATTTTTTGCGACTTATTTAAAAATTTCTATAACGAGAATGAAATTCTATAATTTAGTAATTGTAATTATTTTAATTTCTCTAGCAGATGCGCATGCACAACAATGCTTTAAATATACTGACTC
>WBZT01002258.1_pt1 | contig 13520 bp, 16 predicted proteins | sample 5204241 | NCBI WGS metagenome assembly WBZT01 (sample SAMN12344358, study PRJNA552823) | activated sludge metagenome | biome: Activated sludge suspended growth; feature: Nitrification reactor; material: Wastewater; isolation source: activated sludge from nitrification reactor of wastewater... | reverse complement strand
TGCATTCCACCCTCGGTTACACTTCCCCGGTGCAGTTCCTGAAAGACTGGATCAACCCTCAACAGGGAGAAAAGCAGGTCGCATGAACCCCTACCCTTGGAAGACGAAAAACCGAGGGAACCTCAGGCCAATGCCGCTTAAAAATGTGTCCGCTGGGACTTGACCACTTCAGGAGGCAATTATGAAGGATACCAGCCTACCGGCAGAATCTCATTGGGTCGGAAATAGAGAAGATGCATTCCTCTTCCAGGCGTTCATAGCAACATGCGTGCTTTTCGGGCTAGGGCTAGTTCTACCCATGATGACCTTAACCAGGTTTTTCGTTCTGGAAAATACGGTATCGGTATTATCAAGCGTTTTTACACTGCTTTCCTCCGGTAATTGGATTCTGTTTCTTGCGATATTTGGCTTCAGTATTGTAATGCCGCTAGTGAAATTGCTCCTGATTTACATTTTGATAAAGGCAAAGGGCCGCATCGATGCAACAACTAAGCGATGGCTGAAGTTGATGCATGACTATGGACGCTGGAGCATGCTGGATGTCTTTGTCGTAGCAGTTCTCTTGGTTGCCGTTAAGCTAGGGGCAGTGGCCAATGTCGAAGTTCATCTGGGGCTTTACTGTTTTGGTGCTGCTGTTCTGGCGATGATGGTGCTGACTCACCGGCTAGCCAAGATCTACGAACCGATTGAAGAATTCATTGAGAGCCAGGGTGACTCCCAAAAAGGCGCTAGCAGGTGACTTAGGTGGACCCACAGTCAAGACAAAAAAGGTCTTGGTTTAAGTTTGTCCTGCTCATGCAGCGGTACGGCGCTGCCCCGGTATTGCGCGGAACTATCCCCCTGTGGAGCGTAGCAGAACAGGGGGTTAGTTCCGCGCGGCACCAAATTGGTCGGCGATCATTGCCCCTCCGCCGATACCCGAGCGATACACCTCGCGGGGCGTGCGGTAGTCGAGCCCTTGGTGCGGTCGCTCGGCGTTGTAGAAGGCGAAGTACTCGCCTAAGCCCGCCCGCAACTCCCCCATCGTCGCATAGCCTTTCAAATACACGTCCTCGTGCTTGACGCTGCGCCACAACCGCTCGACGAAGATGTTGTCGAGCGCCCGACCTCGTCTGTCCATGCTGATGGCCACTCCAGCGCCCTCCAGTACCCCAGTAAACGCCTCGCTGGTGAACTGCGAGCCCTGGTCGGTGTTGAAGATCGACGGCTTGTCGTAGCGCCGCAGGGCTGTTTCCAGGCAGTCCACGCAGAACAGCGCCTCCAAGGTGTTGCTCAGCTTCCAAGCCAGCACCTTGCGGCTGTACCAGTCGAGGATCACCACCAGGTAGGCGAAGCCCCGCGCTAGCCGAATATTAGGTGATATCCGTGCTCCACACCTGGTTCGGCCACTCGATGGCCAACCCGCGCAACAGGTACGGATACACCTTGTGTTCGGGATGGGGCCGGCTGGTGTTCGGTCCCGGCGCCATGCCGGCCAGCCCCATCTGCCTCATCAGCCGCTGCACGCGCTTGCGGTTGACCCCATAGCCCGCCTTGCGCAGGTACACCACCAGGCGCCGGCTCCCGTAGAACGAGCGCTGCGTGTACTGCTCGTCGATCAAGCGGCATAACAGCATGTCCTCCTCGTCGATCACCGGCGGCGGGGGCGCCACGTACAGCCACGACCGCGATACCCCGGCCAACTCGCACTGCCGACTCACCGCCAACGGCCCGGCACCCTCGACCCAGCTGCGGCGCCTCGTCAGCGGCTCAGTCCGGACTTTTTTTTCAGCCAGTCCAGTTCCATCTTCAGGCGTCCGATCTCACTGTACAGACGCTCCACAGCGCTGTGCTCGTCTATCGCCTTCGGGCCTCTCTGACCCGCGAACAGCGTCTTGGCCCGCCCCACAATCTCCTTCTTCCACTGCCCAACCTGCACCGGATGGACACGGTACTCCTGACCAATCTCGTTGGCCGTCTCTTGCCCCCGCACCGCCTCCAACCCAACCTTCGCCTTGAACTCCGGACTGTACGTCTTCCGTTTCCTTACCTCAGTCATCGCTTCTGCCTCGTGTTACCCCAGGTGATAACTTAAACCCCTGTCCGGAATCCGGGGTCCACTATAGACGTTTGACTTGGCGCTCAGGTTCTACCACCTGCCGGGAAAACGGGGACATGTGGCAGGTATAAATTGGACAGATACCCTAAGTATGGTGCTAGACAGAATCGTTCGAGTCTCTAACCTGATCCGTGTGCAGAACCCAGGAACTTGTCCGGCGGCTCCGCTCGAGCGTCAATGTTGTTAGCGGCAAGCCCCTGCCCCCAACCATTTAGAATCACAAGGAAAAGGTCCTTTTTACCCGGATCGCTGAGTGCGCATTGCCATGAATCAGGCGTCAAGATGAGATCAGGTGCGCCGGTGATGGGGTGTTACTGCTTCTTGGTGGGCAGCGAGGCCGCGTAGGTCAAGCCCCGGTTTACCCAGGCGGCAAGGGTCGCATCCTCGGCGATTGCGCTGGCGCTGACCAGAAGCCATCCCTTCATTGGACGGCCCGTGATGTCAAAGGCGCGAACACCGGGCTCCCGAAGAGCCAGTGGTGTTTCCAATGGTGCGATTCTTACGATGAGTTCGCTGCCGTGGACACCAACACTCATGTTTCCGCCCGTGAGGAACGCAAGACCGCCGAACATGCGTTTTTCTTCAACGGTCGGAATGTCTTCGACGAGATTCCGCACGCGAGCGGCGAGATGTTCATCAAACGCCATCACCTTCTCCGTTACGACTTTGCGGCCCAATGCTAAGCTTCACCGGTCCCCAGCCGCGTAATAACAGTCTTAACTACCGCAACTGCGCTTGCCGTCATGAAGACCATTTGCCGCCATTAGGACTATCAAGGTGGGAGACGACATTACCTCTCACGCTTCACCTTCTGAAGGTTAGCCCCTGCCCCCAACCCTGTCAATTTACAAGGAAAGGCGCGGTTTCTTCTGGGACTGCTAGCTTTGGAACACCATGAATCAGGCGCCAAACAGCCTTCCGATCGCTGGATGATGCGGCGCCTGGAGACGTAACTGGGGAGGGATGAAACCCGCCCGCGTCGAGTTGAGTGGGAATGATGCAGGCAGGCGTTGCCGCAGCGTGGCGCTCTGGTTAGGATGCCCAGGGGTGATGAGGCGGGGGGGCAGTGGGTACTGGCGAGTTTCAGCCTACCAACCTGGTCAATCAGCCTTATCATTGCCACAACCTGGCGTGGTCCCGGTCCAGGTCAACAGTCTGGAGAGAAAGCCAATGAAAGTCAGCCTGATCGGTGGCACCGGCTTTGTCGGTTCCCATATCGTCCCGGCGCTGATCGCGGCCGGACATGTCCCCCGCCTCTTGATGCGCAACCCGGCGAGCGGGCAGGGCCTCCCGCTGGAGCGCTGCGAGGTGGTCATGGGCGATGTCGAGGATCTGGCGGCGGTGACCGCCTGCGTGAAGGGTGCCGATGCGGCTATCTATCTGATTGGCATACTCCGGGAGTTCCCTGCGCGCGGTATCAGCTTCGAGGGGCTGCAACTCCATGGCGTTGAACGTACCCTGGCCGCCTGCCGGATGGCGGGCGTCGGCCGGTTGCTGCTCATGAGCGCCAATGGCGTCAAGCCGGATGGCACCGCCTACCAGAGCACCAAGTTCCAGGCGGAGGAGGTGGTCAAGGCCTCGGACCTGCGCTGGACCATCTTCCGGCCCTCCGTCATCTTCGGCAGGCCCCAGGGGCGCATGGAGTTCTGTACCCAGTTGCGCCGGGACATCATCGACAGCCCGCTGCCGGCGCCGCTCTTCTATCCGGGCCTGTTGCCCATGGGGGCCGGTAGTTTCGAACTCGCACCTGTGGCGGTGGAAGACGTGGCGCAGGCCTTCGTCCGTGCGCTCGCTATGCCGGAGACCGAGGGTCGCTGCTTTGAACTGTGCGGGCCGGAGCCGCAAAGCTGGCGGGAGATTCTGGAGACCATCGCCGCCGCGGTGGGTAAGGCCAAGATGATGCTGCCGGCGCCCGCCCTAGGGGTCAAGACGGCCGCCGCTCTCTTTGATAGCTTCCCCTGGTTCCCCATCACGCGTGACCAGATCACCATGCTGCTGGAGGGCAATGTGTGCGCGGATGCGAGCGCCTACGAGCTGCTCGGCATCAAGCCGAAGCCCTTTTGTGTCGCCAGCCTGGGTTATCTGAACGAGAGTTACCCTTGACTAGGGTAGGGAGCCTCCTTGTCCAAATCGAAGCGTAAACCATTACCCGCGGAACCCGTCGAGGTGATGATCGAGTCCCTGACCCATGAGGGCCGGGGGCTGGCCCGGGTCGAGGGCAAGGCTGTTTTTGTCGATGGCGCTCTGGCGGGGGAGCGGGTCCGCTTCCGCTACACCCGGCTGCAGCGCCATTTCGATGAGGGGCGGGTGGTAGAGGTCTTGGAGTCCTCGCCCCAGCGTGTGGCTCCCCGCTGTGCCCACTTTGGTGTCTGTGGCGGTTGTAGCCTGCAACATCAGGCCCCGGAGGCCCAGATCGCCATGAAGCAGGAAATCCTGGCGGATGTGCTGCGCCGTCTCGGTGGGGTTGCGCCGGAGCGCTGGCTGTCACCCTTGGCGGCAGGGCATTGGGGCTATCGCCGCAAGGCGCGGGTGGGGGTGCGTTATGTGGCCAAGAAGGGCAAAACCCTGGTGGGGTTTCGCGAGCGCGGCTCGGGCTTTCTCGCTGACCTGAGCCGTTGCGAGGTGCTGCATCCGGATGTGGGTGAGCGGATTCAGGCCCTGGCCGCCCTGGTGGATGGGCTGAGCATCCGGGACCAAGTGCCTCAGATCGAGATCGCCAAAGGCGAGGGCCCCTGCGTCCTGGTGTTGCGGGTGCTCGCGGCCCCAAACGCGACGGATTTGGCGGCTTTGGGGGCCTTCGCGGCCGCTCATGAGGTGCGGATCTATCTCCAGGACGGCGGCCTTGAGACCATCCAACCGCTGCAGGGCCAGGCGGTCGATCTTCATTACAGCCTGCCGGATTTTGGGGTCCAGATCCATTTCGAGCCCACTGACTTCACTCAGGTCAATCTGGAACTGAACCGCCTCATGGTGCGGCGGGCGGTGGATCTGCTCGATCCGGGTCCCGATGAACGGGTGCTGGATCTCTTCTGTGGTCTCGGCAACTTTACCCTGCCCCTGGCGCGCCGGGCGGGTGCGGTCGTGGGGGTGGAGGGGGATGCCGGCCTGGTCGAGCGCGCCCGGCGCAATGCCCGTGCTAACGGCATCGAGAACGTGACCTTTCAGGTCGCCGATCTTTACGGTGCCAGCGCGGCTATGCCCTGGGCGGGCGACCGCTTCGACAAGGCCCTGCTTGACCCGCCCCGGGCTGGCGCCTTGCAAGTCCTGGATTTTCTGCCAGCCCTGGGCGTACGGCGGCTGGTCTATGTGTCCTGTTTTCCCGCCACCCTGGCCCGCGATGCCGAGCGCCTGGTGAACGGCCTTGGCTACCGGCTGCTCGAGGCGGGGGCCATGGACATGTTCCCGCACACAGCCCACCTGGAGTCCATGGCGGTGTTCGAACGGCCCTGATGCGGGGCCATCAAGCACTTTCATGCTGCCGACGGCCTTGGCGTCACCCCTCTATTATTGCATCCCCTTCCAACTTATCCGGAGTCTGTCTGAATCATGCCCGTTGAAATTGAGCGCAAGTTTCTGGTCGAAGGCGATGCCTGGCGTGGCCAGGTGGCCTCCGAGTCTCACATCATGCAAGGCTATCTCGCCAGTACCCCGGAGGTGACGGTACGAGTCAGAGTCAAGGGCAATCAGGCCTTTCTGACCATCAAGGGGGAGTCGCGGGGGGTGACGCGCAGGGAATACGAATACCCCCTCCCCGTGGTGGACGCGGAGGAGATGCTCCGTGATCTGGCCGTCCTGCCACCTATCGATAAGGTTCGTTACCGCATCCCTCTCGATGGGCATGTCTGGGAGTTGGACGTCTTCGCCGGCGAGAACGCGGGTCTGGTGATGGCGGAGATCGAGTTGTCGGCGGAAGACGAGGCCTTTGTCATGCCCGATTGGGCGGGCCAGGAGGTTTCGGATGATCCGCGCTACTTCAATGTCAATCTGGCCAAAAATCCTTATCGGCGTTGGTGATGTCGTGCTGGCGGCGGCTCGCGACGCGCTGCGGCTGGGTCCCTCCGCCCGGCTGGTGGCGGGCGGGCCTGCTGGTGCTGGCGATAGCCGGCTGCGGGGGTGAGGCGGGCGAGTTGCCCATTCGCATGGGTTTGGCGGGACCCCCGCGTAACCTGGACCCGCGGCTGGCCACCGATGCCACCTCTGAGCGTGTCAACCGACTCCTCTATCGCCGGCTGACGACCTTCGACGCCGAGTCCCTGCCCGCGCCCGAGTTGGCGCACTGGGAGGTACTGTCGCCCACCCATTACCGCTTCACCTTGGGGGAGGAGGGGCGCGACTTTAGCGACGGCAGCCGCCTGACCAGCGCGGATGTCAAGGCTACCTTTGACTCGGTGCGGGACCGTGCGACCGCCTCTCCCCACCGGGCCACCCTGGCGATCATCACTGAGATTACCACCGCGGGACCGGATCAGCTGGACTTCTACCTGCGGGAGCCCGATCCCCTCTTTCCCGCCTATCTGGGCATGGGCATCTTGCCGGCGGCCCTCATCGAGTCGGGTCATGCCTTTGCGGTGGCGCCGGTGGGCAGCGGGCCCCTGCGGTTCGAGTCCTGGCCCCAGCCGGGGCGGCTGGTCCTGAAACGCCGGCGAGATGGGCAGATGCTGGAACTGCTGGCGGTCAAGGACCCCAATGTCCGGGTCATGAAGCTGTTGCGGGGCGAGATCGATCTGTTGCAGAACGATCTGTCACCAGAGTTGATTGGCTTTCTGCGCGGTCGGGATGAGGTCCGGGTGGAAAGGGCGCCTGGGGTCAACTTCTCTTATCTCGGCTTCAATCTGGAGGATCCGGTGACGGGGTTGCCCCAGGTTCGTCAGGCCCTGGCCCACGCCATCGACCGCGAGGAGATTCTGCGCTACCTCCTCCAGGGCGACGGCCGCTTGGCAGTGGGCTTGTTTCCGCCGGAACACTGGGCTGCCAGCCGGGATCTCGCCACCCCCGCCTATGACCCGGATCGCGCCCGCGCCCTGCTGGCGGCGGTCGGCTATGGTCCGCAACGGCCCCTGCATCTGAGCTACAAGACCTCCAGCGATCCCTTTCGTATCCGCTTCGCCACCATCATCCAGGCCCAGTTGGCGCGAGTGGGCATCGAGGCGCGCATCCAGAGTTACGACTGGGGAACCTTTTTTGGCGACATCAAGGCCGGCCGCTTTCAGCTGTATGGCCTGACCTGGGTCGGCATCCGTACCCCGGACATCTTCCGCTACGTATTTCACAGTGCCGCGGCGCCACCGGAGGGCGCTAATCGAGGGCGTTACCACAATCCGGAAGTCGATCGCCTGATCGAGACCGCCCGTGCCGAGCCAGACCTGGGGCGGCAGGCGGTGCTTTACCGGCAAATCCAGGCTATCCTGCTGGCGGACCTGCCCTATATCCCCCTTTGGTACGAGGACCAGGTTTACGCCGCCCGTCGGGGGGTAAGGGGCTACCGCCTGGCCCCGGATGGCAACTATGACGCCCTGGTCGCTGTCGAATTGGACGGGGAGGCTCTCCCGAAGGCTGGGGTGAAATAGCCCGGCCTGCCGCTTCCAAGGGCGATCAGACGGGATGGTGCTTCCCCGCCAGGTGGCTAGCAGCAAGCCTCGGGCGGTGCTGTTGTAGCCGCCTCGCAAGTCACTTGCCCTTGGCGGTTGCTCAGGTTGTGGATTCCATGGACAATTGGAGTAACTTCAGCCAGGGTAGCCACCGTGATCGATCCGGAAGGTTTTCGCCCAAACGTGGGCATCATTCTGTGCAACGCCGAGCGCCAGCTATTCTGGGGCCGCCGTATTGGTCAGAATGCCTGGCAGTTTCCCCAGGGCGGTATCCGCACTGAGGAATCCCCGCTAGATGCCATGTTTCGCGAACTGGAGGAGGAGGTGGGGCTCCAGCCCCATCAGGTGACCCTGCTTGGCAGCACCCGGGGCTGGTTGCGCTATCGGCTTCCCAAGCGTTTTATCCGCCACCACTGTGGACCCGTCTGCATCGGGCAGAAACAGCGCTGGTTCCTGTTACGGGTGGATTGCAGCGAGGATGCCTTTTGCCTTGACCGGTGTCGTAAGCCTGAATTCGATGGCTGGCGCTGGGTGCGTTACTGGCAGCCCCTGCGTGAGGTGGTCTATTTCAAACGCCATGTGTATGAACAGGCGCTGGATGAGTTGAGCCCCTTGCTTTATCCCGAAGGGGTGCCCGAGCGGCACGGGCCCCTGTCCAAAGTAATTTAGAAAACCTGACTGGCTGTCCCGAGGGGTGCCCGGCACCCACAGTTGACTTTCCTCCGCTACGGACCCTTTTCCCTGGATGCTGTTTTCATGCTGGAGCAACTTCTCCGAATCGTCCAAGAGGTCAACGAGGCCCCGGATCTCGAACAAGCCCTAGCCATCATAGTCCGCCGCGTCAAGAAGACCGTCGGGGCCGAAGTCTGCTCCGTCTATCTCAATGACTTCGATAAGCGCGAACATGTGCTCCAGGCCACGGACGGCCTCAATCCTTCCGCCGTAGGAAGGGTACGGCTGCCCCTGAACCGGGGCCTTATCGGCTTGGTTAGCGAGCGCGCCGAGCTGGTCAATCTCGATGATGCCTCTACCCACCCCCGTTACATGTTCATCCACGAGACAGGCGAGATACGCTACCGGGGCTTCCTCGGCGTGCCTATCATCCAGAACCGGCGGGTGCTTGGGGTCTTGGTCTTGCGCCACCGCGAGGCGCGCCGCTTTGGGGATGACGAAGTCACCCTGGTGGTCACCATTGCCTCCCAACTGGCAGGGGCCATTACCCATGCCCGAGCGAGTGGTGAACTGGCCCGCTTGCAGGGGGCGGAGGATCTGCCCAGCCGCTTTCTCCAAGGCCTGGCGGCCTCTCCCGGTATCGCTATCGGCACGGCGGTAGTGGTCTATCCTTTGGCGGATTTGGATGCGGTGCCCGACCGGGTGGCGGAGGATCCCGCCCAGGAGGAGGCGGCCTTCCGCGCGGCCATCGCCGCCGTAGTGGGTGAGATTCAGCATTTCGCCTCGCGCTCCGCACGGACCCTGCGCCCGGAGGATCGGGCTATCTTTGACGCCTGGCGCCTCATGCTGGAGAGCGATACCCTCCTCGATGGCGCGGTGGAACAGATCCGGGCTGGCAACTGGGCCCCCGGTGCCCTGCGCCTGGTCATCGCCGAGCATGCGCGTATCTTCCAGGCCATGGATGATCCCTACCTCCGCGAGCGCGCCTCGGATGTGCGCGACCTAGGTCGGCGCATCCTGATGCACCTGCAAAATGAGGAACCCAGGCATGTGGCCTATGGGCCGGAGACCATACTGGTAGGCGAGGAAATCAGCGCCATGCAAATCGCCGCCGTGCCGCGGGAATGCCTGGCTGGTATCGTCTCGATCAAGGGCTCCAGTTCCTCCCACATCGCCATCCTCGCCCGGGGTCTCGGCGTCCCCGTGGCTATGGGCGTAGCCGATTTGCCGGTAGGTCGCCTGGAGGGCAAAGAGGTGGTGGTGGATGGCTACCGGGGCCGGGTGTATCTCGCCCCCGGTCCGGTGGTGCGGGCGGAATATCAGCGTCTGCGCGATGACGACCTCGCCCTCACCAACGAATTGGAGAATTTGCGGCCACTGCCCTCGGAGACCCCCGACGGCTACACCATGCCACTCTTTTTAAACAGTGGTCTGGTTTCAGAAAACCGCCCCATCGGTATCGAGCAGGCCGACGGCATCGGCCTGTATCGTACCGAATTGCCCTTCCTGGTACGTGACCGCTTCCCTGGGGAGGCGTCACAGCACAGCAATTACCGTCAGGTGCTGGAGACCTTCCATCCCCGCCCGGTGACCATCCGCACCCTCGATATCGGCGGCGACAAGCCCTTGCCCTATTTCCCCATCGAGGAGGCCAACCCCTTTCTCGGCTGGCGTGGCATTCGCATCACCCTGGATCACCCCGATATTTTCCTCACCCAGGTCCGCGCCATGCTGCGCGCCAACCTGGGATTGGGCAATCTGCATCTGCTCTTGCCTATGATCAGCTCAGTCGGCGAGGTGGACGAGGCCAAGCGCCTCATTCGTCGGGCTCGCGATGAGCTGCTTGAGGAGGGTCTCGAAATCGTGATGCCGCCACTGGGCGTCATGATCGAGGTACCGGCAGCCGTCTATCTGATCGACGCCCTCGCTCGGCGGGTCGATTTTCTCTCCGTGGGCACAAATGATCTCACCCAGTACCTGCTGGCGGTGGATCGCAATAATTCCCACGTGGCCAAACTCTTCGATGAGCTGCACCCCGCCGTTCTCAAGGCCCTGGAACTGGTGGTGGCCGGGGCACGTGTTCATCATCGCGAGGTCAGCATCTGCGGCGAGATGGCTGGCAATCCCTTGGCCGTCCCCCTGCTTCTGGGCATGGGCGTGCACGCATTGAGCATGGGGGCTGGCAGCCTGCTCCGGGTCAAGTGGGTGGTGCGCAACTTCAGCCGCGTTAAGGCGCGGGAATTGCTCGAGATTGCTCGCCAATGCGAGGATGCTGGCTGTGTGCGGAGGTTGATGTTGGAGGCCCTGGAAGAGGTCGGGCTTATCGGTCTGGTGCGGCCGGGGAAGTGAAGTTCGACTGATCGGGTGGCGGACAAAGCCGCCATGGCGCTGTACTTTTGCCGCCTTCCGCCGCGGCCTTTCTGGAGATCACCCCCATGGCCATTAAAGCCGACCGCTGGATACGCCGCATGGTTGCGGAAATGGGCATGATCGAGCCCTTCGAACCCGGCCAGGTCCGGGAATCCCCCCTGGGGGATCGCCTCATTTCCTACGGTACCTCCAGCTATGGCTACGACATCCGCTGCGCCGATGAGTTTAAGATCTTTACCAATATCAACTCGGCGATTGTCGATCCCAAGAACTTCGACGCCAACAGCTTTGTGGATCTCAAGGCCGATGTATGTATGATTCCCCCTAACTCCTTCGCCCTGGCCCGCACCGTCGAGTATCTGCGCATTCCCCGCGACGTCCTGGTGGTCTGCCTCGGCAAAAGCACCTATGCCCGTTGCGGGATTATCGTCAATGTCACCCCCTTGGAACCCGAGTGGGAAGGTCATGTCACCCTGGAGTTCTCCAACACGACCCCCCTGCCGGCCAAGATCTACGCCAACGAAGGCGTGGCCCAACTCCTCTTCTTTGAATCCGACGAGGGCTGCGAGACCTCCTATCGCGATCGCGGTGGTAAGTACCAGGGTCAGCGCGGGGTTACCTTGCCAAGACCTTAGCCAGGCATTAACCAAAGTTTCAAAAATGCCACGGGTTAGCCTATAATCCGCGGTCTTTCGCGCCCTTAGCTCAGTCGGTAGAGCATCTGACTTTTAATCAGGTGGTCGCGCGTTCGAGTCGCGCAGGGCGCACCAATAAAACAAAGGGTTAGGCAAAAATAAGCCTAGCCCTTTTGCGTTTATAGGTTTCTTGCTCACAACAAAATGAAAGCTAGGGGCGCGGTAGGGCTTGAGATCGCCAGCCTCGATGCTGATAGATTGAAACTCATGGTTGCTGATCAAAATGTCCTGTTTGCGCACAGACTGAACAAGGTCTGTGACGACGCGCGCTGAGGTGGAACCCTCTGTCAAGACAGCACCCCACCCAAAATAAGATCTAAAAAGTTGGTGGTTGCGCCGCAGGCGTCCTCATCTTGAGGCGGGGCTTGCGCGGCGGAGTCCGCCCCCTGGCCATCAGGCCACCAGCCTGACCTCGCCGCGATGGACCTGGACCGGGGTTGCCCCCGCCAGGCTGAGGTGTGGCCGCTCGTGGGTATAAAACCAGAAGTAGGCCTTGAGGGTGGCGATCAGGTCGGTGACCCGCCGGTACTCCTTGAGGTAAATCTCCTCGTACTTCACCGTGCGCCACAGACGTTCGACCATGATGTTGTCTATCGCCCGGCCCTTGCCGTCCATGCTGATCCGCACCCCAGCGGCCTTGAGTACCCCGGTAACGGCCTGGCTGGTGAACTGGGCGCCCTGGTCGCTGTTGAAAATCTCCGGCTGGCCGCGACAGCCCCAGCAAGGCGCACTGACGGACGTGAGGGTGTCCGGGCTCAACCGCACCGTGCTTGTCCGCCAGGCTCAGAGGAGCTGACCCGATCTTTTTTTCAGCCACTCCACCTCGACCTGGAGCTTGCCAATCTGCTGGTAAAGCCGGTCATGCTCCGCTTCCCGTTCCTCGGCCTCGCGGTGCTGACGCGGGCTGATGACCTCCGGTAACGCCGTCAAGGCCTGTTTCTTCCAGTCGTTGATCTGGCTAACATGAACCTCGTACTCCGAAGCCAGTTTGTTGGCGGTCTTCTGTTCTTTGATCGCCGCGATGGCCACTTGGGCCTTGAACGCTTTGCTGTAACGTTTACGCTGCATCGGTAACATTCCTTTCGCTGTCGCTTTATCTTAAGGGGCTGTCTCAAATTTGGGATCCACTATAGGGATAAACTAATAATCAATAACGGCGAAGCAACAGCAAAATGCAAATAAGTCATTGAGTAACCTGAAGTGATAAGCCGCCGATTAGCGTCCCGAAATCGGTGGAGCCGCCTGAACTTCCCGTTGCGGCTTGTAGTGGTGTACCTGCTCAAAGCCGTGGGCCATGCCGAAAGATGGGTGCATGATCCGCCCAACTTAATTTTTCCACGCAAAGGAGAGAAGGATGGGTCGTCTTGTTCGCGGAACGATACTGCCGTTCTTTGTGCTTATGGCGGCGGGGTGCACTCCAAAATATGACTACACTATCCACAAGCCAAGAGTTGTCTACCAACAGCCATCCCGTCAGGCACTCAAAACATCCCTTGGAGAAATTCTCGGCAAAAAGTATGTCTGGGCCGAAGAGGGCCCCGAAGCTTTTGACTGTTCGGGACTCACCTACTACGCCTTCGGACGCATGAACTTGGAGATTCCCCGGGTCTCGCGCGATCAGGCCAAGGGCGGCGTGGCAGTGCCTCGTAATGCCCTCCAATACGGGGACTTGGTTTTTTTTGACACCGGCAAGAATTTTACCGGCACCGTCACCCATGTGGGCGTGTATATCGGTGACGAGCAATTCCAGCAGGCCAGCACCAACTACGGAAAGGTGGTTATTTCCTCACTGAACGACAGTAACTATGCAAAGCGTTTCCTCACGGCCCGTCGTTATCTGACTGATTGAAGCCACTCCTAGGCAAACGTCTTTGCATCCTTGATAATTAGGTCCATCCCACTCCTCCGACTCCACCGGTCGCCCAGCCACCCGTTCATCGATCTTTACGGCGTGGTTTCGATCATGGCGTTTGAGGTTCCCTCGGTTTTTCGTCTTCCAAGGGTAGGGGTTCATGCGACCTGCTTTTCTCCCTGTTGAGGGTTGATCCAGTCTTTCAGGAACTGCACCGGGGAAGTGTAACCGAGGGTGGAATGCAG
>WBZT01002257.1_pt1 | contig 13522 bp, 27 predicted proteins | sample 5204241 | NCBI WGS metagenome assembly WBZT01 (sample SAMN12344358, study PRJNA552823) | activated sludge metagenome | biome: Activated sludge suspended growth; feature: Nitrification reactor; material: Wastewater; isolation source: activated sludge from nitrification reactor of wastewater... | reverse complement strand
GAAGGAGGTCTTCTCCAAATGGACCGTGATGCCCGGCAGGTCGTGCGCAAGGTGCTCATCACCGAGAAGGGCACCGTCCTGCGCGAGACGCAGAACCAGTACTTCTTCGAGGTCGCGCGCGACGCGAACAAGATCGACATCAAGCGCGCCATCGAGACCATCTTCAGCGTGAAGGTGGACAGCGTTCGCACCATGCAGCTGCGCGGCAAGGTCAAGCGGCAGGGCCGCTGGGTCGGCAAGCGCAACGACTGGAAGAAGGCCATCGTCACGCTCAAGCCCGATCAGAAGATCGAGCTGTTCGAGCAGATCTGAGCGAGGGAAGACCGATGGGTCTGAAGAAATTTCGCCCGATCACTCCGACGCTCCGGCACACTGTCATGCCGGACTATTCGGAGCTGACGCGGAGCAAGCCGGTGAAGTCGCTCACCGAGCGCCTGTACAAGTCCGGCGGCCGTAACAACTACGGTCACATCTCGGCTCGCTGGATCGGTGGCGGCCACAAGCAGCGCTACCGCCTCATCGACTTCCGTCGCGACAAGGACGGTGTTCCCGCCCGCGTCGCCAGCATCGAGTACGACCCGAACCGTTCCTCGCGCATCGCCCTGCTCAACTACCAGGACGGCGAGCGCCGCTACATCGTGGCGCCCGACGGTCTCAAGGTGGGTGATCAGGTGATGTCGGGGCCGACGGCCGAGATCGCGGTGGGCAACTGTCTCCCGCTCAAGGGCATTCCGGTCGGCACGAACATCCACAACGTCGAGATGAACCCCGGCCGTACGTCGCGCGTCGCGCGGTCGGCCGGTGCCTACTGCCAGCTGATGGCGAAGGAAGGCGACTACGCGCAGCTGCGTCTGCCTTCGGGTGAGGTGCGCAAGTTCCACGTGAACTGCCGCGCCGTCATCGGCCAGGTCGGCAATCTCGAGCACGAGAACGTCTCGTACGGCAAGGCAGGCCGCAATCGCTGGCGCGGCAAGCTCGGCAACGTGCGCGGCGTCGCGATGAACCCCGTCGACCACCCGATGGGAGGTGGCGAGGGCAAGACCTCCGGCGGGCGTCACCCCTGCTCGCCGTGGGGCAAGATCACCAAGGGCCTCAAGACGCGGAAGCGCAAGCTGAGCGATTCGCTCATCGTGCGCCGCCGGAAGAAGTAAGGGGGAGACGAGACCATGGCGCGTTCAATCAAGAAGGGGCCGTACGTCGTCGACTCCCTCGTGCGGAAGATCGAGACGTTGAACCGCAGCGGCGAGAAGCGCGTGCTCAAGACCTGGGCGCGGCGCTGCACGGTGCTCCCGGAGTTCGTGGGGCACACGCTCGCGGTGCACAACGGCAACAAGTTCATCCCGATCTACATCACCGAGAACATGGTGGGGCACAAGCTCGGGGAGTTCGTGCCCACGCGGGTCTTCCGCGGTCACACCGAAAAGGCGGCCGAGAAGGCGCCGGCGCCCGGGAAGTAATCGATGGAAGCCAAAGCCATTCAGCGCTTCGTGCGCATCACGCCGCGGAAGTGTAATCAGGTCCTCGACCTGATTCGTGGGACGAGCGTGGAGCAGGCGCAGGTCGCCCTGCAGTTCACGCCGAAGCTCGGTGCCCGCATCGTTCAGAAGGTGCTCAAGTCCGCCGTCGCGAACGCTCTCCACGAGGGCAAGGTCCGCGTCGAGGACCTCTACGTGAAGGAAGCCATCGTGGGCGCGGGACCGACCATGAAGCGCTGGCTGCCGCGCGCTCAGGGTCGCGCCACGCCGCTCCTCAAGCGCACGAGCCACGTGTCGGTGACCGTGGCGACGAGGGAGTAACCATGGGACAGAAAACCCATCCGATCGGCTTGCGCCTGGGGATCGTGAAGACCTGGGACTCGCGTTGGTTCGCCAAGCGCGGGTACGCCGAGATGCTCAAGGAGGACCTGCTCATCAAGCGGTACCTCAAGAAGCGCCTGTTCCAGGCGGGCATCTCGAAGATCACGATCGAGCGCAAGGGCGAGAAGATCACCATCGGCATCAAGACCGCGCGCCCGGGCCTCGTGATCGGCCGCAAGGGCGAGCAGGTCGACAAGCTCTCCGAGGAAATGAAGCAGCTCACCAAGAAGCAGGTGCAGCTGAACATCGAGGAGATCAAGCGTGCCGACCTCGACGCGCAGCTCGTCGCGGAGCACATCGCCAAGCAGCTCGAGCAGCGTGTGTCCTTCCGTCGCGCCATGAAGAAGGCGATCGCATCGTCGATGCGTGCCGGCGCGCAGGGCATCCGCATCAACTGCACGGGCCGCCTCGGCGGTTCCGAAATGGCGCGTTTCGAGACTTATCGTGAGGGCCGGGTGCCTCTCCACACGCTGCGCGCGGACATCGATTTCGCCCGCGCGACCGCCAACACGGCCTACGGGACGTGCGGCGTCAAGGTGTGGATGTTCCACGGCGAAGTGCTGGACAAGGCGGCGGCCGGCGCGGCGTCGGCAACGAAGTAGGAGATTCGCGATCATGCTGATGCCGAAGCGAGTCAAGTACCGCAAGACGCACCGCGGGCGCCGGAACGGCAAGGCCTACCGCGGCTCGGATATCGCCTTCGGCGAGTTCGGGCTGCAGGCCACGCAGCCGGCCTGGCTGACGAGCCGCCAGATCGAGGCGGCGCGTGTCGCCATCACGCGCACCATCAAGCGCGGTGGCAAGGTGTGGATCCGAATCTTCCCGGACAAGCCGGTCACCAAGAAGCCGGCCGAGACGCGAATGGGCAAGGGCAAGGGCGCTCCCGAGTTCTGGGTCGCCGTGATCAAGCCGGGTCGCGTCATGTTCGAGATCGAAGGCATCTCGCGCGAACTCGCGCGGGAAGCGTTCACGCTGGGCGCCTCGAAGCTGCCGATCAAGACGCGCTTCGTCGAGCGCCACGCGTTGGGAGGGGAGTGAACATGGCCCGTGAGAAGGCGAGCCGCTACCGCGAGATGACCGCGGACGAGATCCAGACTCGTGTCGCCGAGCTGCGCGAGGAGCTGTTCAATCTCCGCTTCCGCAACACCATGAAGCAGCTCGACAACCCGCTCAAGATCCGCGAGAGCCGTCGTGAAATGGCGCGTCTTCTCACGGTGCTCAAGGAGAAGGAGAGCGCGGCGCGCTGACGCGCTGCGTCCCGGGGAACGACATGACGACGGAATCGACCGACCGCAATCGCAGAAAGACCCGAGTGGGCAAGGTGGTCAGCGATCGCATGGAGAAGACCGTGGTGGTCTCCATCGAGCGCTTGGTCAAGCACTCGACCTACGGCCGCTACGTCCGCAGGCGCACGAAGTTCAAGGTGCACGACGAGAAGAACGAGTGTCGCATCGGCGACACCATCCGCTTCATGGAAACGCGCCCGATGTCCAAGGACAAGCGCTGGCGTTTCGTCGAGTTCGTGGAACGCGCGAAGTAACAGGAGCCCGTCATGATTCAGCTGCGAACGATGGTGACCGTCGCGGACAACTCGGGCGCGAAGCGTGCCCAGTGCATCAAGGTCCTCGGCGGACATCACAAGCGATACGGACGCCTCGGCGACATCGTCGTCGTGTCGGTGAAGGACGCGATCCCCGGCGCCGCCGTGAAGAAGGGCGAGGTCGCCAAGGCCGTCGTCGTCCGTGCGGTGAAGGAGATGCGCCGCAAGGACGGCTCCTACATCCGCTTCGACGAGAACGCCGTCGTGCTCATCAACAACGACAAGGAGCCGCGCGGCACCCGCATCTTCGGGCCGGTGGCTCGAGAGCTGCGCGAGAAGCAGTTCATGAAGATCATCTCGCTCGCTCCGGAGGTGATCTGATGGCGATCAAGATCCGCAAGGGCGACACGGTCATCGTGGTCGCCGGCGACGACAAGGGGAAGACGGGCCGCGTGCTCTCGGTCGACGCCGAGAAGCAGCGCGTCATCGTCGAGAAGGTGAATTTCGTCAAGCGGCACACCAAGGCCCGCGGTCAGGGCCAGCCGGGCGGCATCCTCGAGAAGGAAGCGCCGGTGCACATCTCGAACGTCATGCTCTACGACCCGAAGGCGGGCAAGGGCGTGCGTGTCGGGACGCGGGCGACGAAGGACGGCAAGCGCGAGCGCATTTCGCGCGCGAGCGGCGAGCCGGTCGGCAAGACCGAGTAACGAGACGACAGCAGGACGCGGATCGCGCGGCTCCGGCCGCCGCGAGCGCGAAGCCCACCGCGGGTGGGCGCGCCGTTCCCAAACACCAGGGTCGCGGGAACGGCGGGTGACGACCCTGGAGAGTCGAGATCCATGGCGGAAGAAAAGAAGAGCAAGGGCGGCAAGGTCGGCAAGGCCGAGGCCAAGAGCACGTCGAAGGGCAACGTTTCCTTCGAGGTCGTCTCGGGGCGTCCGACGCGGCTCAAGGAGCGCGCGCGCTTCGCGAACCATTACGACGAGAAGGTGCGCCCGGCGCTCATGGAGAAGTTCAAGTACTCGAGCGTCATGCAGGCGCCGCGCTTCGTGAAGATCGTCGTCAACATGGGCGTCGGTGACGCCACGGTCGACGTCAAGAACATGGACGCCGCGGTCAACGAGCTCGCGCAGATCACCGGTCAGCGCCCCTCGGTCCGCAAGGCGAAGAAGGCCATCTCGAACTTCAAGCTGCGCGCCGGCCTGCCCGTCGGCTGCATGGTCACGCTTCGTGGCGCGCGGATGTTCGAGTTCTACGACCGCCTGATCAACGTGGCGGTCCCGCGCATTCGCGACTTCCGCGGCCTGTCGCCGCGCTCGTTCGACGGTCGCGGCAACTACTCGGTCGGTTTCACGGAGCAGATCATCTTCCCCGAGATCAACATCGAGAAGATCGGGAAGGTGCGCGGCATGGACGTGACCATCGTCACGACCGCGCGCACCGACGAGGAAGGTCGCGAACTGCTCCGGCTCATGAACATGCCGTTCCGTCAGCGGTAGCGGAAGCAAGGAGAACGATCCGTGGCCAAGAAGTCCATCGTCGAGAAGTGGAAGCGCGCTCCGAAGTTCAAGGTGCGTGGCTACAACCGGTGTCACCGCTGCGGGCGCCCGCGCGCCTTCCTGCGCGACTTCGGTCTCTGCCGTATCTGCTTCCGTGAGCTGGCCCTGTCCGGTCAGATCCCGGGCGTCGTCAAGTCGAGCTGGTGATTTCGCGCGGCCTCGCGCCGCGCTTTTCTCGAGCGCTCTGCGGAGCGTTCTTCACGCGTCCATCGGGACGCACGAATCAGGCTGCAGCGGTGACGCGAGTGGTCCGCCGCGGGAGTCCGGAAGCCTCGGAATCCTGAACGGACGTCAGGAACCGCTGGACGCTGGTTTCGGGAGGTCGTGAATGTCGGTCAGTGATCCGGTTGCGGATTTCCTCACCTGCATCCGCAACGCCATCGGCGCGAAGCACCGCAAGGTCGACGTGCCGGCGTCGAACATGAAGACGGAGCTCGCGAAGGTGCTGCTGCGCGAGCGCTTCATCAACAACTTCAAGACCATCGAGGACAGCAAGCAGGGCGTCCTGCGGATCTACCTCAAGTACACGAACGACGAGACGCCGGTCATCACCGGCCTCAAGCGCGTCAGCAAGCCTGGGCGCCGCGTGTACGTGGGCAAGGCCCGCATCCCGCGCGTCATGGGCGGGCTGGGCATGTCGGTGGTCTCCACTTCCCGCGGGCTGATGACCGACCGCGAGGCGCGCGAAGCGGGCCTCGGCGGCGAGCTCGTCTGCCAGGTCTGGTAGGAGGGCGACATGTCGAGAATGGGCAAGCGTCCCGTCGCCATTCCTGCCGGCGTCACCGTCACGGTCGACGACACGCAGGTGAAGGTGAAGGGCCCGAAGGAAGAGCTGTCGCACCCGATCCTCGTCGGCACCTACGTGAAGGTCGAGGGTGCCGAGGTCGTGGTCTCGGCGGACAAGCTCACGCGCAATCCCGCGTTCGGCACCATGCGCGCTCAGATCGCGAACATGGTCACGGGCGTCACGACGGGCTTCAAGAAGACGCTGGAGATCGTCGGAACCGGCTACCGTGCGCAGATGGACGGCTCGAAGTTGATCCTCCAGCTCGGCTTCTCGCACCCGGTGCACGTCGATCCGCCGGCCGGCATCACGATCAAGGTCGAGACGCCCACGCGCCTGACCATCAGTGGCGCGGACAAGTGTCTCGTCGGCCAGGTCGCCGCGAACATCCGCGGTTATCGTCCCCCCGAGCCCTACAAGGGCAAGGGCATCAAGTACGAAGGCGAGTACATCCGCCGCAAGGCCGGTAAGGCTGCGGGGTCGGCATAACATGAGCGGACAGCACAACAAATACGAGCGTCGTCGCATTCGTCGCTATCGGATCCGCAACAAGGTCGTGGGTTCGGCGGTTCGTCCGCGCCTGTCGGTCTTCCGCAGCTCCGCGCACATTTACGCCCAGATCATCGACGACACGACGGGGGCCACCCTCGTCCAGGCGTCGAGCCGTGACGACGTGAAGTCGCTCGTCGAGGCCAAGGGCAAGGTCGGCGTCAGCGCGGCCGTCGGCAAGCTCCTCGCGCAGCGCGCGAAGGACAAGGGTGTCGAACTCGTCGCCTTCGATCGCGGCGGCTACCTCTACCACGGGCGCGTCAAGGCGCTCGCCGACGGCGCTCGCGCCGGCGGTCTCAACTTCTAGGAGGCGAGCCCATGGCGGGTCCCATGCGTGAACGCCGTCAGCCGCGCGAGGCCGAGGCGCCGAAGTCGGAGTTCCAGGAGCGCGTCATCAACGTGAACCGCTGCGCCAAGGTCGTGAAGGGCGGCCGCCGGTTCTCGTTCAACGCGATCGTGGCGCTCGGCGACCAGAATGGTCGCGTCGGCGTCGGTCTCGGCAAGGCCAACGAAGTCGCGGACGCCATCCGCAAGGCGGGCGAGGCCGCGAAGAAGAACATGTTCCAGGTGCCGGTCACGAAGCACGGCTCGATTCCTCACGTCGTGCTCGGTCACTTCGGCGCCGGTGAAGTGATGCTGAAGCCCGCGTCGCCCGGTACGGGCGTCATCGCGGGTGGCGGCGTGCGTGCGGTGCTCGAGGTCGCGGGTGTCCAGAACGTCCTGACCAAGTGCCTCGGTTCGCGCAATCCGCACAACCTGGTCAAGGCGACCGTCGACGGGCTGAAGCGCCTGCGCCGTCCGTCGGACGTCGCCGCGATGCGCGGTCGCACGCTGGCCGAGGTCTTCGGAAAGGACCAGGCTCATGGCGCGTAAGCTGCGCATCACTCAGGTCAAGAGCGCCAGCGGCCACCCGAAGGATCAGGGGCTGACCGTGCGGGCGCTCGGCATCCGCAAGATGCAGCACACCGTGGAACACTCCGACACGCCCCAGATCAGGGGCATGGTCTTCAAGGTCCGCCACCTCGTGAAGGTGGAGGAGATCAACTAGGTGGCGAACATGCGAATCGGAAACATCCGTCCCGCCGCGGGCGCGACGAAGGACCCGAAGCGGCGTGGTAAGGGCTCCGCGACGGGCGTCGGCGGCACCGCAGGTCGCGGGCACAAGGGCAAGAAGGCTCGTTCGGGAGGCAAGGTTCCGGCCTGGTTCGAAGGCGGACAGATGCCGATCCAGCGCCGCCTGCCCAAGCGCGGCTTCCTCAACCCGGGTCGCGTGGAATTTCAGGTGGTGAACGTGGGCCGTCTCTCGAGCGCGGCGGCCGGTACGGTCGTCGATGCGGCGTGGCTGAAGAGCCAGCGCCTCGTGCGGCGACCTGGTCCGGTGAAGCTCCTTGCGGGCGGCGAGATCAAGATCGCGCTGACCGTGAAGGTCGATGCCGCGAGCGAAGCCGCGAAGAAGGCGATCGAAGCGGCGGGCGGCACGGTGGAAACCCCGAACCCTCAAGGCTGATCGACGATGTTCGATAAGCTCAGAAACATCTTCCAGGTCCCCGAACTGCGCCGGCGCATTCTCTTCACGCTCGGCCTGTTCGTGATCTACCGGCTGGGCGAGCACGTGACCACGCCCGGGGTGAACGCCAGCGCGTTGACGGCGGCGTTCAGCGCCCAGGCGGCGAACGGCCTGTTCGGCATGTACGACATGTTCGTCGGGCAGGCCTTCTCGAAGGCGACGATCTTCGCGCTCGGCATCATGCCGTACATCTCGGCGTCGATCATCCTGCAGCTGCTCGGTGCGGTCGTGCCCTACTTCGAGAAGCTCCGCAAGGAGGGCGAGGAGGGTCAGAAGAAGATCACGCAGTTCACCCGCTACGGCACGGTCCTGATCTCGATCGTGCAGTCGTTCGGGTACAGCATCTTCCTGATCAACCTCGGCGCGTCTCAGGGACTGGCCGTCGTTCCGAATCCGGGCTTCGGGTTCACGTTCTCCACCATCATCACGCAGACGGCCGGCACGATCCTCGTGATGTGGCTCGGCGAGAAGATCACCGAGTTCGGCATCGGCAACGGCATCTCGCTGATCATCTTCGTCAACATCCTGGGCGGCCTGCCCTCCGGCGTTCGCGCCACGTGGGAGAACTTCCAGGGCGGCAACCTGAACATCCTGCAGATGGCGGCCGTCGCGGCCATCATCATCGCGCTCGTGGCCGTGGTCGTGGTCATGACGCAGGCGACGCGCAAGATCCCGGTGCAGTATGCCAAGCGAGTCGTCGGACGCCGGATGTACGGCGGCCAGAGCACGCACATTCCGCTGCGCGTGAACACGGCCGGCGTGATTCCGATCATCTTCGCGTCGTCGATCATGATGCTGCCGGCGGGCATCGCCAGCTTCGTGCCGCCGTCCAGCCCGCTCGCCGGGATCGGCCAGTTTTTCACGCGGACGAGCCTCTGGTACATGCTCCCGTACGCGCTGATCATCATCTTCTTCACCTACTTCTACACCGCGGTCGTTCTGAACCCGAACGACCTCGCGGAGAACATGCGCAAGTACGGCGGCTTCATCCCGGGCATCCGCCCGGGCCGCAAGACCGCCGAGTACATCGACAAGGTGCTGTCGCGGATCACGCTACCGGGAGCCGTCTTCCTGGCGCTGATCGCGGTCATCCCCGACATCATCCTCGCGTTCTTCAAGGTCCAGTCGCTCTACTTCGGAGGCACGAGCCTCCTGATCGTGGTCGGCGTCGCGCTCGACACGCTGCAGCAGATCGAGTCGCACCTGCTCATGCGCCACTACGAGGGGTTCGTGAAGCGCAGCCGGATTCGCGGCAGGCAGAGAATGTGACATGAGAATCGTTCTACTGGGACCTCCCGGAGTCGGGAAGGGCACCCAGGGCCGACGGCTCGCGACGGAACGCGGCCGAGCACTGATCTCCACCGGTGACATGCTGCGCGACGCGGTCGCGAAGAAGACGCCGCTGGGGCTGCAGGCGAAGCAGTTGATGGACGAAGGCAAGCTGGTCTCGGACGAGCTGATCGTCGGACTGGTGCGGGAACGCTCACTCGAGAGCGATGCGAAGGACGGCTTCGTGCTCGACGGGTTCCCGCGGACCGTGCCGCAGGCGGTCGCGCTGGACGCGATGCTGGCGGAGCGGTCGATCAAGCTGGACGGGGTGGTGCTGCTCACGGCGCCGGACGACGAACTCGTCCGTCGGCTGAGCAGCCGGTGGGAGTGCCCGGTGTGCCGGCGCGTCTACAACGCGCAGACGGCGCCCTCGAAGGACGGTCGTCATTGCGACGACCATCCGGAGACGGAGCTGCGTCAGCGCGCGGACGACGCGGTGGAGACGGTGAAGAAGCGGCTGGAGGTCTACCAGTCGCAGACGGCACCGCTGGTGGACTTCTACCGCTCCGGCGGTCGGTTGAAGGAAGTGCGGGGCATGGGCCCGCTCGACGAGGTGTACGCCGCGCTGTCGAGTGCGGTGGGCGACTGAGCGAGAGGGACGTGTTCACGAGAAGTCGGGAGGAGATCGAGAAGATCCGCGTGTCGGCGCAGCTCGTGGCGATGACGCTTCGCGAGCTGGGCAGGACGGTGAGGCCGGGCATCACGACGGCCGAGCTGGACCGGCTCGCGGAGACCTTCATCCGGGATCACGGCGGGCGTCCGGCCTTCAAGGGCTACCGCGGGTTTCCGGCCTCGATCTGCCCCTCGGTGAACGAAGAAGTGGTCCACGGGATTCCGGGCCCGCGCGAGCTCCGCGAGGGCGACGTGATCGGGATCGACGTGGGAGTGGAGAAGGACGGGTTCTACGGCGACGCGGCGACCACCTTCGCGGTGGGCGTGGTGAGCGACGAAGCCCGGAAGCTGATGGACGTGACGCGCGAAGCCCTGATGCAGGGGATCGCGCAGGCCCGGCCGGGCAACCGGGTGGGCGACATCTCGAGCGCGGTGCAGCGAACGGCGGAATCGCACGGTTACTCGGTCGTGCGGGCCCTGGTCGGGCACGGCATCGGGCGCGAGATGCACGAAGAACCGGCGGTCCCGAACTTCGGGCCTCCGGGACGGGGACCGCGGTTGATGTCCGGCCTAGTGCTGGCCATCGAGCCGATGGTCAACGGCGGCGGGTACGAGGTGGTCACTCGGCCCGACGGGTGGACGGTGGCGACGAAAGACGGCACTCTGAGCGCCCATTTCGAGCACACCGTGGCAGTGGGTCCGGACGGCCCCGAGATCCTCTCGGTGGTTCCCGACGGAACGAATTGAGGTTTCAGTTGGCCAAGGAAGAAGGCATCCAAGTCGAAGGCACCGTGATCGAGGCACTCCCGAACGCGACGTTTCGCGTGGAGCTCGAGAACGGTCACCGGCTTCTCGCCCACATCTCGGGCAAGATGCGGATGCATTTCATCAAGATCCTTCCCGGGGACAAGGTGACGGTGGAGCTCTCGCCCTACGACCTGTCCCGTGGCCGGATCGTCTACCGGTACAAGTAGTCGCCGAAAGAATCAGGAGACCGGCCATGAAGGTTCGTGCGTCCGTGAAGAAGATCTGCGAGCACTGCAAGGTGGTGCGTCGCAAGGGCGTCATTCGCGTGATCTGCAGCCGCAACCCGCGGCACAAGCAGCGTCAGGGCTAAGGAGGAGTTCAGTGGCACGTATTGCAGGGATCGACCTCCCGACCGACAAGCGCATCGTCGTTGCGCTGACCTACATCTACGGCATCGGCCCGACCACCGCGAAGAAGCTGCTCGCGTCGGCCGGCGTGAGCCCCGACATCCGCGTGAAGAACCTTTCCGACGAGGATGCCGGCAAGCTGCGGAGCCTCATCGAGCGCGAGTACAAGGTCGAAGGCGCGCTGCGCAGCGAGATGGCGATGAACATCAAGCGCCTGATGGACATCGGCGCTTACCGCGGGCTGCGTCATCGCCGCAGCCTGCCCGTGCGTGGTCAGCGCACGAAGACGAACGCGCGCACGCGCAAGGGTCCGAAGAAGGCTGCCGCGGTCCGCAAGAAGGTCGTGGCGGGCAAGAAGGGCTGATCAGGCGGTACGCGTGAACGCGTCCGGCCAGGAGGTTTCGAGTGGCTGAAGTCAAGAAGGCGAAGAAGCGCGACCGCAAGGTGGGGACGAACGGAGTCGCCCACGTTCAGGCGAGCTTCAACAACACGATCGTCACGATCACCGACATGGACGGCAACGTCATCAGCTGGGCGAGCGCGGGGAAGGTGGGCTTCAAGGGCTCGCGCAAGAGCACGCCCTTCGCTGCGCAGGTGGCGGCGGAGTCCTGCGCACGTGAGTCGATCAATCTCGGCCTGAAGCGCGTCGAAGTGTGGGTCAAGGGTCCCGGCTCCGGCCGCGAAGCCGCGATCCGCTCGCTCCAGGCCGCCGGCCTCGAGATCTCCGCGATCAAGGACGTCACTCCCATCCCGCACAACGGTTGCCGCCCGCCGAAGCGGCGCCGCGTCTAGGAGAAATCGAGCATGGCGGTCTATCACGACGCACGGTGCCGGCTTTGCCGGCGCGAGGGCATGAAGCTCATGCTCAAGGGCGCGCGCTGTTTCACCGACAAGTGCGCTTTCGAGCGCCGCGGCTACGCGCCGGGCGAGCACGGCAAGAGCCGGCGCGCCAAGGAAACCAACTACGGCCAGCAGCTTCGCGAGAAGCAGAAGGCTCGCCGCATCTACGGTCTGCTCGAGGCGCAGTTCCGCCACACGTTCGCCAAGGCCAGCGAGGCCAAGGGCGTCACGGGTGAGCTGCTGCTCCAGATGCTCGAGCGCCGTCTCGACAACGTGGTGTTCCGCCTCGGGCTCGCGTCCTCGCGCAGCGCGGCGCGCCAGCTCGTTCGTCACCGCCATTTCGCGGTGAACGGTCGCACGGTGGACATCCCCTCGTTCCAGGTGAAGGCCGGGGACGAGATCCAGGTTCGCGAGAAGAGCAAGGAACTGGTGGTCATCAAGAACTCGCTCGAATCGCGCAAGGGCCAGGGCCTCCCGGACTGGGTCGACCTGAACACCGAGAAGCTCGCCGGTCGCGTTCTGCACATCCCGACGCGCGCGTCGATCCCGGTGCCCATCAACGAACAGCTGATCGTGGAGCTCTACTCGAAGTGATGATGACGATCGCCTTCTCCCAACGGGAGGCTTGCCGATGAAGTGGAAGAATCTGCAGATGCCCAAGGCGCTCGTGCCGGATTCGGGCAACAACGAGCGGTACGGGAAGTTCACCCTCGAGCCGCTCGAGCGGGGCTTCGGCTCCACCCTGGGCAATGCGCTGCGCCGGGTGCTGCTGTCGTCGCTCCAGGGCGCCGCGATCACCGCGGTGCGCATCGACGGCGTGCTGCACGAGTTCTCCACGCTGCCGGGCGTCATCGAGGACGTGACGGAGATCGTCCTCAACCTGAAGCAGGTTCGCCTGAAGCTGTTCGGCGACGGCCCGAAGAAGGGCGTCTTCGAGATGCGCGGCAAGGGCGAGGTGCGTGCCGGTGACCTCGCGGTCGATCCCGAGGTCCAGGTGCTGAACCCCGACCTCCACATCGCGGCGCTCAACCGCGACGGCGACCTGCGCATGGAAGTCGAGATCAACGGCGGGCGCGGCTACGTGTCGGCCGACCAGCACTCGCAGGCCGAGCGTCCGATCGGCGTGATTCCGATCGACTCGCTCTTCTCGCCGGTGACCAAGGTCAACTACACGGTCGAGGCCACGCGTCTCGGCCAGCGCATCGACTACGACAAGCTCACGCTCGAGGTCTGGACGGACGGCAGCATCCTGCCGCACGACGCGGTCGCCATGGCCGCGAAGATCCTCAGCGACCACTTCCGCCTGCTCGTGCAGTTCGAAGAGGAGCCGCAGCAGGAAGAAGAGCACGAGGTCGACGAGGAGATCGTTCGCGTCCGCAAGCTGCTCGACAAGAGCGTCGAGGAGCTGGAGCTCTCGGTGCGCTCGAGCAACTGCCTGCGTGCCGCCGAGATCAAGACGATCGGTGACCTCGTCCAGAAGGGCGAGCCGGAGATGCTGAAGTTCCGCAACTTCGGCCGTAAGTCGCTCAAGGAAATCCAGGACATCCTGGGTGAGATGGGTCTTCACTTCGGGATGGACATCGCACGTTATTACGAGGCCAAGGCGCCGGCGAAGACGGAAGCCTGACGCGGGGCCGGGCCGCGCCCGTGCTACGGAGCTGTCCGTCGAGCTGACTGGCCTGCGCCTCGAGCAGGTTCTTCTGGGCATCCAGCTGGCCCAGCTTCATGTGCA
>WBZT01002256.1_pt1 | contig 13522 bp, 16 predicted proteins | sample 5204241 | NCBI WGS metagenome assembly WBZT01 (sample SAMN12344358, study PRJNA552823) | activated sludge metagenome | biome: Activated sludge suspended growth; feature: Nitrification reactor; material: Wastewater; isolation source: activated sludge from nitrification reactor of wastewater... | reverse complement strand
CGAGAAGACCCTCATCGATCCCAGCGCTGAGTTCTCACAAATGTAGTGACCAATATCGCCATCTGAAAATCGCAACCCATTGAAAACATGAGAAGCTTTTGGGGGCGGTGACAAAGATAGGTTAGGCCCCCGGCCACAGGTTTGCCGCGCCGCGCACCCCCGAGGCGTCACCGTGCTGGGCCGGCATGAGGCGGGTCGCTACCTGATCCGTGAAGATATGTGCCTGCCAAAGGGCGGGCACGTTGCGATAGAGCCGTTCCAGTTTCGACAGACCGCCCCCCAGCACGATGATTTCCGGGTCGAGCAGGTTAATCACCACCGCCAGGGACCGGGCCAGGCGGGCCTCGTAGTGTTGCAGACTGGTCACGCATGCCTTATCGCCAGCGGCCGCCGCTAAGCCAATGGCGATGGCGTCCAAGCTTCCTCCATGCCTCCGCGCATGATCCGCCGCCAGACCCGGGCCGGAGAGATAGGTTTCGATGCAGCCGTAGCGCCCACAAAAACAGGCCGGTGGCGGCAGGTCATGGGCCTCCGGTTGGGGCAGGGCGGAGTGACCCCACTCGCCGGCGATTCGGTTGATGCCAGTCAGCAACCGGCCATGGACCACGATGCCGCCGCCGACGCCAGTGCCCAGGATGGCCGCGAACAGGGTGGTGACGCCAGTTCCAACGCCATCGGTGGCCTCGGACAACGCCAGGCAGTTGGCGTCATTCTCCAGTCGGATCGGCCGCTCCAGCCGTGCCTCCAGATCATGTTGCAGCGGCTGGCCGTTCAGGCAGGTGGAATTGGCGTTGCGAATGCGTCCGGTCAGGGGCGACACCGAGCCTGGGATGCCGATACCCACCTGGGCCCGCTCGCCAAGGGTGCCCTCTGCCGCCAGCACCAGGCCCAGGATGGCGTCCAACGTCCCGATATAATCATCTTGGGGTGTCCAAACCCGTTGACGCCATAGTTCCCGGCCTTTGGCATCCAGGGCTACTCCTTCGATTTTGGTCCCGCCCAGGTCAATGCCGACACGGATCATGGCATGACGGAATTGAAATTGATTAAGCCGAGGTGAAGGTTCATGGCGGGGAGGGTGCGGGTGTCGATGTCTCTGCGGTTCACAATAGTACGAGATCCCGTGACCCTAAGGACCCCATCTGGGAGAAAAACGTGTGGGCAATGTCCTGAAAGCATTAGCCCGGCGTTGGGCCGGGCCGTTGGAGGATTAGACGCAACCCGTGGGCTTGGGCAGGCCGCCCCATTTGCAGATGAGCTTCATGGGGCCCTTCTTGAAAATATCGTAGAGTTCCTTGGTGGAAATGTTGAGTTCCTTGGCGAATTTGCGGATGGGGGGGACCACGCCATCGTTTTCGTACCTGGCGCGGGCCTCGCGGATGTAACTCATGATCTGATCGTCGATCTCGAATTCATCGGCCTTGGCGAGCTCGATGGCGATTTCCTCGCTCCAGTCGTCGCGATTGATGAGGAAACCTTCGCCGTCCACGGGAACACTGACTGACATTTTTTGCCTCCGGTTTGATTTTAGGCTGAAAAACCTGGGTTGTTGGACTCCTAAGTTGGGACCCGAGCCGCGGATTCCAATCCGGGAGCCCGCTAGCCATCCCTTTCAGCACTGCCGCCGTCCTGGTCGAGCGGTACCCGGGGGAATTCTTAGGTGGCTCGCGCCGCGCGGGCCGCCTCTATGGCCTCCAGCACCCCATCCCAGAAGCGGAGGCGGGCGCACAGGGCCTCCTCGGCGGCGGTTTCGGCTTCATTGATCTTGACGGGATCCTGGTCGCAGAGGATTTCCAACATGCGCAGTGACATCGGCCCGTGGAGTTGCCCATCGAGATGAATGTGGCGCTCCAGGTAATAGTGGAAGCTGGGGGCCTGATCCACCCCTATCCGGCTCAGTTCGATGAAGCGGCGGAACATGTCCGGGATCACCTGCTCGCGACCCAGGGCGAGGGCGGCGGCGACCTCGTGGGGTTTGTCGTCGCGGATGAAGGCGAAGGTGGTCTCGGTGAAATAGCGGGCGGGGAGAGGGACCAGGTCCGAATAGAGGGCCTCGTCCACGCCGCGCTGCCGTACCTGGTCGAGGAAACGGGTCGCCAGCTCGCCGTCGCCGCCGATCTCCGTCATGGCCCTGACGTAGAGTTCGAAATGGCTGGCGTACCCGGCCTCGCCGTCACCGGGGGCGATATCCGACTCTTCCTCCAGGACCAACTGATTGATGAAATGCCGCAGCGCGGGGTCGCCCTGGGGCATCCAGGGGACCTGGGTTGGGGCCAGGTGCCGCTGCAGATATTTGACCAGGGACATGAAATCCCATACCGAGAAGAGGTGGTGCCCCATGAAGACCCGCAGGTCATCACGGGTTTGCAGGGATGCGTAAATGGGATGACTGGCCAGCCTGTCCCGTAGGGGGAGTAGATGGTCGAGATTGAGTGCCGTCATGCTAATGTTCTCCGCAGGCCGCCCGTAACCGCCCAGCGCCCAGACCGGGATCCCTGATCGGGACTGGCTCGGGCAACAAGTTTCTCCGGGATCATAAGTAATTGCAAATATACCTTGAAACTTCGAGATGAACACCGCCTATCCCCTCGCCTTCGTGATCGGCTTGCTCAGCGCCCTGCATTGTATTGGCATGTGCGGCGGCATCGCCGGGGCCCTGAGCCTTTTGCCGCCGGCGGAGAAGCGCGCCGCCTGGCCTGTCTTCCTCGGTTTCCTGTTGGCCTTCAACAGCGGCCGGGTCTTGAGCTATGCCCTGGCGGGGGCCCTGTTTGGCTCTCTCGGCGGCGCTCTCCTGGGCACGGGACACCTCTGGCTGTATGAGGGTCTGCGCTGGCTGGCGGCCCTGGTCATGGTCGGGGTCGGGCTGTCCATCGCGGGCTGGCTGCCCCACCTGGACAGGATCGAACATCTGGGCGAACCCCTGTGGCGACTTCTCGAGCCCATGGGGCGACGCCTGCTGCCCGTGGATTCCCTGCCCAAGGCCGCCCTTTATGGCGCCATCTGGGGTTGGCTCCCCTGCGGACTGGTTTATACGATGCTGCTCGGCGCCCCGGCCCAGGGTGGTCCCCTGGCGGGGGCCCTCTACATGGCCCTCTTTGGTCTCGGCACCTGGCCGGTGCTGATCGCCACCGGCCTGTTCGCTGGCCGCCTCCATCGTTTCGCGGGCCATGGGCTCCCGCGGCTCCTGGCGGGTCTGTCGGTGGCGGGACTCGGGCTTTTTACCCTGACATTCCAGGACTACAATATCGGCTTCAATGGATGAGGGCGCCGCTGCCTATACCGGTTCAGGGACCGGAACCGACTCATCATTAAAGATACCTAGTGGAGCAGGTCATGACCGAATCCGGGCCCCAAAGACTGATCGGTGACGCGCCAGCTTTTCGCCGGCTCCTCAATGCCGCCCGGCTCGTGGCGACCACGGATGCCAGCCTGTTACTGCTGGGCGAGGATGGGACCGGCAAGGAATCCCTGGCGCGGGAGATTCACCGGCTCGGTATCCGTCGGGACGGCCCCTTCGAGATGGTGCGGATCGCCGGCCTGACCGAGGAAGATGCCGTTGCGGCCTTGGACGGGGCCTTTTTCGCGGCCCGGGGCGGGAGCCTCCTGGTGGATCAGGTGGGGGAACTCACCGCTAGTGGTCAGGCACGCCTCCTGCGTTGGCTCGAGGGGCCGGGCGGGGAGGTGCGGGTCATGGCCGCCAGCCGTCAGGATCTCTGGGGCCAGGTGCGTGGCGGTAGTTTTCGGGATGACCTCTATTATCGGTTGTGCGTCGTTCCTCTCGAATTGCCCCCCTTGCGGGAGCGCATCCAGGACATTGGGCCCCTCCTGGAGCATTTTCTGACCAGCGCCGCTTTGATCCACGGGGTTGCCTGGCCCCGTTTCTCCCTCACTGCCCAACGTCAATTGCGTCGCTATGCCTGGCCGGGCAACCTCCGCGAGTTGCGCAACTTCTGCGAACGCATGGTCATCCTCTGTCCTGGTCGGGATTTGGGGCCCGACAATCTGCCCCCGGAGATCCGCCATGGCGGTCTGGTCGGGGAGGATGGTCCTGGCTTCAAGCTCCCGGCCTCCGGCATCAAGCTGCAGGACCTGGAGATCGACGTCCTTCGCCAGGCCCTGGCGCAGGCGGGCGGCAACAAGAGCCGCGCCGCCCGCCTGCTCGGTCTGACCCGGGATACCCTCCTTTATCGCCTGAACAAGTACCTGATCCGCGCCTAAGCCCCGCCCCATGCCTGGCGGTGGCGCCCGGCGGAGTGACATCCCCCCGCTTAGTTGATGGAACCCGTGATGGGGCAGTCGGCGATGTCGTCGAAAATGGATTTCAGCCCCTCGGAGTTCAGGGAGCCATGCACCTCGGTCTCCAGGTATTCCTGCTTGTTGGCCTGGGACTCGAAGTAGATCTTGATGCTGCTGTCGCCACTGCCCTCGATGATGAAGGGCGCCTCTTCCAGATTGGTCATGTTGTTGAGGGTGATGGGGTCGCGGGTGAAGGTCATCATGCTGGCAGGTCTCCGGGTGGGATTTGCGAAGGGTAGAAGGGATCAAGACTGGCCCGTAGCGGCCGCTTGAACTTGAGAGTCCGGGCCGGACGGGGGAAAGATCAAGTCGCTGGTATCGAAGCCGGCGCTTCGGGCTTTGTCCAGCAGGCCGTCCAGGACCTCGGGGGGCAATTGGGGCTGCCGGGCCAGGATCCAGAGGTATTTTCGGGTGGGACCCGAGATCAGGACCCAGCCATAGTCCGGGTCCAGGGCAAAGACATGATAGCCGCCATATAAGGGGCCGAAGAAGCTGACCTTGAGGCTGGCTAGGTCTGGTCCGGCGATAAAATAGGCGCGGCCTTTGGCCTCCTTCCAGACCCCCTTGACGGGGTCGTGGCCCCGGTTGAGGACATCGATGCCGCCATCTTCCCGTTTGGCATAGGTGGCGGTGACCTGGACGAGACCCCGCTCGAAGGAATGATCCAGCCGGGCTATCTCGTGCCAGGTGCCGAGATAGCGCTCCGGGTTGAAGCCGCGGACGGGTTGCACGCCCTCGGGTACGCCGGTGCACCCGGCCAGCAACAGGGCCAGGAAGGGGATAAGCAGGAAAATGCTGGGCAGTTTCATGGGGCGGCTCCCAGGCCAAGGGACCCTAGGGGTCCGCCAAGGGGAACCGGGTCGTGCCAGCCGGGCTTGGCCAGGAGCATTTGCACCGTGCCCAGGTCCCGCTCCCGGAAACCGCCCTCGCAATAGCTGAGATAGAAGTGCCACATGCGGATGAAGCGCGTGTCGAAGCCGAGTCTCCGCACCGCGTCCAGGCCACCGAGGAAGTTGTCCCGCCAGCGGGCCAGGGTCTCGGCATAGTGGGGGCCAATATCCTCCAGGTGGACGGTGCGCAGGTCGCAGGCCCGGGTCATGGCGTTGGCGTGGGCGGTCACGCTCGGCAGGAAACCACCCGGGAAGATGTGCTTCTGAATGAAATCGACCTCCTTGAGGGCCGCCGCGTAACGCTGATCGGCAATGGTGATGGCCTGGAGCAGCATGGCCCCCGCCGGTTTGAGCAGTCGCCCGCACGGCGGAAATAGGTCTCCAGATGCTCGGCGCCCACCGCCTCCACCATCTCGATGGAGACCAGCTTGTCGAACTGGCCCTGCTGGTCCCGGTAGTCGCAGAGGCGCACCTCCACCCGATCCGTCAGCCCCGCCGCGGCGACCCGCTCCCGGGCCAGTGCCAACTGCACTTGGGAAAGGGTGAGGCTGGTGACCCGGCAAAAGTGGCGGCCAGCGGCGTGGAGGGCGAAGCCGCCCCAGCCGGTGCCGATCTCCAGTACCTCATCCCCGGGCTTCAGCGCCAGTTTGCGGCAGATGCGTTCCAGCTTGGCGGTGGAGGCCTCCGCCAGGGTCATATCCGGGCGCTCGAAAATAGCGCTGGAGTACATGAGAGTCTCGTCCAGCCAGAGACGGTAGAAATCATTGCCCAGGTCGTAATGAGCGGCGATGTTACGGCGGCTACCGGCGCGGTCGTTGCGGCGGGCGCGATGCAGCTGGGCGCGCAGGGGCGCGGAGAGCCGGGCGATCCCCCCTTCCATGGCCATCATCGCCGGCCGGTCGCGAAGCAGTAAGCGCACCAGGCTGGTCAGATCCTCGCAATCCCAGTCACCGGCCATGTAGGACTCCCCGGCGCCGACGGTGCCGCCAAAGGCCAGGGCCGGTCAGAAGGCGGGATGGCGGATCTCGACCTGCATCAGGGGCTCTCCGGTGCCAAAGCGCCAGTCGCGTCCGGCCTCGCACATCCGCAGTTGGCCAGACCGGAGACGAGCCAGCTTGTCCAGGACCAGCCGACGGGCCAGGGCCTGGAGGGCGGAGGCGCGCCGGGGCGCCGTCAGGGGAAGAAGGGGGCGGTAAGGGTCTCTTCGTGCATGCGCTTACGCCTGGCCAGGCGCCTCCTTGGGGGGGTCGGGGGGCGGGTGGTCGATGATGGGCACGCCCTTGAGCCAGAGCCGGAGGGCCTGCCAGTGAATATTGAAGGTGACCTGGAGCGTCATGGCCGGGTAGTGCCAGAGGACCCGGGCCAGGCCGCGGCCGTCGATCTCCCGGCGCGCCAGTACCAGGGTGGCGTCGAGGATGTTCTCGGTGCCGCGCCGGTCGTCCATGTGGACGGTGAGGCGTTCCCCGGGCAGATTCAGGTGCCAGTGGTATTCCATGTCCATGGGCAGGAAGGGCGAGACGTGCATGGCCTTGGGGAAACGGAACTGGGGCTTCGCGGGTCGGCCCTGGTTGGCGGTCATGGGCAGCACATAGTGGATGCGCTCGCCCCAGGGGGTGCTGGTCACCTCGCCGACGACCGCCTCCAGGGTTCGGCCGTCCGCGGCGTAACAGTAATAAAGGCTGATGGAGTTAAAACAATAGCCGAGGATGCGGGGATTGGTGAGCATGCGCACCGGACCCGCCGGACGCAGGCCGGTTTTGGCCGCCACCAGTTGGCGGATGGCCTCGTCCAGGGGCAGGGCCGGGTCGCCGCCGTAGTCGGCGCGGCGGAACCAGACCAGGTTGGGGCCCCGGGTGGACCAGAGCCAGCGCTGACGGAAAACCTGGTCCAACTCACCGAGGTCCAGCCAGAGCATGAAGAGCGGGTAGCGGAATTCATGCCGTTTGGGGGTATGGCGGCGGTGGCGCAGCCAGCCTTCGTAGAGGCAACTCTCCATCAGGGTTGGCTCCCTGGGAGCGGGTCGGGTCCCGGCGGCAGGCCGAAATCCGCGCGGAAGTGGTCAATCGCTGCCAGGGCGCTGACCAGGCCATCCTCGTGGAAGCCGTTGCGCCACCAGGCGCCGCAGTAATAGGTGCGCCGGGTGCCGTTGATCTCCCGGTGACGGGCCTGGGCGGCGGCCCCCTCCAGGTTGAAGAGGGGATGGTGATAGGGGACTCGCGCCAGCACCTTGGCCGGGTCGATGCGCTCGCTGGCATTCAGGGTAACGCAGAAGGTCTCGCGGGCATCCAGCCCTTGCAGGATGTTCATGTCATAGGTGAGGGCCAGGCGCCCGCCGGGGCCCTCGGGCATGAGATAGTTCCAGGCCGCCCAGGCCAGGCGCCGGCGTGGCAGCAGGCGGATATCGGTGTGCAGAACTGCCTCGTTTGGCTGGTAGGGGATGGCGGCGAGAACCTCCCGCTCGGCCGGGCTGGGTTCCCCGAGCAGGGCCAGGGCCTGGTCGCTGTGGCAGGCCAGGAAGACGGCGTCGAAGGTCTCGGCACCTCCAGTTGGGCTGTGGAGGATGACCTGATCCTCCTGGCGCTTGATGCGTGTCACGGGGCAGTTGAGGCGCACCCGCTCCCGGAAGGGGGCGATGAGTCGGTCGACGTAGGAACGGGAACCGCCCTTGAGGACCCGCCAGACGGGGCGATCCTTGACCGCCAGCAGGCCATGGTTGAGGAAGAAGCGAATGAAGAAGCGCGCCGGAAAACTCAGCATGAGCCGCGGGTCCGTGGACCAGATAGCGGCGCCCATGGGCAGGATGTAGTAGTCGCGGAAGAGGCGGCCGTAGGTGTTGGCGGAGAGGTAGTCGCCCAGGCTGAGCTCGTTGCCTTCCTTCGCTAGGAGTTGGGGGGCCTCGAGGTTGAAGCGCAGAATGTCCCGCAGCATGCCCCAGAAGCGCGGGCGCAGTAGATTGGCGCGCTGGGCGAAGAGGCTGTTGAAGGTGGAGCCATTGTATTCCAGACCGGTGAGGCCGCAGGAGATGCTGAAGCTCATGTCGCTGGCCTGGCTCGCTACCCCCAATTCCTCCAGCAGGGCGATGAAATTCGGGTAGGTCCAGTCATTGAAGACGATGAAGCCGGTATCGATGCGATAGTCGCGTCCGCCCAGGGTGACGTCATGGGTATGGACATGGCCGCCGACGTGGTCGCCGGCCTCAAAGAGGGTGATGTCATGATCGGGGTGCAGGCGATGGGCGGCGGTGAGGCCGGCAATGCCGCTGCCGACGATGGCGATCCTCACGGCTTGTTGGCCTCCCAGCGCTGGGGCACGTCCCGGACCTCCGCCAGCTTATAACCCAGGGCCTGGAGATGCTCATCCACTGCCTGGCGATCAGCCGTGCTGATCTCGGGGGTGCGCGCCATGACCCAGACGTAGTCGCGCTTTTCGCGGGAGATAACGGTGATGCGGTAATCCGGGGTCAGGTAGCTGATGCGGTAGTCGGCCTTGAAGGGCCAGAGGAACTGCATGCCCCAGATGGCGTTGCTCTGGGTGTCGGTGACATAGCCGGTGGGTGTCATCTTCTTGGCCTCGCCTTCGAAGCCACCCTCGCGGAAGGTGAAGGTAGTGGCAATGCTGCCATCCGGGTTGCGAGCATAGGACTCAATAGCGTTCCAGGCGTTACTTTCCGGCCAGGTGGGGATGTGGGCAATGACATACCAGTCCCCCATGAAACGGTCCAGATCCACATGGGGAACCGTCGTCATGGGCGGTAGGGAGGCGGATTGGCAACCGGCGAGCAGGCCGGCGGTGAGGAGGCAGAGGAGGCGTTTCATCATCAGGGCTCGCGGGTGGTTGGGCCGGCGGCACCACCCGGGCGGTCGGTGCCGGCGGCGTTGGCCGGCCGGGGTGGCCAGGGGAAGAAGGCGCTGGTGCGGGCGATGTAATCCCGGTAGGCGGGGCGGCGCTCGCCGATATCCTGCTCCAGCAGGGCGACGCCGGAGACCTTGAGGAGCAGCACCGTCATCAGCAGGGGCGAAATCAGGGTCCAGGCCCCACCGGCGGCGAGGGCCACCAGCCAGACGCCCCACCAGACGCAGAACTCGCCAAAGTAGTTGGGGTGACGGCTGTAGCGCCAGAGGCCCCGGTCCATGACCCGGCCGGCGTTGGCGGGGTCGGCCTTGAAGCGCGCCAGTTGCTGGTCGGCGAGGCCCTCGATGGCGATGCCAAGGAACCAGAGCCCGGCACCCAGGATATCCAGGAGGCCCAGGGGCTGATCGCCGGCCAGGGCCGCCATCAAGGGCCAGGCCACGATCCAGGCCAGGGCCGCCTGCAGGCCGAACACCAGATACAGGCTCTTGAACTCGAAATGCGGCTGGTTGCGAGCGCGGATGGCCTGGTAGCGGTGGTCCTCGCCGTGACCCCAGTTACGCCAGGTGATGTAGCCCGAGAGGCGGACCATCCAGAGACTGGCCAGGAGCAGCACCAGGGTCGCCCGGGGGCCGGTCTGGGGAGCGGCGAGGGCATAGACCCAGGCCCCGAGGGTGATCATCACCGCCCAGAGGCTATCGACAATACTCACATTGCGCAGGGCCAGGCTGGCCAGCCAGGTTGCAACACCCGCGCCCGCCATCCAGGCCAGGGCCAGGAAGGCGCTATCCCAGGCAAAAGGTTGAGTCATGGGGCTTTCCTCCGCACTTTCAGGCTTCCTCCCCCCCGCCGGGGCAGGGTCGGGCTCCGCGCTTTCTGGCTGCCATCCTCCCGGTGGGGAGGGTTGGGCTCCGCACTTTCTGGCTCCCTCCCCCCTGGTGGGGGAGGGTTGGGGAGAGGGGGTGATCGCCGATGGACCCGCTCAGCAAGCGGGCCAGGCCCAGCAGGAGCGGGGTCAGGATGCCCCAGCCCAGGGCCAGGGCGATGAGCCCCGCGGTGGGGTCGAGAAAACTCATGGCCCCCAGTTGAGCCCCACCCCAGTAAGCGGCGGGTCCGCCCACCAACCCCAGCAGGGCGGCCAGCCAGGGCCGGGTTTGCAGGCTCGCCAGGGAGACGTTGAGGGTGGTGGCGAAATTGGCCCAGAGCGCCGTCATCCAGAGGGGGGGCAGGTACGGGCCCAGGCCCCCCGTCAGTTCGCCGCCACCGAAGCTGACCCAGCCGCTGGCCAGCAGCAGGCTGTCGAAGCCGAAACCGATCAGCGCAGCCAGCCCAATGAGGAGTGCCTCCGAGCCCAGGGGGCGAACTCGACCCAGGTGCCAGGCGAGGAGCAGGGCCAACACCCCAAGACCGAGTTCCGGCCGGCCCTGGGCCGCCGTTAGCACCAGTGCCCACCAGCCGAGCTGGAAGGCCACCAGATTCAGAACCCAGGAAGGTCTAGCCTGGGCCACGGCCGGGGAGGAAGGCGGGGCGCCGGTGCCGGTCATGCCGCTGGCTCCCGCCGCTCGAAGAGGTAATGGCTCACCCACCAGGTCTGGCCCCGTTCGTAGGCGAAGGTCTCGGCGACAGCGAGGAAAAAGAGGCGCCAGCGTTGGCACCAGAGCGAGGCCTGGTCCGGGCCATAGGCACTGGCCAGGATGGGCAGTATGGCGGCGCGACGCTGATCCAGGTTGGCCAGCCAGGCGTTGGCGGTCCGTTCGTAGTGCCGACCGGACCAGCGCCACTGGTCAAGCAGGCGCAAGGACTCCTGGAAACGCAGGGGCAGGGCGTCGCTGGGCATGATGCCGCCGGAGAAGAAGTAGCGGCTCATCCAGTCGTCGTCGCCCTGATCCTCGAAGGGATAGGGCCGGTCGCGGTGACAGAAGATGTGCATGAAGAAGCGCCCACCCGGCCGCAGCCAGCCCTGGATGCGCTCGAAGATGGCCCCCCAGTTGCGCATGTGCTCGAACATCTCCACCGAGATCACCCGGTCAAAGCGGCCCTCGGTGTCGAAATCGTTCATGTCGGCGGTGATGACCTGGAGGTTGGTCAGGCCGCGTTGGGCGGCGCTGGCCTCGATGTGCTGGCGCTGGGCGTGGGAGTTGGACACGGCGGTGATATGGGCCGTCGGAAAATGCTCCGCCAGCCAGAGAGTCAGGCTGCCCCAGCCGCAGCCCAGTTCCAGAATAGCCTGGCCATCCGCCACGCCGGCGCGCTCGCAGGTCAGTGCGAGGGCGGCGGTCTCGGCCGCCGCCAGGTCCGTCACCCCCGGGGGCCAGTAGCAACAACTGTATTTGCGCCGCGGCCCCAGCACCTGGTCGAAAAATGGCGGCGGGTACCTCGTAATGCTGGGCATTGGCCTGTTCCGGCAGGGGGGCGATGGGGGATCCGGCCATGGCGGCGATGAAGGCCCGCAGCGCGGTGGCCGTCGCCTCGCAATCGGCGGCGGCGATCTCCTCCAGGCGGCGCCGACACAGCCAGCGGATGCCCTGGCGTATCAGCCTATCGGACACATAGCCCTGTTCCACCCAGTCGATGGCAATCCGCGCGGGGGCAATCATGAATTTTCTCTTGCTCCTTAACTCGCCTTACGATAGCTCTTCTGATAGGTAGCGCCGATGCGCTTGAGGGCATCCGAGGCATCCCGGCCGACACAGGCCTCGATAAAGACCAGGTGATCGGGGTTGGCCAAGGCTGCCGCCAGGGCCGCGTCCAGTTCACCCTCGGTAGTCACCCGAAAGCTGAGGGCGCCCGTACCGAAAACATGGGGCAGTTCTGCGTAACGCCAAGGTTGCAGGTCGTTGTAAATCTGGTCCTGGTGCAGATAGCGCTCGATCAGGTAGCCGTCGTTGTTCACCAGCAGGATGATGGGCCGGCACTGGTGGCGCAGCAGGGTTGAGACCTCCTGGGCCGTCATCTGAAAGGCGCCATCCCCCACCAGGACCACCGGTCGCTGGTCCGGTCGCGCCAGGGCGACCCCCAGGGCGGCGGGCGTGGCGTAACCGATGGACATGTAATAGGCCTGAGTCAGGAAATTGTCGGCCTCCTCGATGTGCATCTCCGCCACGGCGCAGATGACATCACCAATGTCGGAGACCAGGATCATGGTGTCATCCAGGAACTGCTCCACCCGCTGATAGAAACGTCCCGCGGACAGGGGCTGGCTGGCCTCCGCCCGGTAGGGAGCCCGGGGAGCGCTGCGGCGAACGGGGTGGGAGTCCCGATAGTGGCGGGGGTGTGCCTGATCCGCCAGGGCGCGGACAAAGTCCGCCAATTGCACGCCCGGATAGAGGTGCTGGCCGATGCGCACCTGGTCGAGGTTAGCGCGCACGAAGCCCGGTTGGCCCAGTTTGCTGGTATAGAGGCCCGTATCCCAATCGGTATGCCAGACGCCCAACTCGATCAGGCAGTCCGAGTCCTCGATCTGAGCGCGGGTCTCGGGATGGCTCAGTCCGCCCTGATAGACCCCCAGGCATTGGGGATGTAGCTCCGGGAGGCTGCCCTTGGCGCTGACCGTCATGGCATAGGGCAGTTCGATGTGCTCGATTAGCTGCAGGGCGGCGCGACTGATACCGAAGCGCGCAACCTCGGTACCTACCAGCACCGCCGGGTTTTGGGCCTGGTCCAGGCGCGCCACCACCTCCGCCACGCACTCCGCCAGGGCCAGGGGGTTGGAGGTTTTCTCGATCTGGAAGCAAATGGCCTCCGGCTGCCGACAGGTCATGCGGGCCACGTCCATAGGTAGTTCCAGATAGACCGGGCGCTTCCAAGATAGGCAATTCGTCAGGACCCGGTCGATGTCATCCGGGGCCGTGCGGGGGCCGGAGAGGAGGGCGCAATCCACGGTCAACATGCGGAAAATGTTGAGCTGCATCTCGTGGTCCCCCGCCAGGTGATGCACCAGGGCCCCGCTCTCCCGCCGGGCCATGGCCGGGGCGCCGCTGATGACCACCAGGGGCACATGCTCGGCATAGGCCCCGGCCACGGCGTTGAGGATGCTGAAACCGCCCACGGCATAGGTGACGACCGCCACCCCGGCACCCTTGACCCGGGCATAGCCATCGGCCGCGTAACCCGCGTTCAACTCATTGCAGTTACCGATCCAGGCGATGGGGCTGGTCACCAGGTGGTCAAGAAAGTCCAGGGTATAGTCCCCGGGAACCCCGAAGGCGTGTGCCACCCCGATATCCTGGAGCCGCTGGACGAGATAATCGGCAACCGTATAGGGGGCGTCGGGTGCAGGCATGGCAGGGCTCCGGGGGTTATTAAGCAGAGGGTTAGCAATCCGGCCCGCGGGGGGATTAAGGGCGGCGTTAAGGGGCAGCGTTCAGTTCTTGGCCCCCAAGGCCTGGGCTCTGGCCCGCGTCGCGGGATCCCCGCCGGTGAGCGGTTCCCAGCCCTGGAGGTGGCGCGTGATCAGACCCTGCAGGCAGGCGATATGGCTCGGCCGG
>WBZT01001570.1_pt3 | contig 13526 bp, 14 predicted proteins | sample 5204241 | NCBI WGS metagenome assembly WBZT01 (sample SAMN12344358, study PRJNA552823) | activated sludge metagenome | biome: Activated sludge suspended growth; feature: Nitrification reactor; material: Wastewater; isolation source: activated sludge from nitrification reactor of wastewater... | reverse complement strand
ACGGGATGAAGATGATGAAGCCGATCTGAAAGGCAGTCTTCAACTCGCTGGTGACGAAAGCCGGGATCAGCAGGCGCATCGGGATGTCGTCGGTGGAGGCGAAGCTCGGCGTTCTGGTGATGCGTGCGAACAGTGCGATGTCGGCTTCCCGCGTCTGTTTGAGCATGAACTTGCGCAAGGGCACGGCGCCGCGCTCGACGGCCTGCAGGTAGGTGATCCGGTTCTCCGAGAGCGGCAGATAGGCGTCGGAGTAGAGGTCGTCGAGCACCGGCGACATGACGAAAAATGTCAGGAAAAGCGCGAGGCCGACCAGCACCTGATTGGGCGGCGAGGTTTGTGTGCCGAGCGCATGCCGCAACAACGAAAGGACGATGATGATGCGTGTGAAGCTGGTCATCATCAGCAGCGCAGCCGGCAGGAAGGTGAGCGCGGTCAGCGTCAGCAGCGTCTGGATCGACAGGCTGTAGGTCTGGACACCGTCGGCGCCGGCAGTGCTGGTCAGCATCGGCAGGCCACCGGCCTGGGCCCAGGCGGCCATTGGTGCGAACAGTGCGAGCAGCGTGGCGAAGTGCTTAGCTGCCTTCATTCTTTCGTTCAGTGATCTGCTTCAGCCACTGTGCAAAATGCCGCTCGCCATCGCTGGCTGCTTTCAGCTCGCCTTTCGGCAGCGTGTGCAGGGTGCGGATCTGTCCTGGTACCAGCCCCACGACGATCCAGGTGTCAGCGATTTCCACCAGCACAATACGCTCGCGGGTGCCGATCATCAGGCCGCCAACCACTCGCAAGGGGCCGCTGCTGCCGAATCCGCGACCGCCGTTGACTTTGCGCAGCAGGTACCCGGCGAGAAACACCACCCCGATGACCACGAGCAGAGCGACTACCGTCTGCAGCAGCAAGCCGGCGGAAACTCCCGGCGCCTCACCAGCCACCGCCTGTGCCCCGGCGCGGGTCGACAGCAGCGCAAGCAACAGACCGGACGGGCTGTGGGTGCTGCGGTAGCGGATGAAATCCAAGTGTCGCATCGATCGGGAGGCCAGAACCAAGGGAGCTGGCTGCTATCTTAAAGCAAGCGAGGAGAAGATCAACTGGTCGCGCCCAGGCGGTAGCCGTCGAGAATCAGTACAGGAACCGATCGGCTTTCAATGTCCGATCTTGCGCGCCCTTTCCGATGGGGTGACGATGTCGGTCAGACGAATCCCGTACTTGTCATTGACCACCACCACTTCGCCCTGCGCGATCAGGGTGCCGTTGACGAAGACGTTCAGTGGTTCGCCGGCCATTGCGTCCAGCTCGACCACCGAACCATGCGCCAGTTGCAGGAGGTTCTTGATGGTGATCTTGGTGCGCCCGAGCTCGACGGTGATCTGCACCGGAATGTCGAGGATCAAGTCGAGCTCGTTCATCAGCGAGGCCTTGTTGTCCTCTCCGTCAAAATGCGGGAAGAGGTCGGCGGGCGGCGGGTTGCTTGCCGACGAGCCATCACTCATCGACTGTTGTTCAGCCATCGCCGCGGCCCAGTCGTCGTCGAGAGCGGTGCCGTCGTCAGCCGGATTCGCGAATTCGTCTTCAGCCATTGCTTCCTCCGAGAGCAGGTTCCGGTTCCTCGCACGAGAGGAAGCGGTCGATCTTGAGCGCATACTTTCCGCCCTGCTGCCCGTACCGGCATTCCATCAGCGGCACGTCGTCGACCAGGGCGACGGTCTTTTCCGGGATGTCCAGCGAAATGACGTCGCCTACCTTCATCGTCAGGATCTGGCGGAGGCTGAGAGTCCGCATCGCCAGTCTCGCCGTGATCTCCACTTCTGCGTCCTTTAGCTGCTTGCGCAACATGATGATCCAGCGGCGGTCGGATGACAGCTGGTCGCTCTGCATGCCGCTGTAGAGCAGGTCGCGAATCGGTTCGAGCATCGAGTATGGAAAACAGATGTGCATGTCGGCGTTAGAGCCGCTCAATTCGAGCGAGAAAGTCGTCGCTATGACAATCTCGGATGGCGTCGCGATGTTCGCGAATTGCGAATTCATCTCCGAGCGGACGTACTCGAAATCCATCTCGTACACCGGTTTCCACGATCGCGCGTATTCGCTGAAAACCACTCCAAGCAAGCCCTGGATGATGCGCTGTTCAGTCGGAGTGAAATCCCGTCCCTCGACTCGCGTGTGGAAGCGGCCGTCGCCGCCGAACATGTTGTCGACGACCAGAAACACCAGGCTGGGATCGAAGACGACCAAGGCTGTGCCACGTAACGGCTTGGCCGCAACCAGATTCAGGTTGGCCGGAACTACCAGGTTGCGGGTGAACTCGCTGTATTTCTGGACGCGGATCGAGCCAACGGCGATTTCGACACTGCGCTGGAGGTAGTTGAACAGTCCAATGCGCAGGTAGCGGGCAAAACGCTCATTGACCAGATCGAGAGTCGGCATGCGGCCACGAACGATCCGCTCCTGCGTTCCCAGATTGTAGGTACGTGCGCCTTCGACAGGCTCGTCGGATGGTTCGGGTTCGTCGGCCTCGCCGCTGACGCCCTTGAGCAGAGCGTCGACTTCGTCCTGCGAGAGGAAGTCCGAACTCATCGCCGATCACTGGATGATGAACGAAGTAAACAGTACCTCTTTGACCGGCCAGTCGTGCTTCTTGCCTCTGCCGGCGGGGTCAAGTATGCCGTTGATCTTGTCCTTGATTTCCTCGGCGAGCTGTTCCTTGCCGCCTGTGGTGACCAGGTCTGAAGCCTTCTTGCTTGATAGCAGCAGGGTCAGGTCGTTGCGCAGCTTGGGCATGTATACCTTGAGCTGTTCGGCAGTCTGCGCCTCGTCGACCTCGACCGAAACGACCAGTTGCAGGTATTGGTCGCCATGTTCCGGTACGAGGTTCACGGTGAAGGCGTCGAGCGCAACGTAGACCGGTGGCGCATTCCTCTCGGTCTTCTTGCGTTTGACCGGCTTGGCCTTCTCCACAGCGACTTCATCCTCGTCGTCGCGATCGGGCGAGTGTTTCAACAGCACGAACGCGGTCACTGCGCCGACGCCAAGAAGCAGCACCAGGGCGGCGATGATGATCAACAACTTCTTGTTCTTGGCCGGCGCGCCGCCCGCGCCCTCGGCTGCCGGCTTTGTGTCCTTGGCCATTGCGAAAATCTCTCCCTGGGTCCTGCCGCCTCTGTCGTTCCGGCTGTCGCGCGCAGCGCCGGCGGCGAGGCGGTCTCTACGCGAAAATGTCGATCAATCCATGACCGCAGCGGGTGACGACGGTCTTGCCCGGCAGCGCGCTGGCGGAATCACCGGCAAGTATAGCGTTATCGGCGGCGACACGGGGCTGGCGCGGTTGTCCCGGTTGATCGCCCGTTTGCCGCTGGAAAGATTCGCTACCCACACTAACCTGGCCGAGGTCGATGCCCGCCAAGGCGAACATTTCGCGCAGGCGCGGCACGGCTGCTTCGATGGTGCCACGCACGTCGGCGCTGGGCGAGACGAAGTGGGCGTCGGCGCTCTCCTTGTTGACGTTCAGGATGATATCGATCGATCCCAGCTGTGGCGGGTGCAGGCTCAATTGCGCTACCTGTCGGTCGTTTCCCGCCAACCACAACAGTTTGTGGCCAAATTCGCTGCTCCAGGCGGGGTCGTGCAGTGGCACGTCGAGTTCGCGCGGGGCTTCGCGGCCGGCCACTGCAGCGTGCGGCGGCGGAGCGTTGAGATGCGCCAGGGTGACTGTAGTCGCGACCGGTTCGCTCTCGCCACGGGCGGCACGTTCGAAGGAACGGGCAGCGAGTTGGGCAACGGCAAATCTTGCCGCTTCGCCGTCGATGGCGGCGGAGCCGGCCGCCGGTGGCTGCCGGTCGTCGCCAATCGGCAGCTGGCTGCCGGCCACATTGCCGGCAGCGGTTGTCACGGAGGCTGTCGGCGAGCCATCGATCGCTCCCGTAGTGGTCGGACTGGTCGTCGATCTGGTCGCGACGGGAGCAGCAACTCCCGCAAGAGCTGGCGAGAAGCCTGGCGTGGCCAGGAGCGCTGGATCGGCTGCCGTCGGGTCGACCTTCGGCGTTACGGTCCCGTCGTCGCGGGCCGCTGTCGCGTCGCGATCGCGGCTGATTGCGGCGGGGTTCGCCTCGGTGGCCGGCAGGCCGAACAGGATGTTGGCAAAGTCGACACTGTCATCCGGCTGATCGGTGGCCGTCCTGCCGTTATCGATGTTTGCTCGAACGGGCGTTCCGGTGGACGCGGAAACAATGGCAATGCTCATGATCTCTCCCTCTCCGAAAGCGGCAGCCAACATCCAAGCAACAAACGTGCCTCTCCGCTCTCACGACTCGTGTGCGTCGTCGCAGCTGCGGGCGGCGAACTCGTCCTGGGTTTTTTGCTCGAGGCGAAATTCGAGTCGTTCTTCGCTGGCTCGGTGGCGGGCGGAGAGAGTGTCGAAGGCCTGCAGTCGGTTGCGGCGATTTTGCCACTCGGCCTGACCGGCAGCGGTGTCCGCCTGCTGGCGGCCGACTGCCTGGGTCTGCTGCTCGATCACTTCGTCGAGGCGGTCGAGAAAGTCCTGGTAGTTGCGCCACGCCGGTTGCCCGAGCCCGTCCTGGGCAGCTTGGCGAAAGCGGGCGCTGTACTCGTCGCGATACTGCAGCAGCATGTCGAGCTTTTGCCGGGCATCGCGTTCCGCCGCCAGCAGGCGAGCCAGGCTCAGCGTCGCCTCGTCGCTACGGCGGCGCATCAGTTCGAGTACCGTCTGCAGGGCGAAAGGTCTGCTCACGACCAATCCGCGGCCCGATCCGAGGACGCGCAAAGTGGTTCGGTCACGGTTCCGCACCAAACAGGGCGAACAACTCGGTCACACTCTGCGCAAACCCGGCGCGCTGACTCAGGCTCTGCTGCAATAGTTCCTCGAATCGCGGATAGATCGCGATCGCCTGGTCGAGCTGCGGGTCGGAGCCAGCGGCGTAGGCACCCACGCTGATCAGATCGCGCGATCGCTGATAGCGCGCGAACAGACTCCTGAACCTCCGGATGTGTTCGAGGTGTGCAGGGTTTACCAAGTTCACCATGGCGCGCGAGATCGACTGTTCGACGTCGATTGCCGGATAGTGACCGGCGTCGGCCAAGGTTCGCGAGAGCACGATGTGACCGTCGAGGATGGCTCTCGCGGCATCGACTACGGGATCCTGCTGATCGTCACCCTCCGCCAGTACTGTGTAGAAGCCAGTGATCGAACCACCGCCGTCGGCGCCATTTCCGGCGCGCTCGACAAGCTGCGGTAGTCGCGCGAAAACCGACGGCGGGTAGCCGCGAGTGACCGGTGGCTCGCCGATCGCGAGAGCGATCTCTCGCTGCGCCATCGCATAGCGGGTCAGCGAGTCCATGATCAGCAGCACATGACGGCCCTGGTCGCGGAAATACTCGGCGATACAGGTTGCGTAGGCCGCCCCCTGCAGGCGCATCAGAGGGCTTACATCGGCCGGGGCGGCAACGACTACCGAACGGTCGAGTCCTTCCTCACCGAGAATCTGCTCGATGAACTCCTTGACTTCGCGACCACGCTCGCCGATCAGGCCGACGACGGTGACGTCGGCTTCGGTATAGCGCGCCATCATCCCGAGCAGAACGCTCTTGCCCACGCCGGAACCGGCGAACAATCCCATGCGCTGGCCGCGGCCGACGGACAGCAGGGCATTTATGGCTCGCACTCCGACGTCGAGCGGCTCCTTGATAGGCGCTCGGGACATCGGGTTGACCGGTCGACTCTGCAGCGGCCGCAGGAATTTCGCACGCAACGGGCCGAGTCGATCGAGCGGTCTGCCGGCGCCGTCGATGATGCGACCAAGCAAGGATTCGCCGACGGGAACGAGTTTGGCGCGATCAATCGAGCGCCGGCGTGCCGGTGAAGGCAGGCCGACCCGCGGCGGCTGCGCGGGGATATCGAGGGCGACCACGCGGGCCCCGGGCGACAGGCCATAGACATCCTCCGACGGCATCAGGAAGATGCGTTCGCCATGGAAGCCGACCACCTCGGCCTCGATCGACGAGCCACCGATGGGAGTGATCCGGCAGGAACTGCCGAGTGGCAACTTGAGTCCCGATGCTTCCATCACCAGACCGTTGATTCGCGTCAGGTGGCCGCTTGGCAGCAGTGAATTGGCCTGACTGGCGGTTTGCCGACAGCCGTCCAGAAAGTCGCGCCAAGCGACCAGGTGGCGATTGTCCCGAATCTCGTGCCCGTTCATCCCCGCACATCCAGCCATTCCTGGCTCACACCGATGGCCTCGATGACTCGCCGCCAGCGTGTTTCCACGGTTGCGTCCACTTCGCCAGCGCCCAGTTCGACGCGACAGCCACCAGCGCTGAGTGCGCTGTCATCGATGATTCGCCAATTGGCGTGCGCCAGCCGCTCGCCGAGATGGCTGCGTACCAGAGCCGCATCTTGCGGATTGACGAAAAGCATGGGCTGTCCGTGGTGGCCGTGCAGCGTGCTGACTGCTTCTCTGACTACCGGCAGGAGCAGTTCGGGACGCACGCGCAGACTCTGGCGCAAGACCTGATTCGCTATCTCGATTGCCAGGCCCAGCAACTGGTCGGCGACATTCTGGTCGATTTCTGCCAGCGCCTGCTGCAGGTTGTCCATCAGTGCCGCAAGGGTCGTCGCTGCATCCTTGGCCGCTGTGCTGCCGGTGGCGTATCCGGCTGCATAGCCGTCCGCGTATCCGGATGCACGTGCTTCTTCTTCGATACGTTGGACGTCCTCGGCGGTGGGCAGGACTACTGCCGGTTCCGGCGGCGCGGGCTCGGCCGCGATCGTCGGCGCGAGCGGCGAGAGCGCTTCCACCGCTGGCGGTTCGGAAGGAAGCTGCGCGGCGCGCTGCTCCGTCGCGAAGGCAGCCACCTCCCAGCGCTGGTAGGCGGTCAATTTCTCCTTCGGGATAAGCCGATCCTTCATCGGCGTGCTCAGACCATTTGTTCGCCACCCGCACCGCCGAGCACGATCTGCCCTTCGTCAGCCAGGCGTCGAACGATCTTGAGGATTTCCTTCTGTTCGGCCTCGACTTCCGACAGGCGAACCGGTCCACGCGAATCGAGATCTTCACGCAGCATTTCTGCTGCACGCTGCGACATGTTCTTGAAGATCTTCTCGCGCAGCGGTTCGCTCGCTCCCTTCATGGCCAGGATCAGCGATTCCGACTGGATTTCGCGCAGCAGCAGCTGAATTGCCCGGTCTTCGAGCTCGAGCAGATTTTCGAAAACGAACATCTCGTCGAGAATCCTCTGCGCCAGATCGGGATCGTATTCGCGGATCGAGTCGAGGACCGCGGCTTCATTGGCGCTGCCCATCGAATTGAGCATTTCGGCGACGGCACGCACGCCACCCATGGCCGACTTCTTCATGCTGGTAGAACCCGAAAGCAGACGGAGCATCACCTCGTTCAGTTCCTTCAACGCCTCCGGCAAAATGCCTTCGAGCGTCGCGATGCGAAGGATCACGTCATTGCGCAGCCGCTCGGTGAACTGGTTGAGGACCTCGCTGGCATGGTCGTGCGCCAGGTGGACAAGAATCGTGGCAATAATCTGCGGATGTTCATTCTTGATCAGATCGGCCACCGTCGCGGCATCCATCCATTTCAGGCCTTCGATGCCGTTGGTCTCGCCGGGTTGCAGAATGCGGGAGATCAGGTTGGACGCCTTGTCGTCACCGAGAGCCTTGGTGAGGACCGAGCGTACGTAGCTGCTGGTGTCTACGCGCACCGCTGCCGACTCTGCAGCCGATTGCTGGAACTCCGCGAGCACCTCATCGACACGCGTGCGCGGCACCGATGTCAGTCCGGCCATGGCATGTCCAAGCCTCTGCACATCCTTCGGTCCGAGATGCTTGAGCACTTCGGCGGCATGATCCTCGCCGAGAGCGATCAACAGAATCGCACTTTTCTCCACACCGACTTCAGCTGGCATTGGCGCCGATCCATTCCTTGATGATGCTGGCTACGAGCTGCGGGTCCTGCTGCGCCAGTTCGCGCGCTTCGGCGAGCCGCTTTTCGAGCAATTCGGCGGCGGTCGGAACGTGCTCGTGAGCAGCCCCCGCCTCTTCCTCATCCGCCAGCACGTCGATGTTGCTGCCCACGCTGGCAGTGCTTCCCGGCGGGCCTTGAAGCATGGTCTTGAGCAATGGTCGCACGACAGCGAGCAGCAGGTAGGCGATGATACCGGCAATCGCACCGTACTTGACGAGGTCCTTGAGCAGCGCGAGTATTTCGGGGTCGCGCCAGGCCGGCAGGACTTCTTCCTTCTCACTCGCAGTGAACGACGCAGTGGCCACCGACAGCGTATCGCCTCGCTCCTTGCTGAAGCCCATCGCCTCCTTGACGAGATCGCTGATCTGCTTCAGTTCGGCGTCCGGCAGCGGTTTGCTGACTGCCTTTCCGTCCTTGCCGATTTCCTTGCGCTGATTGACGACGACCGCACCCGAGAGGCGTTTGATGGTACCCACAGACTGCTTGACATGGCGGATCGTCTTGTCCACCTCGTAGTTGATCGTCGAGTTCTTGCTGGTGCTGATCGGCTGCCCGACACTGGCGATCGGTGCCTGCACGCCTGCGGCGTTGATCTGTCCCGGCACGGGGCGGGCGCCGCTGGTCGCGGCGGCAGGCGCCGGAGGCTGGGTCACTGGCGCGCTGGCCGGCGCGGGAGGCTGGTTGCTGAGTGCGCCGGGAATGCCCTGCGCATTCGGGTTGGTGGTCGCGGACTCGCTGATCTGCTGACTGCGAATGCTGACGTCCGGTGGTGCCGCGTTGGGTCGATGCGTTTCGGCAGTCTGTTCGGCTTCGGAGAAGTCGATGTCGGCGGCGATCTGCACGCGCGCGTTGCCCACGCCTACGATCGGCGTCACGATGTCCTCGACCCGCTTGATGATGCTCGCCTCGACTTCCTGGACGTACTTGACCTGCGTCGGGTCCAGGCCGGCTTCGAGCAGGCGGCTCTTCATCTGCGACAGCAGGGTGCCGCTCTGGTCGAGCACGGTGACGCTGGACGCTGCCAGTTGTGGCACGCTGGCGGCGACCAGATTCTGGATTCCGGCGATCTGGGCGGCGTCGAGCGATCGTCCGGGATAGACGTTGAGCATCACTGACGCCGACGGCCTGAGCTCCTCCCGCATGAAGACGCTTGGCTTCGGAATTGCCAGGTGAACGCGCGCAGCCTGCACCGCCGCGATCGACTGGATAGTGCGCGACAATTCCCCTTCGAGACCGCGTTGGTAATTGACCTGTTCAGCAAACTGGCTGATGCCGAACTTCTGGCTTTCCATCAATTCGAAACCGACGGCGCCGCCGCGCGGCAGTCCCTGTGCCGCGAGGCGCAACCGGACATCATGTACCCGGCTGGCGGGAACCAGAATGGCGCTGCCGGAGTCACTGAACTTGAACGGGACATTCATCTGTTCGAGTGCGGCGATGATTGCACCGCCGTCGCGCTCGCCGATGTTCGAAAACAGGATCCTGAACTCGCTTTGCCGGAACAGCATTGCCGCCGTGACGAGGAGGGCGATCACGGCTGCGACCGACACCATGAGCACCACCTTTTGCTGGTTGTTCAGACGTGCCAAAGCTTCGCGCGCGCGATCCAGTGGACTATCCGTGCCAGCAGTGGGGGTGCTTTCGGTTTCGGCTGTCGCCATCCTGTGATTTGGTGATGAGCCTGCAATCGAGCAGGCAAAGAGAGCGAAAAAGGATTGATAATTCTCCCTTATTGTAGCTGTTAATTGCATGGGACCTGCCATCGGATGAATGAGGCGGTAGACGCGCCGGGTCGGGAAACGCAGGAACTGCAACGTGCTTTCGACCTGTTCAACCAGGTTTCACGGGCACTGACCCTGGCCTACCAGGAATTGCAGGGACGCGTCGAATCATTGACGGCCGAGCTGGCAGTGGCCAATGGCGAACTGCGTCGCCAATACGAGGCAAAGGAGGCGCTTTCGGAGCGCCTGTCGCTGTTGCTCAACGCCTTGCCGGCAGGGGTGGTGGTGCTCGACAGCTCGGCCTGTGTCAGCGAGGCCAATCCTGCCGCGCTGCAGCTGTTCGGTCCGGCGGTGGTCGGTGCCGTCTGGCCGCTGCTGGTACAGACAAGATTGGTGGCGACCGACGCGCCGGGTGAATGGCAATTCGCAGACCGGCGCCTGTCGATCGTCGAAAGTCCGCTTGATTCGGCTGGGGGACGGATTCTGCTGATTCACGATGTCACCGCGGCGCACGGCCTGAAGGTCGAGCTCGAACGCAAGCAGCGCCTGGCAGCGATGGGCGAGATGGCGGCGGCGCTGGCGCACCAGTTGCGAACTCCACTGGCGACGGCGTTGCTGTACAGTGCCAACCTCGGTCGAGCCGATCTCGCCGAAGCGGCTCGCGCCCGCTTTGCGGAAAAAACCATGGCGCAGTTGCAGCGCCTCGAACGCTTGATCCAGGAGGTGCTGCTCTTTGCACGCGGCGAGAGCATTGGTCGTGACGTGATTCCCGTCGGCCAGTTGCTTGGCGACGCAGCGCAAACCGTGCAGCCCTTGTTTCTGGAGAAGAACGTCGCTTTTCGGGTAGACTGCCGAGTTGGCGAGATGGCCGTTACCGGCAGTCGCAAAGCCTTGGCGGGGGCATTGGTGAATCTGCTCGAGAATGCCCTGCAGGCCTGTGTCGCCGGCGGGCAGGTGATGCTCGAGGCCACCCACGTTGACGCGCAACTGTGCATCAGCGTACGCGATACCGGTGCCGGAATTGCACCGGAGGTGCGGCCGCGCGTCTTCGAGCCTTTCTTCACGACGCGCGGGCACGGAACCGGACTCGGTCTGGCGATCGCGCTTGGCGTGGCGCGGGCGCACGGAGGCACGATCAAGGTCAATTCGATCGCCGGCGAGGGATCGGAATTCATCGTTCTGCTGCCTGGCGATGCGGCGGCAGACCGAGCGGACTGAACGAAGGCGATGGCACGAGTTTTACCGATTCTGGTCGTCGAGGACGACGCGGCGCTGCGCGAGGCAGTCAGTGATACCCTCGAGCTCGCGGGTCAGAGCGTGCTTTCGGTCGCCGATGGCGACGAGGCTCTGCAGCTCCTGGCAAGGCAGTCCGTCTCGCTGGTGGTCAGCGACGTGCGCATGCTACCAATCGACGGCATCACGCTGCTCAGGGAGATTCGCAGCCGCTTTCCGGAGTTGCCGGTCGTCCTGATGACTGCTTTCGGTGATGTCGACCGGGCGGTGGAAGCCATGCGCGCCGGCGCCTGCGACTTCCTGCTCAAGCCCTTCGAGCCGCAGGCTCTGCTCGAACACGTGATGCGCTACCGCTTGCCGGAGTCGCTCGACGATGAGCGAGTGATTGCCAGCGATCCGGCGAGCAGCAGTCTGTTCGCTCTCGCCCGGCGCGTCGCCCAGACTGACGCCACGGTCCTGCTCACCGGCGAGAGCGGAGTGGGCAAGGAAGTGGTGGCGCGCTACATTCACCGGAATTCAGCGCGCGCTGGCGGTCCGTTCGTTGCCATCAACTGTGCTGCGATTCCGGACAGCCTGCTGGAAGCGACGCTCTTCGGTCACGAGAAGGGTGCTTTCAGCGGCGCGCAACAGGCGCAGGCAGGCAAGTTCGAACAGGCTCAGAACGGTACGCTGCTGCTCGACGAGATCACCGAAATGCCCCTTGCCCTGCAGGCCAAGCTGCTGCGGGTTCTACAAGAGCGGGAGGTGGAGCGGGTGGGCGGCAAGCGACCGATTGCGCTCGATATCCGCGTCATCGCCACCTCCAATCGCGACATTGCGGACAGCGTGGCGAAAGGCCTGTTTCGCGAGGATCTGTTCTATCGGCTGAACGTTTTCCCGCTGCTCATCCCCGGGTTGCGGCAACGTCATCGGGACATCGTTCCTCTGGCGCGACATTTCCTGGCGGCACACGGCGGCAGAGCGGGTCGTCCGCGTCTGCGTCTCTCCCCAGCCGCTGAGGCCGCCTTGCAACGCCACTCGTGGCCCGGTAATGTGCGCGAGTTGGAGAACATCATCCAGCGGGCGGTGATTCTCGCAGCCGGCGACCTTGTCGACGTCGATGCGCTGCACCTTGCGGTCGATCGCGCAATCGATCCGCAGGCGATCGAGGGCAGCACAGAGCCGGCCGGCACACAATCCGTTTCGGCGGAAGCGAGCCACGACATGCGGGAGGTGGAGCGCGCACACATCCTGCACACCCTGCAGGCGGTGGGAGGATCACGCAAGCTGGCCGGGCAGAGGCTTGGCATTCCCGAGCGGACCTTGCGCTACAAGTTGCGACAATATCGTATGGAGGGCTATCTGAAAGGGTGATCGCCCATGTGGTGTTCGTTCTGGCGCAATAGTTGCTTGAATGAATCGGGCGGGAGAGGAAAAAATCGTATGGATACCAAGGGTATTGACCAGATGTTGAGCATGTTGCAAGCAAGTTCGCTGGCAGCGGCCGGCGGTCGCCCCGATGAGGCGCAGACCACGTCGGCGGCCGGGGTGGACTTTGCGCAGGTGCTGCAGACTTCAATCGCCCAAGTCAGTCAGACGCAGCAAAGGGCGGAGGCGATGGCGGCAAGTTTTGCCGGCGGCAACAGTAACGAGAATCTGCACGAGGTGATGATCGAGCTGCAGAAGGCGAACATATCCTTTCAGGAAATGATTCAAGTGCGCAACAAACTCGTCTCAGCGTATCACGACGTGATGAACATGCAGGTCTGAATCTATCTCGCGCTACAACGTATGTGGCGCAGACTTGTATTTGTGGCCAGCGGCTCGCATAATGCTCGACATGGTCGTAATTCCGGCAAGCCGGAAGCGTTCTGGACGCGGGTTCGATTCCCGCCACCTCCACCACTGCGGGGGTGTACTGGTTTCGACAGGGTGACAGATGGGGAGCAGGCGACCCGAAAGGCGACGGACGTAATCCGAGCAAATCCATAAACGCCAACGATGAGCGTTTCGCACTGGCCGCTTGAGGCCTGCTGAGGACGTAGCCGTCCGATAAACAGAATGGCTATCGGTGGGGGCCCCGGCCCCCACCGTCGTTTACCCCGCTCTTTCCCCGGCGATGCGAGGGCAGCCGCCCCGCGAATCGTCGCTGGCGGCACGAGCAGGCAGTTTGCCAAGAAATCGTCGCGAGCAGGCCGCGATGCAAAGCGCGCGCGAACGACAAAACAGTGTGCACAGAGTGTGCGCAGGAAGGGGCGCGAAGGAGAAAAAGCGCAGAACGGCCGCGCCAAGCCTATCCACGAGCTCCGAGAGTTCCGACAGACCGTCGGGTCAGGTATCCTGGGCCGCGTGGCCGACTTGCTGAGTGTGGCAGTCACCAAAGCCGGTCACCTGCGATTCGAGTTCGTCGAAGGTGCAGGCCGGTTTCTGGCTCAGTTGCGCCAAGCGCCGAAGCAGCCGCTGCTGGGCAAAGACTTGCGAAGGATCGGGCTTGCCCAACAGGTATTCCGAGCCGCGCTTGGTCTTCACCACCATCGAGTTCACATCCACGCTGTAACCGGTAACGGGGGACGTCCTGATATGTGACGACGTCGGGAAGCGAGGATTG
>WBZT01001343.1_pt1 | contig 13530 bp, 9 predicted proteins | sample 5204241 | NCBI WGS metagenome assembly WBZT01 (sample SAMN12344358, study PRJNA552823) | activated sludge metagenome | biome: Activated sludge suspended growth; feature: Nitrification reactor; material: Wastewater; isolation source: activated sludge from nitrification reactor of wastewater treatment... | reverse complement strand
CGCATCGGAACTTGAAGTCAAACCGCAAGTCATTCGCGGTTTCATCTGCAAACGAATCGGGCTGTCAGGTTGAGCGGTCTCGGCAATCATAGGCGGCCACAGGACCCGGTGCGTGGGCAGAATGCACGTAGAAGCCGACTAACAAGCCAGGCCCACCAAGGCTAAGAACGCCAACGCAGGGTAGCTGTCGAGGTAACGAGGCGGATTCAACGCAGTCGTTCCCGCCTCCTCACCTCGGCGGCCACGGCTTGTCCGCAGTGCGCGATCTAGGGCCGGCGTGGTGAGGGTCCGCCTCCGCCAGGGCAGCGCGCAGGCGCGAGGCCGAAGGCGGAAGTCATCGCGGACATTCTGGCGAGCATCAAGGAGCGAAGGGCGTGACGAATCAGGGCCTGCGTAATCGGAAGAACTCGTTTCCGCTTTGGGTGGCGACGCTTTGCAACGAGCCAAAGATGGAGCGCGTCGGCAGGCTGGTAACGGGTTGCCAGTCCGCGCCGTCGCCGAGGAATGGGCTAGCTTCCAGCAGCCAGGCCGTATCGGTGGGCGGCCAGGTCAGCAAAACCTCGCCCGCATCCGGTCGCGAAATGGTCAATGCCGGCCAGGCCGACCAGGCGCCCCGCAGAATCCACGCGGTGTGGTGGGACTCGTTCTCAGCGGTGTCGTAACCGCCGAAGTAGAAAGCGCTGCCGCCGTCTGTCACGAAGGGCGAGACCGCGATGCAGCGCGTGGCGCGGAGTTGGTTGCCGGGTTGGTCGTTCGGGATGTCGGCGGCTTCGTAAGTGCCGTCGAGATGACGGATGAGGAAATGCGAGCCAGCAAACGCGGGCGAGTTGGTGTCCGGGAAATCCAGCCAAACGCCAACGAGATGGACGGTCTCGCCCGTCACCGGGTCGCGGGCGGCCGTGAAGCCCGTGTAGGCGATAGTGACGGCGTTGCTGCGGACACGGTCGTCGTTCCACTGGCGCGCGACGAAATCCCGCACGTCGAGTTCAGTGGTGACGTGGAAGCTATCCGCCGGATCCACGCGCTCAATAACTCCCGGCCAAGCACGCGCGAGCAGGAGAACCTGGTTGCTCGTGCCTTGCGGGTCGCGCACCGCTGTGAGTCCGAGCGCCAAGCGTTGGTCCTCGGGGGCGGCGGCGACATCGGCCGGCGCGTTCCATTTATAGACGCGAACCCAGCGGTTGCTTGCGTCGTTGCGCACGAACAATCCGCCCACCACCGCCGCGCTGGTGTTGGTGTGACGCAAAGCACTGACGGCATAGAGATAAGCGCCGCACTCGGCAAAAGCGGTCACGGGCCCGCCGCCCGCCAATTCGCGGTCGCCGGAGAACCAGGAGATGAGCCCCGGTGCGTTCGAATTCAAGACACCGCGATAGATGTCGCCGTTTTGCAGTCCGGCGAAAATGACGTGGACGCCGCTCCCGGCATCCACGTGCGATCCAAACGAGATGACGTTGGCGGGAATCGTCGAAGTAGCCACGGTCGAATGCACCCAGCCATCCGCGGTGCCCGGCATACGGGTGCGCACGCTCGCGACGTCGGCGCCGTTGGTGGTGATGTCGCTCAACCCGGCGAGAAGCAGATTGGCGGGCGGATTCAGGGCTGACCCGTCGGCCTTGGTGGTGAAGGTGAAACTCTCCAGCGCCTCGACGCGCAGGTGGGCGCGGAAGATGGGCGGCGTCCACTCGTCCACGCGCCACGGAGTGGTGGGAGAGTCCTTCACGAGAATCTGCGCACCGGTCCAGTTGGCAGGGAGATTGTTCGTGTCGCTGGGATACGGATCGTTGTGGCGATTGCCCGTGCCGGCGAAGAGTTGTCCCTGATGCGCGACCAGGTGCAGCGTTTCCGTGGCGCTGACCAGACGGTTGTTAAGGTCGTTCGTGCCGGCATTCTGCCGCTGGGTGAAGCGCAAGTTTGTGAATCCGCTGGCGGGCCCAGCGTAATCAGGCCGTGACAAGCCGGTGCGCGCGAGGCGAAGTTGGGCTGCGTTCGTGCCGTCATCGCTCGTGTAGTAGCAAAACACCTCGCGCTCACCGATGACGGTGCGTGGCTCGCGCCGGCCGGCAAAGCGATTCGTACTGAACGCGCCTTCGTCGAGGCGACGCACGATGAGATTGTTCGTGCTCGGGCCAAGGCCGAACAGCCAGATGCCGGAATCGCCGGGATTCTCCGGGTCGTTGTCTTCGTAGGCCGCGGCGGTGAACCAGCTCGTGCCATTGAAGCCGCGCTGGCCCGCCAGCGGCTGCATCGAATACAGGTAACGCAGCGGCGTGTTGGTGGGCAGCGTGAGCGTGGCGACGCGCGTGAAGAAGCCGTTGGTGTTGTCGTGCAGGTCGCGGTAGATCGCGATGGCCTCATGGTCCACCACCGCGGCGTAGCACAGCTCGTGGTTGAACTCCGGGGCGAGAAATCCGTACACGTCGGACTTCTGCGTGTGCTCGTCGGTAAGCGTCTGCACGGCGTTGCTGGCCGTGTGGAAACGGGCGACCTGGGAGTAGTTCGAGAACGGCGGCAGGCGGTTGTAGGCGAAATCCGCCGCGTCCGGCAGCCAGTTCGCGGCGGCGGAAGCGCCGACCGGTTGCAGCAGTGGTTGAACTGACGCGGGTGAGTTTTCATTTGCCCAGATCGCCGCGGGATTCGCAATCGTCCCGGCGTTGAACACAAGCTTCACCGAGTCCGTGACGGGCTGTTGACTGGCGCGCGGACTGAAGCGGTCGCTGGATTGCGCGGCAGTCAGTTGCGACACGATCGGAGTGTTGCCGGTGAAACGTGCGCGCCAGACTTGCAGGTGATTGAAGCTGCCGGTCCTGGTGTAGAAGAGCGCGGGACCGTTCGTGGACAAGCCCCACTGCGGTCGCGTCACGGCGCCAGCAGGCAAACTCACGCCGCTATCCACCAGCACATCATTGCCGTGTCCGCTCGCAAACCGGCCCGATGCAAAATCCAGATCGCCGCGCCAGAGTTGGCCGGTGGCGTCGAGGAAGGCGACTTGAGCGCCGCCGGGCAGAAATTCAGGTGCGAGATAGGAGACATTCGTCACGCCGATGCGGATGTCCTCGGGGATGAAATCGAGGCGCTCGTAGTAGAGTGAGTTGTAGGCCCAGCGCGGCTCCGCGAGTTGCGCGGCCCACCCTTCGTAGAGCGCGAGCAGTTCGGCGACTTTATCCGGGCGGGAGTTGGCGAGATTGTTCGCTTCGCCAATGTCTGTGGCGAGATCGTACAATTCCCACGTGGCTTCAAGGCCGGGTTTAACCAGCTTCCAGTCGCCCGAGCGCACGGCGCGAATGCCGTCCTGCGATTCACCGGGTTCACCAAGGCCGTCGGTCTCGATGCGCCAGAACAGATTCGTGTGCGGCCACGCGGCGGTTTGCCCGGTGAGAAACGGAAGCAAGTTCACGCCATCGAGCTGCCACGATGCGGGAATATCCCCGCCGGCCGCAGCGACGGCCGTCGGCAAAATGTCGAGTGTGGTGATGGGCGCGTGCACGATGGTGTTCGAGGGGAACGTGCCCGTCCACTGCATGAGGAACGGCACTCGGATGCCGCCTTCCCAAAGCGTGGTCTTGTAGCCCTTGAGCGGCGTGTTCAGCGAGCCGTTGCTCGGTGTGGGCGCGCCGTTGTCGCTGGTGAAAACGATGAGCGTGTTCGTCTCCAGGTTCAGTGCGCGGAGCTGGCTGAGAATCACCCCCACCGCATCGTCGAGACCGGCGAGCACGGCGGCCATTTCGTAGCGATTCGGGTCCGAGAAATCAGCGGGATTGAAACGCGCGTACAGTTCCGGCGTTGCCGAAAAGGGCACGTGGGTGGCGTTAAACGGCGCGTAAATGAAGAATGGTTCAGCGGCGTGGTGCGCGATGAAGTTAGTGATCTCGCGGGCGAAGGCGTAGGTGAGATAGTTCGTTTCGCAGACCGGCGTGTAATCGCGACGGATCGGGTCCGGATCGTTGCCCAGATCGCAGGTGTTCGTGTAGCTGTGGTGACCTTCGAGGAAGCCGAAGAACTCATCGAAGCCGCGCTGGAGCGGGTGATACTTCGGCACCGCGCCGAGATGCGATTTGCCGATCCAACCGGTCGCGTAATTCAGCGGCTTGAGACGGTTCGCGATCGTTGATTCCGTGACCGGCAGACCGAACTCCGTTGCCTTCTCCAGCGTGAGGCCGGGATTGGTTTCGTGCCCGAAACGCTGCTGGCAGCGCCCCGTCATGAGCCCCGCGCGCGATGGACTGCAAATTGGTGCTGACACGTAACCGCTGGTGAAGCGGATGCCATTCGTGGCGAGCGAATCCAGGTGGGGTGTCTTCAGGTCCGTGGCGCCGAGAATGCCGAGGTCGTGGTAGCCGAGGTCATCGGCGAGGATGACGATGATGTTGGGTTTGTTGGCGGCAGGAGCTACGGAAACAAGTAACAAGACCGCACCGATTAGCGCCATCCAACGACCAAACCACGCAACACAATACCAGTGACCAAAACGAAGTGAGCTCATTACTCCTTCCGACGCAACCGACAGGTGAGCGTTACGGGGGAAGTGAAGATTATTCGACGGTCTCAGCAATCCTCAGGCCCCCCTGGGCAAGGACCGGCGGAGCAGGTGGCGGCGAATTGCGCCTTAGTTTTTCAGGAGTGGTTCTTCGAGGGGAATTCCCGATCGGGCGGGCGCGACGCCGTTCCGATCTTTGGTCAGAGGAAGTGCGGCCACCGGTCTGGGAGGCCGTGCAGTGACCAGCTCGGTTTCGTAATGACTGCCGGCGGAATCGGAGGTAGCGGAGACGCCCGTGATCAGGGTTTCCAGTTGAGCCACGGCATTGCGGAGCGTCTGCGCCTGCGAACGAAGTTGTTCCGCCGAAGCGGCGGTTTCCTCGGCGCTGGCGGCGTTGTTTTGGGTGACTTTGTCCAACTCAGCGACCGCGCAGTTAATCTGGCGGACGCCCTGACTTTGTTCCCGAGAACCTGTGGCCACGTTGGCGTCCAAAGCATCCACTTTCTCGGCGTGCGTGAGAATCCGGTCGAACGAGGCTTTGACCTGTTCGCTCAAGTCCCGGCTGCGCGCTGATTTGGTGAGGGCGCTTTCGATCCGCGCCGCTGTTTCCCGGGCGGCTTGGGCGCTGCGCTGGGCGAGACTCCGCACTTCGTCTGCCACAACCGCGAAGCCCATGCCGGCATCGCCGGCGCGCGCGGCTTCGACGGCTGCGTTCAAGGCGAGGATGTTGGTTTGGAAGGCAATCTCGTCAATCGTCTTGATGATTTTGGCGATGTCGTCGCTGGAGGCATTGATCTCGTGAATCGCGGTGTGCAATTCGCCCATGTTCTTCGCGCCGGCCTCGGCTTCATCGTGCGTGGCCCGTGCCAGCTGGGTGGCTTCGGCGGCGTGTTGGGCGTTGCGCTGGGTCATGGCCGACATTTCTTCCAGCGACGCGTGGGATTCCTCGAGGGAGGCCGCCTGCTCGGTCGCGCAACCGGCCAGCGACTGGCTGGCGGCGGAAACCTGACTGGAAGCGTCCGCGGTGAAGTTCGCGGTGTGATGCAACTCGCCGATCAAGGCGCGCACGGGCTTCACCACGCGGCGTTGAACAAACCAGCCCGCCAAAATACAGCAACAAACATTCGCCGCCAGCAGAACGAGTTGAATCTGCTTCAAGCGCGCCACTTTCTTGGACGCGAAGGCTTCCGCGGCGGAAACGGCTTCGTCCGTCAGTTGAAAATAATCCTCACTGCTCTTGAAGAGGACACTTCGCAGCTTTTCATCCGAGCGGGCAGCGGTGATTTGCGCCTGCAATTCAACCCAGGCCGCGGCGACACGGTTCAAGCGTTCGATGAATTGCGGGTCGCTGGCGGCAGGGAGTTTCAGTTCGACGTTGCCACGGAGCAGTCCCTGGATGATGGCGTCCAGTTTGGCGCGCAATTTTTCGCCCGATTGCCGGGCGAGTTCCAGTTTCACGAGCCGTTGCGTGCCGCCGCGGACAATCCCGGCGAAGTTCACGACGCGGCCGTCCTGCGCCATGCTGCCCAGCATCAGGTAAACCGAGACTGCTGATGCAGCGGCAATAATAAAAAAGGACCCCACGACCAACCGGAGCCCCGAGGTCAGCGATAACCGCATGCTCGTACCCATCCAATCCAGTAATCCGCTGCCCGCCAAACAGTCTGCGTGGTGACAGGCGGTTGTTTCAACCAACGCCACCGATACGACGTAGCTTCACCGAAGTATCGGTGGTATGGAGCCAGGGCTGAAGGGATATTTTCGGGTTCAGTACTCTCAATGCGCGTGGAAGAACTTCAACACCTCCTCGCTGCCGTTGAAGGGCAGCTTGTCGGCGGCGTTGGGCCATTGGTGGCCGCCGTCGCTCAGGCCGACAAAGATGACCTCGTTGGTGCGGTTCAGCGCAGATGAACGCCAGATCTCGACGGACATGGTGCCAGAGTTCACGCGCACGTGGGTCGTGGGGGAATCTGGATCCGGTTCGATGGTGTGGGGGTAGGTTGTGCGAACCCATTCAGCCGATCGCTGGTCAAAGTTGGTAACCGTGGAGCTACCGATGTAGGGAAAGCGCATGGCGTTGCTGAAGGACCAACCATTTTGGATGAGGTTGGTCGGCCAATTCCAGTCCGGGCGGATGTCCTCGTAGGCGACGCGGGCGCGGTCGTTGCCCGTGGCGGTCCAAACGATATTGGTCTTGAGCGCGTTGGTGGAGGGTTCGATCAACCCCAAGTCGTTGGTGATCGTGCCGTGACCATTGACGTGGGTCCACCGCGCGACGTTGTGGCGGGCGCCGCGGAAGAAGATGTTGGTGTTGACCTGTCTCCCTTCAAAGGGCCACGGCACGCTGGTAGCCATGTTCATCAACATCACCGGGCGCGGTTGCCAAGGTAATGGGACGCTCGCTGGCACGGCTGTTCCAGGGGCTGACTCCGGCGCGAGACGGTTGTAAGGTTCGCGGTAGGACGTGGTCGGCGCCGTTCCGCTTTCCATGATGGCGAACGCCGCGAACAGATGGTTCGTGCGCGATGCCATGAAGTGCGTCATTGAACCGCCATTGGAAAAGCCGGAGAGGTAGATGCGGTTGGTGTTCACGTTCAGTCCGGAGGCAACGAGTTCGTTCACCAGCGCCAGCAGGAAGGCCGCGTCGTCAATGTAAGGCTGACCGGTGTTGGGATTTTCGTAGGGGAACCACCGATACGAATCGACGCCAGTCGTGGCTTCGGCAAAGACGAGGACAATCCCGCCGGCGCTGGCCCGCTGGCGGAGTTCTGCCTGTCCTCCAGCGAACTCGGCGATGGACTGGCCATGACCGGGCAGCGCGAGCATCAACGGCCAGTTCGTGGAAGTGTTCCATCCGGCAGGCACGCCCAGGTAGTAATTCCGCGCGATGCCGCCGTGAACGAAAGTCAGGCCCGTGTGAAACCCAGGCTCGGTCGGCACGGGCGATGTCACAAGCGGCGCGCGCGCGAGCCGGAAGAATCGCTTTTTATCGCCGAGCAAGTAAGGCGGAATCTCCAGCGACATGATGGTGTTCACTTCCGGCGTGGGCAGATCGAGTTGGAACCACTCAACCAAGTCCGGGCTATGTTCGAGTTGCGAGGAATAACCGCTGTTGCCCAGCCATGAAATTAACCAATGACCCGTGCCGTTCGTGGTTAACGAAAGCGCGGTCGGCAGCGGCGCGGCCTGGTTGGTAAGCAGATAATTCCAAGCGGGCAGCCAGGCGATTTCACCGCCGGTTGTCCGGGGGGCGGCATCGTCAGTGATTACGGAGTTGTGGTATTTGAAGGTACCGTTGTCGTTCGTGGCGGCGGGATCGAGCAAGGAGGTAAGCTGATGCGTTCCGAAATAAGGCGGGGCGTTCGACTCGACCAGGCGGATCTGACCGAACGCGTTGAGTCCCAAGTCAGCCCAGATTGGTGTTTGCTGCCAGAAGTTACCATCCACCGCATCCTGCCGATGCGTGAAACCATAAATCCGCTCCGGGGGAGTCAGGCTGAGGCGGGTGAACCACTCTGGTTGCCGATTCGTTGGATAAAGAATCCAATCCACTGTGGCAAACAAGATGGTCCGCTCCACTGGCCGGGTTTTGGAGATGAACAAGGCGCTACTGCCGCCCTGCGAATGACCGGATACCGCCACGTCGGCCCAACGCACGCCGCCGGTGGCGTCCAGGAATTGTCCCCAATTCTGTCCGGGCGGCGCATCGGTTGCCAGCTTGGCCAGCAGCTTTTGAAACCGGTTCTCAATCGAATCGCTCCGCAGCACCTGCTTCAGCACGTTGGTGAGATTATCCGGGTAGAACCGGCCAGTGACGGTTTCATCGGCCGTGTCTTCGTAGCAAGCCAGGTTGGTGTTGAAAGTGCAAAGTCCGGCCATGCTGACGTCGTTTTGGTACTTCAACCCGATGACGTGATAACCCTGCAACGCTGCGGCGTGCAACCACTCGGTGGCTCCCTGAGGATTGGAATCCGTGCCCGGAAGATGCAGCAAGAGTTTGTTGCGCGGCGCAAGGTTGGTGGCCAACACCACGAGGTGTGGGTTGTTGTAATTTGTGATTTGCGGATCGGTCTGACTCGGCAGCACCGACAGGGTAAACAACTGTGAAAATGCGGCAGCCGTTTGGAGACAGATCAAGCCCGTGAGGCAAATTACGGTCCGCGATGAATAGCATCGATCCAGCATATTTCGATTCCTGACGCAGCGGAACACACGTCGTTACAAGGATGGCGACAGGTTCAGGAAGTTTGACCTCGAACGGATTCGAGGCGGCTGTAACATGCCGGCGCTTCCTGCGTCAAAAATCATGGAAACGTCCTCACCCGAGGCCGAGGGTCGGAATTGCGAGCCGGGCGGCGAAACGCCGCTGGCGGAGTTGCTCGCGCGTGTGCGGGCCCGCGACGAACCGGCTGCTCGGGAATTGGTTGAGCGGCTGTATCCGTTGGTTTTGCCCATCGTCCACGCGAACCTGCCGCGCCGGGATGCGCCCGAGGACCTGATGCAGGATGTGTTTCTGAAGATGTTCAGCCGGCTGGAGCAATTTCGCGGTGAGGTGCCGTTCGAGCGGTGGGTGGGGCGCATTGCCCTGAATACCTGCCTGGATCGGCTGCGGCGACAAAAAGCACGACCCGAATTGCGCTGGGCAGATTTCACCGAGGACGAGCAGGCGGTGTTCGCCGAAATACCGGACGAAAGCTCGGCGACGGACGCGGACGCGACGAATGCCCGCTCACTCGTGGAAAAACTCCTGGCCGCGTTGCCGCCAGACGACGCGTGGCTGCTGCGCCAGGTTGAACTGGAACAGAAGAGCCTCGCGGAGGTTTGCGCGGCGCGCGGTTGGAACAGCGGGCTGACGCGAGTGCGGTTGTTCCGCGCCCGGCGTCGGTTGCAACAATTGATGCGGCAACTTGAATCACGAAGCCCATGAGCAATTCGAAAGACAAACCAAAACGCCTGTTCGCGCTGGCACGGCAGGCCAAACAGCTCGGCCAGCCCGAGGCGGAGAAGTCACCGTTGGGTTTCGCCACTCGCGTGGCGGCGCGTTGGAAAGCGGCGGGGCCGCAGAGGTCGCCAGTAGATTTTCTGGAGCGATGCTGTTGGTGGGGCGCCAGCGTGTCCGTGGCGCTCTGCCTGTTGACGTTCGGGCTTCGTCCCGCTTCCGCCGAGCCGCGGGGCTTTGATTGGTTGCTGCAAGTGCCGGCCCAGCCCCAAAATCTGTTTGAACAGTGAAGCCTTCCCAATTCATCCGCATTTTGGCGCTGTTGCTCGTCATCTTCGCCGCCGGGCTGGCCATCGGTCGCTTGAGCGCGGTGAAGGCGCCGACGACTGTTCATACGCTGGATGGCCGGCAGGTCACCACCGCTAGTCAACTCGACGCCCTGACGCGGGAACTCGGCTTGTCCCCGGCCCAGGTCGCAGAATTTCAACCGATCATCGAGCAGGCGGTTGAGCAGATGTCGCGACTGCCCGCTGGGTCACCGGAGCGCATTCCCGTCTTTCGCGAAACCGTGGCGAAACTCCGGGCGGCGTTGCGGCCGGAACAACAGACGGTGCTGAACCGGCTGGTGCAGGAAACCGAGCAAAGACGTCGCCAGAATCTTCGCGGCAAGGCCGGAGGCCGGGGGCCGTGATGCCGAGGCCCAATCCGCGCGCGCTGGTGGGGAAGCCAATTACGTTCAATAAACCCATGCGTGGGACCGCATACGGATGCAAGCGAGCATCCAATCCGCAGGCACAGCTACGGCAACTTTGACCGCGAATGCCGTTGGTGCTGGCAGCGCCGATGCCGTGGTGGACGGGCAGCCCCTCACCGCTCCCATCACGATTCAAGCGAGCGGTGGCGCCATCAATCGCCTCCAGGCCTCACTGACCAACGCCCGTTCGGCGCAATGGACCGCGACCTTCTCGGCGGCAGTAAGCACTGTGGCGACGGTCAACTTCCACCTTGTAAACTCCGGGCTGGGCGGCGTGCCGCGCAAGCTAAGCATTCATGGAAAGGGATATGCTGATTGAAATATATGCCGGGGTACGTGCGGCTGCGCATCCACGCCACTTGAGCCCGGCGACCTCCGGGCGCGTTTTCCCACGTCTGCGTGGCGTAGAAGTTCGGCCCGGAGTCGGAATCGAACTGCGCGGTCTCCTCCTTGAATTTCACGCCGTTGAATTCGCCGAAAGCGTCGTGCCATGCCGTGCGGCTTGTCCGCGGTGGTGTGGACCCGGCAATTGACTTGAAATCCCCGCCCTTCTGTGAGATTGGAAGCGCGCTGTTTCCCTTTCTATGAAAATCCCTTTCTCCATGCTGCCTATCTTGGCAGTGATATTCAGCCTGGCCCCCTCCGCCGGGGCGGCGAACGTCACGGTTTCTACGACCGCTGATGAAGTCAACGGCACCACTACGAGCATAGCCGCCCTGACCGGTGCGCCCGGGGGCGCGGGAATCAGTTTGCGCGAGGCGATCATCGCGGCAAACAACACGCCGGGTGCGGACGTCATCACCCTACCCGCTGGCATCTACACGTTGACCCGCATCGGCAATGATGCGACCTGCCAGAATGGAGACCTCGACATCAACGACAGTCTCACGATCACCGGCGCCGGATCCGGCAACACCATCATCCAGGGGGCGGCGGATGGGAATTATGCGGGCAGCATTGGGGACAAGGTCATCGGCATCAACCAGGACGGCACCCATCCCAGCCTCAGCGTGAGCGTCAGCGGCGTCACGATCCGCTACGGTAGAAATACAATTGCCACCACCGATCCGCTGTTCGCTTACACCGGCGCGGGCGTGGACGTGTTTCTGACCGGCGCGGGCAACAACATCAACTTTGCCAACTGCATCATCAGCAACAATCAGAACGTCAATGCGTACGGCGGCGGCGTAAACGTTGACAGCGCCAACGGCGGTGTGAATGCCGGGACTGTCACCTTTACCGGTTGCACGATCGTCAACAACTCGACATTGAGCACGATCTTCACGGCGAGCGGCGCCGGCGTGAATCTCTTTTCCGATGTCCACAATGTCTCCTTCAACAACTGCGTCATCGCCAACAACCAGACCGCGAACAGTGCCTCCACCGGTGGGGGCGGTGGCATCAATATCCGTCACAGCTTCGGCGGCATAATTACAATCAACAACTGCGGCATCAGCAACAACACCGCCGGCGGGAGCGGGGGCGGGATCCTGACGGGGTTCAACCAGACGGTGAACATGACGGGGGGCAGTATCAGCGGCAACACGGCGGGCGCGAACGGGGGCGGAGTTTCCATCGGCTCCAGCGTCGGCCAGACGACGACGCTCACGGGTGTCACGCTCGACGGTAATCATGCGAACACCAGCAGTGGCGGTGGCCTTTATGTTTCCAGCGGGACGTTGAATGCGAGTTATTGCCGCATCGTGAACAACACCGCCGCCACCGGGAGAGCCGCGGCGCAGAGCGGCGGAACAGCCACCGTCAATAACAACTGGTGGGGCACCAACGCACCCACGACTCTGATGTCCGGCACAGTGGGATTCACGCCCTGGCTGCGGCTCACCAATAACGCGAGCCCGAATCCGCTACTTTTCCCCAATTCGACCACTCTCACAGCCTCGTTTCTTATCAACTCGGCGGGCACGGTGGTCTCCCCCGCCAACCTGGGTGCGTTGGTGGGGGTGCCGATTACGTTCAATAATCCCGTGCGCGGCACCTTATCCGGGACGCAAGCGAGCATCCAATCTTCAGGCACGGCTACAGCAACCTTCACCGCGAATGCCGCCGGTGCCGGCAGCGCCGATGCCATTGTGGACGGGCAGCCCGTCACCGTTCCCATCACGATTCAAGCCAGCGTCGGCGCCATCAATCGCCTCCAAGCCTCACCGACCAACGCCAGTTCGGTGCAATGGACCGTGACGTTCTCGGCGGCAGTGAGCGGTGTGGCAGCGGGCAATTTCAACCTGGTGAACTCCGGGCTGAGCGGATTGCCCGGCATCACTTCCGTCACGCCCGTCGGCGGCACACCAACAACCACCTGGACCGTCACCGCCAGCACTGGCAGCGGCAGCGGAACACTCGGCTTGAACCTGGTCAATGCCACCGGGGTGAGCGCCGGCCTCGCCAATCTCCCGTTCACCGGACAGGTTTACACCATTGATCTAGTTGCCCCCACGATTACGTGCTCGACCAATCTCAACGTCACGGCCGATGGCTTTTGTCCGCGGCAAGTGAATTATGCCGTTTCGGTCAGCGACAATCTGGGCCTCGCGGTGGCCACCACCAATCCTGCGTCCGGCTCGCTGTTTCCGCCGGGCACTACCACCGTGACCGTGGGCGCACGTGATACGGCGGGCAATACGAACTTCTGCACATTCCAAGTGAGCGTCTCGCCTGGTGCGGCGCCCCAATTGAACATCCACCGCGACGGCAAAAACCTGGTTGTCTCGTGGACGAACTGGTTTCCCTGTTACGCACTGCAATTCGCACCAGACCTGGCCAGCAATAGTTGGAGCAGTTATCCCGGCCCTTTTACCACCAACAGTGGGAACATCTACGTGACCAACAGCGCCCCGCTCACCAATCGTTTCTACCGCTTGGTGTATTGATCACGGGCGAAACAGATGCGCCTTCACACCGGGCTTGTCTGCAACGGTGTGACTTGCAGCGCGGAGATGCGGGTGAGCCTCAAAGAGGGGAAAACGTAGGACGCCGGCGCGAGGTTTGCCTTTTGAAACTGCGAACGAATCCGCGAATCTGCTCGCAGTTTGAACTGGGCGGGAGCCATTGCTCCCGCCCCTGTGCTGCTCAGGACCGTGGCAGCCCGGTAGCCGAAAGTTTGGTGGCATTCCTGATGGCATAGTCGTAGCGAGCTTCCACCCAATCGCCGAGCTTGATGGCGCCAAGATCGCAGCTCACGTTGTTGTAGGAGATGCTCGTCGCGGACGTCACCTTCAACACACCACTGCCGTAATAGGAAGCGCCAACAGTGATGGTCGCATTCTGGTAATCAATCGCCGTAACGTAACCAGTCACACGGGCTTCATAAGTCTTCGCGGAGCCACCGCCCCCACCGCCACC
>WBZT01002254.1_pt1 | contig 13534 bp, 12 predicted proteins | sample 5204241 | NCBI WGS metagenome assembly WBZT01 (sample SAMN12344358, study PRJNA552823) | activated sludge metagenome | biome: Activated sludge suspended growth; feature: Nitrification reactor; material: Wastewater; isolation source: activated sludge from nitrification reactor of wastewater... | reverse complement strand
TTCAAATAAATTTGCATTTAATGCATTTTTTAATATAATTTATTGCATTATTCGCAAATAAATACCTATGTCTATCGGTCAATCAATTCGTAAACGGCGCAAATTGCTGGGCCTGACATTGCAGCAGCTAGCCGCACAAACTGGCGCGGACAGCGGCAACCTTTCCCGTATAGAGCGTGGTGGACAAGGCGTGAACGAGAATCTGCTGCACAAGATCTGCGCCGCCTTGGACTGCACACCCGCCTACCTATACGCGCATGCCGAGCAGAATGGCAGCTCCTCCACAAGCAACCAGCTGGCTTTGCAAGCAACGCATGCATATGCCCCGCAGCATTTCGTCAACTGGTTTCGCTCGGTTGCACCCTACATCCACGCCTTTGGCGGGCGCACGTTCGTCATCGCCTTCGGCGGCGAGGTGATCGAGGACAAACAATTCGCCGCGCTTTCGCACGACTTGAACCTGCTGGCCAGCCTGGAAGTGCGGCTGGTACTGGTGCATGGCGCACGGCCGCAAATCGAACAGCGCCTGAAGCGTGCCAAACTGGAAACCAAGCTAGTGAATGGCCTTCGCGTGACCGATGACGATGCAATGGAGGCCGTGAAAGAAGCCAATGGCGCGATTCGCGTGGAGATAGAGGCGCAGCTATCGATGGGCCTCATCAACTCGCCAATGGCCGGCTCGGACATTCGTGTCGCCAGTGGCAATTTCGTCATTGCAAAACCGCTGGGCGTGCGCAGCGGCGTGGATCTGCAGCACACCGGCGAAGTGCGCAAGGTCGATGCCATCGGCATCCAGAAACGGCTGGATGATGGCGAATTGGTGCTGCTGTCGCCGCTTGGCTACTCGCCCACCGGCGAGGCGTTCAATCTGACGCTGGAAGATGTGGCCGTGAGTGCCGCCATCGCGCTGGATGCCGATAAATTGATTTTTCTGATGGACTCGGAAGGCGTGCACAACCTGCGCGGCGAACTATTGCGCGAAATGACTGCGCAAAAGGCCAAGAACCTGCTGCAGCATGTGACCAACAACGAGGACGCCATCAACACCTCGGAAGACATTGCTTATTACCTGCCTGCAGCAGTAAAAGCTTGCGAACGTGGTGTCGCGCGCACCCACCTCATCTCGCGGCATATCGATGGCGCCATCGTCCAGGAACTGTTCACCCACACTGGCGTCGGCACCATGGTGACCGAGCTTGGTCTGGAAACCATGCGTCAGGCCACGATAGACGATGTCGGCGCGATACTGCAACTGATCGAGCCGCTGGAAAACGAAGGTGTGCTGGTCAAGCGCGGACGTGAGCGCATCGAAATGGAAGTCTCCTATTTCTACGTGATGGAACATGACAACCGAGTGATTGGCTGTGCCGCACTGTATCCATTTCCTAGCGCCAAAATGGCAGAGTTCGGATGCCTTGCGATCGACCCCGCTTATCGCGGCGGCGGACGTGGGGATAAACTATTCCACTTTTGCGAGGACAAAGCGCGTGAAAAAGGTTTTGTCTCGTTATTCTGCTTAACCACACACACCGAACACTGGTTCCTCGAGCGGGGGTTCGAGCAAATCGAGGTAGAGAAACTACCGATGGAAAAACAGAAACTCTACAACTTGCAGCGCCGCTCCAAAGTGTTCAAGAAAAATATGTAGCAACCCTTGGCTTCTGTTAAAACGACACAATATCAATGGCGTACTGAAACTGACATTACCGAAAAGAGCAGTCACAGCCCGCTAACGTTATCTACAACGGGCTAAAATGCTCAAAGTGAATGCTCTGGAAACTGCATGAATATTGGGCTTCAGGGCAGTTGGTGGCTATGAAAATCGTGGTCTGTCCCCTATTATTATTTGTCCCCTATTATTATTTTCTTGCCTAACTGGTTGTTGATTTTGTTGTACTGCAAGCTTGTCACACGCAATGATAGCGCGTCCCTCATGAAGTGAGCACATAACGAAACACCTGATTGGACGTATCGTTTCAAAATGTTATGTTTTGTTGTAGCAATAGCAGCAATACTGCCTTATTTTCGTATCATCATTCCATTCGTTGATATATTAAGTACCATCCGCTTTTTGCTACTTTGCCCGCATTCCATAAGGCGATTCTCATGTAAAATGCGCTTATTGTTTTTAACCCATTCGATACGACCATGCTAAGCAAAACCACCGCCGCACAAAAAGCCCAGACGCTGGCAGAGGCCCTGCCTTATATCAAGCGTTTTTTCGATAAAACCATCGTGATTAAATACGGCGGCAACGCCATGACGGACGAGCGGCTGAAAGAATGCTTTGCGCAGGATGTGGTGCTGCTGAAACTGGTTGGCATGAACCCGGTGGTAGTGCATGGCGGCGGCCCGCAAATTAACGAGATGCTGGATAAGCTTGGCAAAAAAGGTGAGTTTATCCAGGGCATGCGCGTGACCGATGAAGAAACCATGGATGTAGTGGAAATGGTGCTGGGCGGGCAGGTGAACAAGGAAATTGTGAACCTGATTAACCGTCACGGTGGCAAGGCCGTCGGTTTGACCGGACAGGATGGCAACTTTATCCACGCACACAAATTGCTGATGGAAGACCTGAAAGACCCGACCAAGATGATTGACGTGGGGCAAGTGGGTGAAATCACTGCGATTGACCCGAGCATCATCAACTTTCTGGATAGCGGCGATTTCATTCCGGTCGTCGCGCCGATTGGCGTGGGCAAGGATGGCGACACCTACAATATCAACGCGGATGTGGTGGCTGGCAAACTGGCGGAGATATTGAACGCCGAGAAACTGATTTTGCTCACCAACACTCCTGGCGTTCTGGACAAGGAAGGCAACCTCATTACCGGGCTCACCCCCAGACAAATCGACGACATGGTGGCCGATGGCACGCTGAGCGGCGGCATGCTGCCGAAGATCGGCTCTGCACTGGACGCAGCACGCAGCGGTGTAAAAAGCGTGCATATCATTGACGGCCGTGTAGAACATGCCCTGTTGCTGGAAGTGCTGACTGATGAAGGCGTCGGTACTTTAATCAAAGCCAAATAACTTTCGGCTCTCATTTGAAAAGTGCAGTAAATTCATTTGCGGGATGAAGCGCGCGAAGCCGCGCAGCGAATGACGCAGGCATATCGCATTGTATAGACAAGGAATGAGCGAGCACGCAACAAAGCGATTCGCCCGTAAAATGGATTTATGATTTGGATTTTCGATTTGGATGACACGCTGCACGACGCCAGCGCCCACATCTTCCCCGTCATGAACCGCGCCATGACGCAGTACATTCAAGACCAGTTGAACATGGAAGAACATGAAGCCTGCGCGCTGCGCCAGCATTATTGGCGCGTCTATGGCGCCACACTCAAAGGACTGATGCGGCATCACGGCGTAGACCCCTATCATTTCCTGCATGAGACCCATCGGTTTCTACAGCCGGAAATGGTGCTGGTCGCCAAGCGGCTGCGGCACCTTTTGCGCACACTGCCGGGACGTAAAGTCATTTTTACCAATGCGCCCAGACATTACGCCATGCGCGTGCTGGATCTGCTCGGCATCGGTGATATGTTCGAGCTGGTGTTTAGCGTAGAGAATACCCGATTCCACGCCAAGCCCAATGTACGCGGATTTCGCATGCTGTTGCGTACAATTCGCGCCCAGCCGCGTGACTGCATCATGCTGGAGGATAACCCAGCCGCGCTGATGACCGCCAAACGGCTAGGCATGCGCACAATTTGGGTGAGCCGACAGCTCAAAAAACCGAATTATGTGGATTATCGCATCCCCTCGGTACTCGCACTGGGCGCTCACTTTTCCCGCAAGTGAGCTAGAATAGCAAAAAACGAGGGAAATCATGGCTACCAATCGCAAACAGCAAATTCTGGAAACGCTCGCCAACATGCTGGAGAACCCAAAGGGCGAGAAAATCACCACCGCCGCGCTCGCCGCCAAGCTGGATGTCAGTGAAGCGGCGCTTTACCGGCACTTTGCCAACAAGGCGCAGATGTTTGAAGGGCTGATCGAATTTATTGAAACCAGTATCTTCGGTGTCATCAACAAAATCATGTCCGAAGAGCCTGAGGGCCACAAGCAGGTGCAGCTTATCATCAGCATGTTATTGCGCTTTGCCGAAAAAAACCCCGGCATGACCCGCGTGCTGATCGGCGATGCGCTGGTAAACGAAGACACTGCCTTGCAGGCGCGCATCAACCAGCTCAACGACCGTATTGAAACCAGCCTGAAACAATGCCTAAAAATTGCCGTAGCGCAGCATGGCCGAAAAATCATGCCGGAATCTGACGCCAACCTGATGATGTGCTATGTGCTGGGTCGCTGGCAGCAGTTCGTGCGAAGCGGATTCAAGCGCAAACCCGGCGAACTGGTGCAATCACAACTTGGCAAGCTCGCGGGTTAAACACACGCCACTCACGCGCGCGTTCATTGTGCAAATCGCTGCCCTGTAAGGCAGGCAGGATGCGGCCTACAGGCCGGTGTGCCTTACAATGAAAACAAAGCTTGTTTCACGGCATCCAGCCTTGCCGCAAACACCGCCTGCTTAATCTTCTCCGGTTCGCTGAACCTGGCAGCCACCTCCCCGGCATTTACAGTCAGCGCCGCGTGCAACGCTGCACGCGCCAAATCTGCCTCTGGCTGCGAGCAATCTTCCATGCCCATCCTGCCGCGGCTATCGGCCTCGCACGCTTGCAGAAAACCCTCGAACCGAACCGGCTGGCGAATGGCATCCAGGTCTATCAAAAATTCCAGCAAGGTATCCGGCCGCATTTTGCTGGCTTGATGCAGTTTGCCATGAAACTTGGCGACGATATGCGCCAGCTCTTTGCAATCGTTAGGTACGCGCAGCCGATTGCAGACACCCTTGAGTAAGTCCACACTTCGCGCCTCATGCCCGATATGCCTGGGGAGAACATCTTTTGGCGTAGCGCCTTTTCCCAGATCGTGCGTCAGTGCGGCAAAGCGCACCGGCAGGCTGAAATTGCGGCTGGCGGCATAATCAATCACCATCATCACATGCACGCCGGTGTCCACTTCCGGGTGATGTTGCGGCGGCTGCGGCACGCCCCACAGCGCGTCAAGTTCCGGAAAGATTTTATACAATGCCCCACAGGCACGCAGCGTTTCGAACATGCGCGACGGCCTGGCTTCCATCAATCCGCGCGCAAGCTCCTGCCAAACCCGCTCTGGCACCAGCGCGTCCACCTCGCCATCCGCCACCATTTGCTGCATCAGCTGCAGCGTTTCCGGCGCAAGTGTGAAATCGGTGAACCGAGCCAGAAAGCGCGCCGCTCGCAGGATACGCACCGGGTCTTCCACAAAGGCATCACTCACATGGCGCAGCACTTTGGCGCGCATATCCGCCTGGCCGTCGAACGGATCTGTCAACGTACCATCGGCCGCCTTGGCGATGGCATTGATGGTGAAATCGCGGCGGCTTAAATCCTGCTCCAGTGTCACATCCGGCGCCGCATACACCTGAAAACCCTTGTAGCCCTTGGCCGTTTTGCGTTCGGTGCGCGCCAGCGCGTACTCCTCATGCGTTTGCGGATGCAGGAAAACCGGAAAATCTTTGCCGACCGGCTTGAACCCAGCCTGAGTCATGTGTTCTGGCGTGGCGCCCACCACGACGAAATCGCGGTCTTTTACCGGCAAGCCCAGCAGTTCGTCGCGGATGGCGCCACCGACACAGTAGGTCTGAAAAGGGAGTTTTGTGCTATCGGCGGGCATTAATAGCACGCCCGGCAGCGCTACGGAACTGGTCGTACACGGCGCGCGGCGTTTGATGGGCGATATATTGCGGAATGACCGATTCCAGTGGCGTTGGCTTGATGCCCAGCGCTGGCGCCATGGGTGCGGCAAGTACACTGTCTACCATGGTGGAACGCACGTTATCGCGTGACATCAGTTTGACTGGCAGCAGTTCCATCACAAAAGCCTGCGCGTAGGAAAGCGTATCGTTTAGACCAACCACACAGCGCCGCTTGCCCAGTACATCCATCACTTTTTGCAGCAGCTCGCGCAGGGTATATACCGTCGGCCCGCCCAGCTCGTAGGTATTGCCATAAGTGGCAGTATTTTCCAGCGCATTCATAAAGGCTTGTGCCACATCTTCCACCCAAATCGGCTGGAACTTGGCCTGAGGGCGGATCAGCGTTACGACAGGCAGCCATCTGACCAGCTTAGCGAACAGGTTAAGAAAACTGTCGCCATGGCCAAAAATGACCGATGGCCGGAAAATCGTAATATCTAGTTTCTTGCTGTATTCGTTGATCGCTTCTTCGCCCGCGGCTTTGCTGCGCAGGTACTGGCTGGGCGCATGCTTGCCCGCCTGCAGCGCGCTCATATGCAGCAAGCGGCTAACGCCCAACTCCTCGCATAGATGCGCCAGCTTGCGCGGCAACTGGTGATGCACCGACTCAAAGGTCTGCCTACCTTGTTGATGCAAGATGCCAACCAGATTAATAACCGCATCGCTTCCCGCCAGTGCGTTTTTAAGCGCATGGGAATCCTGCACGTCGCATTGCACCACTTGCACATGTGGCAACAAAAACAAATGCCGCGCATCATCGCGTCGGCGCGTCAACACCCTAACTTGATAACCCGCCGCATCCAGCTTGGTCACCAGCATGCTTCCCACAAAGCCAGACCCTCCCAATACGGTAACTTTTTTAACTGCCATATCCTATCTTCCCTGCTTCAGTTCACTTGTTCTGTTGGCTGCACTTCCGGCGCAACCTCATTGACGGCATCATCCTGGCTGGGCACGGCAATAAATGCCTTGCCTGGCACTATTCCCAGTCGCTGCTTGAGCGAAATCACCTTCAAACCCAATTGTTGCGCGTACAGGTGCGCATTGGCCATCACCTTCTGCACATAGAGCCGAGTTTCGCCGAACGGGATAGTTTCCACATAAATAGCGCCTTCCAGCGGCGCATCGGCTGCCCATTTCTTGGCGCGACTCGGTCCCGCATTATACGCCGCTGTCGCCATGGTTTCCTGCCCGTTCATCAGGTCTTTAGTGTATGCCATATAATAAGTGCCCAGCGTGATGTTGGTGTCCAAGTCATGGATCATGCCGTGATGATAACCGTTGATACCAATACGTTTGGCCACCCACTTTGCCGTAGCAGGCATTAGCTGCATCAACCCGGCAGCACCCACACCGGATTTGGCAAAATGCATGAAACGGCTCTCCTGGCGCGTGATGCCATACACCCAGGCCTCATCCAAGTCGTAAGCCTCGGTAGAAGGCTTGACCAAATCGCGATAAGGCGTCGGATAGCGCAAAGTAAAATTATGCACACCCGTGGTTTTATCCGCTGTGTTGACAGTAAGGTCGTACCATTTCTGCTGCTGTGCATATTCGGCGGCTGCCAGCAATTGCGGGTCACCGAAGTCCTTAATGGCAAACGCCCATTCCAGCTTGGCTTCCCAACGCATTTGCAAGCGCTGGAAGGCTTCCACCCGCTCCATGGCTGGCATATCCACAATCTCGTTGACTTCATCCTGTGTTGGTGTGTAACTCTGCGACGGAGATGACATGATGCTATCCAATTCCTCTTGCGCCAGCCAGCCGTAGAAATGCCGCTCGGCCGAGAGTTTGGCAAACAAAGTATTCGCCTCCAAAGTGCGTTTCTGCGCCTTGAGCGCGCGCGCTTTCCAGTAACGCCAGGCGCCTTCTTCGCTTTGCGGCGCCTGCATTTTGTCAATCGCAGCCAGCACCTGCTCCCAATCCTGCACGCGCAACGCCGATCTTGCATACCAGGCCAGTTGATCCTTGTCCAACCGGGTGCTGCCAGCCTGTTTGAACCACTGCAGCGCCTGTGGTTCATGACGGGGGGCTGCAATAGCCGCCAACCTTCCGTAAAAATACGCCACATCCTCCTTGCTGAACGAAGGTTCGACTTTTCTGAACGCCAGCAAGGCCTGCAGCGAATTGGTTTTGGCCAACCGCTGCAAGGCGAACAAGTTCAACTCACGACCTATGCGACTTCCCAGTGAGATGCTACGCTTTTTTAACATAGCGCTTGGCCCGGCATAGGCTTTTTCAATCAGTTTCAGATGCACCGCATCAAAATGTTTGCTGCGGCGGACTATACTCTTGGCCAAAGCGATTCTTTCCGCCGCCAGAGATAGCCTTAATCTGGCAATAATGTCGTCCTCGCTCAATAGCCCCTTGGACTGCATACGATCATACAGGCTGGCACAAGTGCCCGCCTGCTCCTTGGGTTGCAGCCATAGCTGCTGCGCCTGATCCAGCACATCATCGATGCCTTGCACCAACCGAGCTTCCGCTGCATAACAGGCCACCGCATTATCCTCGCCTTGATAGATTGGCCATTCTTCCAGAAATGCCTGCCACTGCTGCGCCTTACCTAGCTTTTTCAGGTATTCGCCACGCAAACGGTCAGCAAAAGGATATGCCTCATATTTGGCTAGAAATTCCTGCACCTGCTCCTTGCTGGCATCATCCAGATTTAGCAACATCAGCCAGTAATCGGCATAAGGTGCTAGCGGGTAGTTTTGGCTTTGCAGTTGCGCCACGTCTTCGGCCAGTGCAATAGCGTTTTTTTTCTCGTAATCAGCGCGCGCGCGCAGGAAATCGCCATCCCCCATCGCCATTGCGGGTAAAGCGTATAGCATGCCCAATGCAAGCAAGCCAGACAAGATACGAAGTAATGTAGCCTGAGAAATCATTGCCCAATCTATAGATGCAATACCCGCGTGATGAGGTAAAGAACGGCCAGCAAAGCAAAAAAACTCAGCAAAAACTTGAATATTTGCTTGAGCAACGCGACATAGCGTTTGTCACGCGTCAACAGGAAGGCCAGCACCAGCACAATGGTCGCCAGCAGAGTTAACAACAGAATCAGGCGGACGACTGCCATTATTAGGAACCTTGAATCAAGTAAAATGCGGCATCAGGTTTGGCGTAAAATAGGCTGTTTGCGCCTGAAAGCCTTCCGGCGCCTCTTCCAGTTTTTCAAAAGTCACGTATTCCCACGCGCTGGCATCCGCCAATAATGCCCGCAATAACTGGTTATTCATGCCGTGGCCGGATTTAAAAGCGGTAAAACTACCTAATAATGGATGCCCGAGCATATACAGATCGCCAATTGCATCCAGTACTTTGTGTTTAGCGAATTCATCATCATAACGCAGGCCATCCTGGTTCAATACACGGTACTCGTCCAACACGATGGCATTGTCCAGGCTGCCGCCGCGAGCCAGCCCATTAGCACGCAGATACTCTACCTCATGCATAAAGCCGAAAGTACGTGCGCGACTGATTTCCTTAATATAGCTATTATCTTTGAAATCGATTTTCACATTATTGCCGGACTGATCGAACACTGGGTGCGCAAACTCAATAGTGAAATCCAGCTTGAACCCGTGATAAGGTTCGAAACGAGCCCATTTGTCGCCATCGTGCACTTCTACGATCTTTTTGATTCGTATGAATTTTTTCGGGGCATTCTGCTCAACAATGCCCGCCGATTGCAACAGAAATATGAACGGCCCGGAACTCCCGTCCATGATCGGGATTTCCGAAGCCGTGACTTCCACCATAATATTATCCACGCCCAAGCCAGCCAGAGCCGACATCAGGTGTTCAACAGTCGCCACGCGTGCACCATCATGCTCCAGGGCAGAGCACATGCGCGTATCGCGAACGGCGTCAGGCGTTGCTTGTATTGTTGGCGCACCGGGCAAATCGGCGCGTTTGAATACAATACCGGTGTCTGGACCTGCCGGGCGTAGTGTCAAGGTCACCTTCTCGCCATTGTGCAAGCCGACCCCAGTGGCGCTTACCACTTTTTTAAGGGTTCTCTGTTTCAGCACTGGATATCTTTCAATTCTCTTCGAGCATCATCTTTAACAGCTTCATATTAACACTGATACTGTCGACTGACGAGACAAGCCTAGTCCGCCTGCTTACGCAAAAATGCCGGAATATCATACTCTTCCACACCGGACATTTTCATAGCTTCCACCTGAGCGCGGCGCGTGTTTTGGCTAAATACGGCTGGCGCCTCTTCTTGCGCCTGCTGTGTCTCGCCCATGAAAAGCGGCTGATTGGTAGTACCATCGCGCACAGTCGTCATCATGCGAAGTTCCGGTTTTTGCTGGCGACGAACCGCACCGTTCAAACCAGTTGCCACCATAGTCACGCGTAGATTGTCGCCCATCGCCTCATCCATCACATTGCCCACGATCACCGTAGCATCATCAGCCGTGAACTCTTTGATGGTGTTCATCACATCATAGTACTCTTTCATCTTGAAGGAGCTGCTAGCAGTAATGTTGACCAGTACACCACGCGCATTAGCCAGATTTACATCTTCCAGCAATGGACTCGCTACTGCCTGCTCGGCAGCTATTCTTGCACGTTCCGGACCACTAGCCTCGGCAGAACCCATCATCGCCATGCCCATCTCGCTCATTACGGTGCGCACGTCGGCAAAGTCTACGTTCACCAAACCCGGGCAGTTAATGATTTCTGCAATACCGGAAACTGCATTATGCAACACGTCATTGGCCGCGCGGAAAGCTTCCAGGAACGGCACGTCCTCGCCCAATACTTCCATCAGTTTCTCGTTCGGAATCACAATCAGTGAATCTACATGCTGAGACAATTCTTCCAGGCCATCAGTTGCAACTTTGGTACGTTTACCTTCAAATGCGAATGGCTTGGTCACCACAGCCACCGTCAGGATACCCATCTCCTTAGCCACTTCAGCAATAATAGGTGCCGCACCTGTGCCAGTACCGCCGCCCATCCCGGCAGTAATGAACAGCATATCAGCACCGTCGATAGTTTCTGCGATACGGTCGCGATCTTCCAGAGCGGCTTCACGGCCAATCTCCGGTTTCGCCCCTGCACCCAAGCCTTTAGTGATGTCCGCACCGATTTGCAATGTGGTGGTGGCATTGCTTTTCTTCAATGCCTGCACATCAGTATTGGCGCAAATGAAGTCCACGCCGTTCACGCTCTTCTCGATCATGTGTTCGACTGCATTGCCACCACAGCCTCCCACTCCAATCACCTTGATAATTGCTTCTTGCGAATCTTTTGCCATAATTTCAAACATAACTTACTCCTTTTTGCCCTAGATTTGAGCCCTTGCGAGCTCTGCCCTGTTAACAACTAAAACCACTACTAAAAGTTTCCTTGGAACCACGCTTTCATCCTTTCCAGAATTCGCGTGAAAGAATTCATTTCCATTTGGCCGCTGATATGGCGCTCCAATTGCTGCTTACCCATCAGCACCAAGCCTACCGCTGTGGCATAACGCGGGTTGCTGATCACTTCGGAGAGTCCTGCCACATAACGTGGCATACCTAAGCGTACCGGCATATGAAAAATCTCTTCGCCCAGTTCAATCATGCCGCGCATCATGGCACTACCTCCGGTAATCACAATGCCGGAAGCAATCATCTCTTCCATGCCACTACGACGCAGCTCCTGCAGCACCAGCTCATACAACTCGACCACACGTGGCTCAACCACTTCGGCCAAAGTTTGCACGGATAGCTGGCGGGGCTCGCGCCCATCTACACCTGGCACTTCCACTACCTCACGCGGATCGGCCAGTTGGCGCAACGCGCACGCATGCTTCACTTTGATATCTTCTGCAGATTGCGTCGGTGTGCGGAAAGCTACCGCGATATCGTTAGTAATCTGGTCGCCCGCAATCGGGATAACTGCCGTATGACGAATTGAACCGTTCTTGAACACCGCAATGTCGGTCGTGCCACCGCCAACATCTACCAGACATACCCCCAGTTCTTTTTCATCCTCGGTCAGTACCGCGACACTTGAAGCTAGCGGCTGCAATATCAGGTCACTCACTTCCAGGCCACAGCGTTTGATACATTTAACGATGTTTTGCGCCGCTGCGACGGCACCTGTGACGATGTGCACTTTCACTTCGAGCTTCATACCACTCATGCCCAATGGCTCACGCACATCCTCCTGGCCGTCAATAATGAATTCTTGCGTCAGGATATGCAAAATCTGCTGATCAGCTGGCAAGGCTACAGCACGTGCTGTTTCCACCACGCGATCCACATCCGTCTGTGAAACCTCTGCATCCTTAATCTTCACCATGCCATGTGAATTCAGGCTCTTGATATGGCTCCCTGCAATACCGGTGTACACGGTATTGATTTTGCAATCGGCCATAAGCTCTGCTTCCTCCAGTGAACGCTGGATAGCCTGCATAGTGGAGTCAATGTTCACGACTACGCCTTTTTTCAAGCCTCTGGAGATATGCTGCCCCAGGCCAATCACTTTCAGCGAACCATCCGGCAGCAATTCGGCAACGATGGTCACTATCTTAGATGTGCCGATATCTAACCCGACAATCAGGTTCTTATCTTCACGCACTTTACTCATGGTTTACTACTCCCTGTTTCATGCCTTTTTCACCACATCCGGTGAACCTGGCACTGGTTTTTGTTGCAATGTCTGTGCAGGCTTGCGCACCGCGAAACCGTTCGGGTAACGTAAATCTGCATAGGTAATCTTCACGTTCAATTGACTCAATGTGCTTTGGTAAGCCAGCGCAAACTTACTCAATCGCGTTTCCATATCCTCGCGACCCAGGGCAATCAACATACCTTCCTGCGTCGCAACCTCCCACGAACGTCTGGGAGACAAGGTTACCTGGGTCACATGCATATTTGCTTGACCCAAGATCTCGCTGAACTTGCCATAGTGCTGCGTTACCTCCAGCACACCATTGCCAGGCCCATAGAACACCGGCAGATCCGCATCAGAAGCTGCGTGAAACAGTTCGCCTTGCGTGTTCACCAAAGCAATGTTGCCCCAGCGTGCCAGCGCCTGATGCTCTTCTATCGCCACATCCAGTTTATCCGGCCAGCGGCGACGCACGCTCACTTGCCGCGCCCAAGGCAGCTTCTGGAATGCATCGCGCACTTTCACCAGATCCAGCGTGAAAAAATTACCCTTCAGGTGCTTGTCCACAATCAGGCGTATCTGCTCGCGCGTCACATGATTCAGCTGACCTTCCACATTCACTTCGCGCAGCGGGAAAATCGGTAAGTGCACGATCACGAATATCGCCGCGTACATCATCAGCACCACGCTCAGCGCGTAGAGCAAGTTCGCGGTCCAGTTCAACAATGCAGGTTTATCCCACACTTATTTTTGCTCCAAAGTCATACTCAAAATTTCCAGCACCAGGTTATCGAAGCTTAAACCAGCCGCTTTGGCAGCCATCGGCACCAGGCTGTGATCCGTCATACCGGGCGAAGTGTTCACCTCCAGGAAGTAATGTTGCCCGGCTTCGTCCATCAAAAAGTCCACACGCCCCCAACCGCGACCGCCTACCGTACGGAAAGCCTGCAACGCTTCCGCTTGTATCTGTGCTTCCTTTTCCGCACCCAGGCCGCACGGACACAGGTATTCCGTGTCATCGCGCAGATATTTCGCCTCATAATCGTAAAATTCGTTCTTGGGCACAATGCGCACAATCGGCAGCGCTCTGCCACCCAAGATGCCGACGGTATA
>WBZT01002253.1_pt1 | contig 13537 bp, 10 predicted proteins | sample 5204241 | NCBI WGS metagenome assembly WBZT01 (sample SAMN12344358, study PRJNA552823) | activated sludge metagenome | biome: Activated sludge suspended growth; feature: Nitrification reactor; material: Wastewater; isolation source: activated sludge from nitrification reactor of wastewater... | reverse complement strand
TCATTTGCTGTCGTCGCTCATCTACAGCGACATGGAGCGGCCGATTGTGGCGCAGCTCTATGGCAAGGATCCGGAGCAGTTCTATCGCGCGGCGCAGGTAGTCTGCGAGCTGGGGTTCGACGGGCTCGACATCAATATGGGCTGCCCGTCCAAGAGTGTCGCCGCGTCCGGTTCCGGGGCGGCGTTGATCAAGACGCCGGACTTGGCCCATGCCATTCTGCGGGCCGCCCGACAGGGCTTGGAGGATTGGGCCGGTGGGCAATCCATTCATACATTAGGGTTCAAGCCGTCCCGCATCGAATACATTCATGAGCTGAACCATCGTCGTTCCGGCGCTCCGGTCGTCCCGCGCCGGCTCTTGCCGCTGTCCATCAAGACCAGACTGGGGTTCGATTGCGTGGTCGTCGAGCGATGGGTGGAACATTTGCTGGAGGCGCGTCCCGCAGCCATCACGGTGCATGGTCGTACCTTGCAGCAGATGTATCGTGGGGCCGCCGACTGGTCGGCCATTGCCGAGGCGGCAAAGCTGGCTCACGGCACGGAGACGTTGATCTTAGGCAACGGCGATCTCACGACCCTGGTCGATGCAGTCCGCCGTATGGCGGAGAGTGGGGTCCAGGGTGTCTTGGTCGGACGTGGGACACTCGGCTCCCCATGGTTTTTCCGCGAAAAGGAGCGAGCGCGCCGGGCCTTTCAGGAGCAGCAGGATCTCACCTCGCTTCCCGCCACCGTCTGGGAGCCGCCCGTGTCGTTGCACCATCGCATGCGGATCATGGTGGACCATGCACGGCAGTATGAAGCCATTGCCGGCGTGGAGCGCTTTCGCAGTCTTCGCAAACATCTCGGGTGGTATTGCAAAGGGTTTCCCCATGCGGCGGCCATGCGCGCGAAAATGTTCGGGGTGTCGACCGTGCAGGATGTGGAACGCATTGTTGCCGAGTTTTGCCAGGTCTCGTTGTCGGAAGATGCGGCCTCGTCCGATTCCCTACCTGCCGTTCATCTGCCTTTTCCCTGCGCGTCTTGATCCATGCGATTGATTCTGGCCTCTACGTCTCCACGCCGGCGTGAACTTTTGACCTTATTGGGCATACCCTTCGAGGCCGTCGTCCCGCCGTTTATCGAGGACGTGACGTCGGCTGTGCCTGCCGAGCAGCAGGCGATGACGTTTGCGATCGGCAAGGCCCGCTCCTGTCTCCCGAGCTGTCACGACGCACTCAGTCTCGGAAGCGACACCTTAATCAGCCTTGAGCAGGAGGTGATGGGAAAGCCCGTTGATTTGATCGATGCAGAAGCCATGCTCCGGCGCCTGGCCGGCCGGACGCACAGGATCGTGACCGCCGTCGCGCTGGTTGGGCCTGAGCCGACAGCTTGCGAGGTCCGGCTCGCGACTGTGTTGGTCGCGATGAAGCCTCTGGAGGAAGCCGCGCTGGCTGCGTATCTGCGTACGGGTGATAGCTTGGGGAAGGCCGGGGCCTACTCCATCCAAGGAGGCGGGGCGACGCTGATCGAGCGGATTGAGGGGGACTACACCGCGGCCGTTGGGTTACCACTGCGGTTGGTCGCTGAGTTATTGCATCTGCGCGGCATGCCCTGTCCCGTCGATATTGATCAGCTTTACGCCCGCAAGCCCTACCCCAACTGGAATCGGTTCGGTTCGTAGTGGCATGTCCGTCTGCCGAACGGTCTGAGATTGAAAAGGCCGTCTCAATCCTTTTACAATGCGCCCTTGTTCAGAGACGTGTCAGGGAGGTAGGCATGCGCGCTGATCGTGGCAAAAAAAATGTGGGTGGGCAATCTCACGCGGTGGTGGGTCTCATCGTCGGAGCACTGGTGTTGGCGGCGGCGGGACCGGTCTGGGCGATTGACGTCAAATTGTCTCCGGAGGAAGCAAGGAAGGCGTTGGAGGCCGGCCGAGTTCCGATGGAGAAAGCCGGCTCGCCGGAAGACGTGAAGAAAATTCTGCAACAAGCCTCGCTGGTCACGCGTGTAGGCGCAGACCCTGAGAAAGATCCCTGCGGCGCCAGCGCCATCCTCCGCACCAAGCGGTATCGGCTTGAAGCGTTTGGCCGCCAGGAAGCGGCGGAATCCAAAAAGCAAAAGAAAGATGTGCGCATGCCCGACGAGTTTATTCAGAAGGTCGTGGATATGCCGAACATGGAAGTGGAAGTGCAGCTCTGCGGCGACGATGAATACTTTGCGGAGAAGGCCGACGTAGTGTTTCAGCAAAAGGGAAAGAACATTCGCCCGGTCGATCTCAGCCCGGCCGATCGAGGGAGAAAGAATGAGGGCGCAGGTCCCGCGTATCGTTCGAGATTCACGGCGCGGTTTGGTTATGAATCGTTCGACCCGAATGCCAAGACCACCGTCATTGTGACCTTGCAGGATGGGCAGACCATGCAGTTCGATGCCGATTTTTCGCAGGTGAAATAATTCGCGAAGGCCGGTGCGGGATGCTTGCCCGCACCGGAGTCGCTCGTGCGAGTCTCTTCCCTTTCTCCTCTCTTTCTTTCATGCGCGTGATGCTGTGCCGGCCGAATCTCCCTGTTGAGTCGTCTCGTCGCCCGCGATAAATCGGTACCGCATCGTGACAAGAGCCGAGCGAGGTCCCGTCTGTGCAGCCCAGTACACTGTTGGTGCTAGGGGAGGGCGGACGATCGACTGTTACGGGACGAGAGCGCGGGCTTCCAAGCCGTCTCGCGTCTCACGCACAAGTCGTGTGGGATGCACTGGTCAAGCGAAGTGGTGAGTTTACGCGCCGGACCACAAGTCTTTTGCTTTGGCATAGGCGCCATTGCCCACTTTTTCTCCAAGATCGAGCCCGACGACATTGCCCTCATAGAAGTGAATGCCGCCATACAGACGCGATTCTCCGGCTTCTCTGGCTGCCGCGGTAAACGTAGGCCAGTGCAGAACGATATCGGTAACGGGCTCAGTGGGATCGGCTTTGAGTGGGACGTCCTGAGAATAATAAAAACCAAACGTATCGCTATTGGTGAATTTCTTAAGAATGGTGGCGGCGGCCATCGAAAAGCCGCTGTGGCCTGATGTGAATTCGGCAAATGGTGGGGTGGGGAATGTGGGAACTTGAAATGGCTTCCAGAATTCTCCAGTAATCTCCTGCGTTCCCTTACCTGCCCCACCCCAGGCGAGGATGCGCTTGCCGCGGAACATGTGGCGAATAGCAGTGACCGGACGCACATAGTCAAACGCAACTTTAGCGTCCCACGTCGCAATGCTGGCATCGAACACAGCGTTGGATAAGGCGAAAAATAGCTTTACGCTCTGATTCACATCGAGGTTGTCGCGCTCGACGACGAATGCGGCGAATTCGGTCCAATGACCGGGTGGCAATTCGGAGTTCGGGCCGTCTGCCCAATACTCGGCGATGACTTTCTGCTCAGGGGTGAGGCGAGCCTGAATATCAATGACATGCCTCGCCTGATCCAGAAACCCTTGGCTGAGCGGGGGCTGGGGTGCCGTAGGGGGACGGCACTGATCGCCGCTTGTGAGTGCGAATGGTTTGACATGCTGCCAATGGGGACAAATGAATTTGGGGGTTTTCAGCTCGTGGTCGGAGTTTAAGTAGGAAAGAGGTTGCCATCTGCCCGGGAAATCGATTGCGTCCGGATCGGCTGGGAGTAAAACAGACATGGGTCTGTTGACGGGAGCATAGCCAGTGGTGTCGGCATATAAGCCGGATTGATTCGAATTGTCGCTGTGACGAAATGCCAACACATCGTCCGCTGCCTGGTTACCGACATCGACGGGTGGGGGCGTTGGTCCTCCGATGACAATCCCTTCTTTCGCCAATTGTTTGGCCAGCATAGATTCATAGGCCGTTTTGAAAGCGGGGTCGAAAATGCTAGGTGGAAATTGATCAATCAACGTGCGGTAGGCAGCTTGACTGATGGCCTTTCGTCTGTTGGCTTCCGTGTGTTGGGGCACAGGCTTCCTGGGTGTAGTCCTGTGAACCGGCTTCGCGACGCTGTCATAGGCACACCAGGCATCGTAGATCGTCGTGTGGACGATGCTGATCGACCGAGCCACCTGTGGGGGGCCTCCGCGATCTCTGTCCAGGCTGGTCGATGGAAGTTTGCCTACTGCGCGAATGGCTTCCAGCAGAATATTGTTCCATTCCACGATCAGATTCATTGAGGTCTCCTCTTCTTTAAAGTTCCTCAGTGCATGACACGGAATGGCCGATATGCCGGCAATCGCCCTCACGTGTGCATTTTGGCCTATACGTAGTGCCATCCTACGCGATGTGCGGCCATTTCCCGTTCTCGCGTTCCGCAATCATCGTGCCAACGCTATGAGGAGCATTGGTTCTTGGTGTATTTATGGAAACGTATGGAGAAGAAGTGCGCCAACGATCACCTGTCTGAATGTGATCGGATACAGGTGTATCGCAGTAGATACGTATATCTTTCTGGGATGAACCGCTGAGCCTGTTGAGTTCGGAGTCATCATAGTCATGCGCCCGACTCGCCAGGGCTTTACGGCTGCGGCCATGTGGGGGTAGTTCGCACAGGGTCACACTCGTACACTTCGGCGGTAGCCGTTGTTCTCACGTCGTACCGCTTCAGCATTGAGGCGCCCCTCCACGCCTGTTTTACCGCGACGAGTCAAGCCATCAAGGCTTGCGCTCGATCGTCTCGACCTCCTTGGTAGCGCTAACCGCATATCCCGGTTGAGTCGTCTGGTCGTGGCATGCATAATGACCGACATGGACGAGCACGATCTGCGTTCCCTGTATCGCCAGATGCTGTTGATCCGCCGATTTGAAGAGAAGTCGGCGGAGATGTACGCGCTTGCCAAGATCGCCGGGTTTCTCCACCTCTATATCGGTGAAGAGGCGATCGCCGTGGGAGCCGTCGCTGCGCTCAGGCCGGATGACTATGTCATCAGCGCCTATCGCGACCATGGACATTGCCTGGCTCGCGGTTCAGATCCGGGCAAGGTGATGGCCGAACTCTTCGGCAAAGCGACCGGTTTGTGTCGGGGCAAGGGGGGCTCGATGCACCTGGTGGACCTCGCGAATCGATTCATGGGCGGCTATGCCATCGTGGGCGGACACATCCCATTGGCGACCGGGCTGGCCTTTGCCACGAAATATCGGAAACAAGACCTCGTGACCGTGTGTTTCTTCGGGGAAGGAGCCGTTCCGAGTGGGCAGGCCCACGAAGCCTTCAATCTGGCGGCCCTCTGGAAACTTCCCGTGATCTTCATCTGTGAAAATAATCGCTATGGCATGGGCACGCCGGTGGCACGTGCCGTTGCCCTCTATGACAATGTGGCGGAGGCCGCCCGCTCCTACGGCATCATGGCCGAGCGTGTCGACGGCATGGATGTGTTGGCGGTACGGGAGCTGATGCGCACGGTGGTGGACCAGGTGCGTGCGGGGCATGGACCGTTTTTTATCGAGGCGATGACCTATCGATTCATGGGGCATTCCATGGCGGATCCCTCGCACGGCCATTACCGGAGCAAGGACGAAGTCGAAGAACATCGCAAGCGAGACCCGCTCGTGTTGCTGAAACACCAGATGCTGAGCCAGGCGCTCTGCAGCGAAGGCGATTTCAAATCTTTGGAGCAGGAGGTCGGGGAGGTGGTCGCGGCAGCGGTGAAGTTTGCCGACGAAAGCCCGTTTCCCGATCCTTCGAGCTTGCATGCCGACGTCATGGTGGAGGAGTAAGACCACCCATGTTGTTATCCTATCGGGACGCGCTCAACCAGGCCATGCGCGAAGAGATGCGGCGAGACTCGCGCATCGTGTTGATCGGCGAGGAGGTGGGGTACTACCAGGGCGCGTTCAAGGTGACCAAAGGGTTCGTCGAAGAGTTCGGCCCGCACCGGGTGGTGGATACGCCGATCACGGAGGCGGGCTTTACCGGACTGGCGATCGGTGCAGCCGTGGCCGGACTTCGGCCGATCGTGGAGTTGATGACCATGAATTTCGGCATCGTCGCGCTGGACCAGATCGTCAACAATGCCGCCAAAATCCGTTACATGTCAGGCGGCCAACTGTCCGTCCCGTTGGTGATTCGTGGGCCCGGCAGCGCGGCGCATCAATTAGGGGCACAGCACTCGCAAAGTTTGGAAGCTTGGTTCTGCCATGTGCCCGGCTTAAAGGTCGTGGCGCCGTCCACGCCCCACGATGCGAAGGGGTTGCTGAAGAGTGCGATCCGCGATCAAAACCCCGTCGTCTTTATCGAGGCACAACTGCTCTATGGCACGAAAGGTGAGGTCGCCGAGGGCGAGTATACGATTCCTCTCGGGCGGGCCGACGTGAAACGGGCGGGGACCGATGTGACGGTCGTGGCCTATTCCAAAATGTTACTGGTTGCGCTGGAAGCGGCGGAGCGGTTGAGGCAGGACGGGCTCGACGTCGAGGTCATCGATCCGCGTACGTTGAAGCCGTTGGACCTGGAGAGTATCGTCACCTCCGTCAAGAAGACCGGGAGGATGGTGATTGTGGAAGAAGGGTGGCGCTTCTGCGGATTGGGGGCGCAAATTGCGGACAGTGTCTACGCCGCCGCGTTCGACTACCTGGATGCACCGATCGTGCGCGTGACCGGAGAGGATGTACCGATGCCGTACAGCCGGCCATTAGAGGACGCGGCCATTCCGGATGTGCCGCGTGTGGTCGCCGCCATTCACTCACTCTGTGGTGTCGCATGACAAACGGGCGGCGCAGGTGTCGCACCGGTCGTCGCCGGTGGGTGGTGTGTTGGAGGGGAGTTCATGGCTAGTCGCGTCGTCATGCCGAAACTGACGGATACGATGGAGGAAGGGGTCTTGCTCGCCTGGAAAAAGCGCGAGGGGGAGCAGGTGCATGCGGGCGAAGTGATCGCCGAGATCGAAACCGACAAGGCGGTCATGGATCTGGAAGCCTTTGCCCCCGGCCTCCTGCGCAAGATCCTCGTGCGTGAGGGTGAGACGGTGGCCTCCGGCACGTTGATCGCGGTGATCGCCGAGGCCGATGAAGACATTGCCTCGGCCTTGTCGGACGGCGCGACGGCGGCGCCCTCGATCGGCCTAGGGGCAAAGCCCGCGTCCCCCGAAGGCACGGTCTCACCAACGTCGCCAGGTCGGCCAGGAGGAGAACGGGTGCTTGCCTCTCCGCGGGCGAAAGCCCTTGCGGCTGAACGGGGCATTGAGCTCTCGACCCTCACCGGCACCGGTCCTGGCGGGCGTATTGTCGAGGACGATGTCGTCGCGGCGTCGGCCCCTGCGACGTCCCCATTGTCCGTCGGGGCAGATCAGCCCTTGAGCCAAATGCGAAAAGCCATCGCTCGGGCGACCGTCCAGAGCAAAGCACCGGTGCCGCATTTTTATCTGACCGTCGAGATCGACATGGAGCAGGCCGAGCGGGTACGTGACGGGTTCAAGCAGAGCCGCCAGCCGCACCCCTCCATCACCGATGTGCTCATCAAGGCTGCGGCCTTGGCGTTGACGCGACATCCGGAGGTCAACGTGTCGTTTACGGGCGAGGCCATCAGGCAGTATACGCAGATCGATATCGGCGTGGCGGTCGGGATGGAAGACGGCCTGATTACGCCGGTCGTTCGAAATTGCGGCGCAAAGACTTTAACGGAGATTTCTGTCGAGACGAAGCAGTTGATCGATCGAGCCAGGCAGAAGCGATTGTCGCCGCAGGAGTATACCGGGGCGACCTTTGCCATCTCCAATCTCGGCATGTTCGACGTGGATCAGTTTATTGCGCTGCTCATGCCGCCGCAGGCGGCGTCGATTGCCGTGGGGGCGATTCGCGATGTGCCGATCGTCGCCAAAGGTGCGGTTACAGCGGGGAGGCGCATGAAGGTCACTCTGTCCTGCGATCACCGTGCTCTGGATGGATTGATGGGCGCGCAGTTTCTCAAAGAGTTCAAGCGGGTGTTGGAGCATCCGCAGGAATTGCTCATGCCGGCGGTGACGTCATGAGTTTCATTCAGATCGATCCGCGGACCTCACCCGGGGAGAATCGGCCATCGGCTCTCGGCCATCAGCCAGCAACTCTACCGTCCCGCCGCTTGCCGCCCTGGTTCAAAGTTCGGCTCCAGACCGGGCCGGATTATCACGACATTCGCCAGACGATGGACCGGCTCAAGCTGCACACGATCTGCGAGGAAGCTCGTTGCCCGAATGTGTGGGAATGTTGGAACGCCCGCACCGCGACGTTCCTCATTCTCGGCGATATCTGCACCCGGAGATGCCACTACTGCTCGGTGGCAACCGGTCGACCGCCTGCGGTCGATCACGAGGAGCCGTTGCGCGTGGCGGAGGCCATTCAGGCGCTCAATCTGCGCCATGCGGTGATCACATCGGTCAATCGCGATGAACTGGCAGACGGCGGTGCGTCGATCTTTGCCGACACCATCCGCCACATCAGGCGGTTGAGTCCCAGTTGCACGATCGAGGTGCTCATTCCGGACTTCGAAGGCAACGAAGCGGCGCTTGCGGCAGTGGCGGCTGCGCGTCCGGACATCCTGAATCACAATATCGAAACGGTGAGACGCTTGTTCCCGTCGATCCGGCCCCAAGGCAAATATCAGCGGTCGATCGAGTTGCTGGGACGAGCCAAGCAGATGGGGATGACCACGAAATCGGGATTGATTGTCGGCATGGGCGAATCGACGGATGAGGCCCGCGAAGTCATGCGCGACCTGCGCTCAGTCGACTGCGACATCATGACGATCGGGCAGTATCTCCAGCCGACGAAAGATCACCTGCCCGTCGCGCGCTTCTACCATCCCGATGAATTCGCCGCCTTGAAGGACGAGGGCCGTGCCCTCGGCTTTCGCCACGTCGAATCAGGGCCCTTGGTCCGCAGTTCCTACCATGCCGAACAGCAGGTGGCAGGACGTGGCCACGATACGACTCCCGGACCACAGTCCGTCGACCTGCCTGTCTGACGCTGCGCGTAACTGCGCCGATGATCTCGGTTCAGCGGTCCGTCTCCGTAGGGTGCGTCGGCGCAATCGCGGCCGTCAGAAGCACCATGATATCGCCCTGTCGGAGGCCCCCGCTCCGATCGAAGTCAAACAGCGGAATGATGGACTTGTCTCGGTACAATTGGAGCAACAGGTCGGGTGTTAGCTGTTCCGGTCTCTTTCCGACTTCATCCGCGCGGACCGGCCGTTCGACCAGGCGGATTTTCCCGCCGGCGGTCAGTAAGTCGTTCAGATACTGCACCATGTGTCCATGTTCGACGGCTGCGGCCAAGATATAGCCGCCGAAGGTGGCCGGCGACACGATTGCGTCGGCTCCCCCCTGGCGGAGGAGCTTGACGTTCTCTTCCTGCTTGGCACTGACAATGATACGCACGGTGGGATTCAGATGCCGGGCAGTGAGAAGCATCAACGCATTCGAATCGTCACGTCCGGCAGAAATGATGACGGCTTTGGCCTTGTGAATCGCGGCGTCCGTGAGGACCTCTTCCTGCGCTGCGTCGCCCTGGAACGCGGCGACGCCGAGCGCCCCGGCCAGACGCACGCGTTCCTCCTGCTGATCGATCACGACGATCTGATCGGGTGGTGTGCCCCGAGCGAGCAGCTCCTTCACCGTCGACTGCCCCGTGTGGCCGAAACCGCAGATGATGCAATGTTGGTGCAGGGCTGCGTGAAGCTTTGCCATGCGGTACCCCTCCATGTACTGCCGAATGATCAGCTGATAGGCGGTGCCAAGAAAAAGAAACCAGATGACCAGCCGGGCCGGTGTGACGATTAACGCGTCCAACAGGCGGGCGGTTGTCGACACGGGAACGATGTCGCCATAACCCACAGTGGTGATGGTGACCATGGTGAAGTACACCACGTCGGAGAAGGACACATGTCCGTCGATTTGATCCCGCAGTCCGTTTCGATGCAGCCAGAGCAGAAGGAAGACCAGGATGAACAGGAGGAAGGCAAGCCCGAACCGTGCGGTCAAAGTCTGGAAGGGGGACCACGTGTCGGGCATGACGATGACTCGGGGAGCCCCGCTCTGACTCATCCTGCCCAGGGTAGGCGCTGTTCCGGTGGGCGTCTGTCGTGTGGTCCGGGTGCTCATAAAGAGTCGAAGAAGGCTGGGAGAGGCTGTCGCAGGTCCCTCCGGTGTACGCTCTCGGTCGCCTGTCGTCCGAATGGTTGCGTCATGGTGCCGAGGGCTTTGGCGGGGCCCCGGCAGGCGAGGACTTGGCCAGCAGGTCCCCAACGGAGTGGATACGGAAGGCCGGCGGTTGATAGGTTTCAGGCAGATATGTTTGCGGAATCGTGGTGGTATTGCCGTCGCGCACCTGAGCGTAGTGGGGTGACATGATTTCCACCCCGGCTTCATTGAAGGCATCCTGGATGTTCTGGTGAAGGTCCGAATAGGTGACGGCCATCCTGTTTGGGGCGCCTGTGTAGGCGTTCAACTCGTATGTCACATAGAAGTCGTTGAGCGCTGTCTGCAACACGAACGGTTCCGGGTCCGAGAGAATATTTCTGGTGGCCAGTGCGGCGCTGTTGAGCAAGTCATGGACGGTTCGCCACGGCGTCTCGTAGCCGATGGTCACCGAGGTGTTGAGGATGAGCGGAGGAGCGGTCAAAGAGGTGGAACTGTAATTGATGATATGTGCGCCGAGAATAAGTGAGTTAGGAATGGTGATGTCGACGTTCTTGATGGTTCGAATCCGGGTGACGAGCAGGGTCTTTTCCGTCACGTCGCCGACGGTATCGGCTATTTTGACGCGGTCTCCGAGTTGGAACGGACGCATGTACGTCAGAATAATGCCGGCGATGGCATTGCTGACGGCGCCTGCGGAACCTAGGGAGAACAATACTCCGAGAAACACCGAGACGCCTCGAAAGGCTTCCGAATGAGAGCCGGGGATGTAGGGGAAGATGGCCATGGCCGCGAAGGCAATGACCAAAAAGCGGACGATCTTAAACGTCGGGTCGGCCCAGTCGCGATGGAAGCCGGCGAAGGTGATCGCCCCCCGCTGGATGCCATTGAACACCATTTGAATCAACTTGATGACATATCGCGTCACCATGATGATGACGATGATCGCTGCGAGGTCGGGCAAGGCGCTGAGGAAGGTCTGGGCGATCGTGGTGAGCGTGGTGACGACGGCCCGTACCAACGTGGAGGCCAGTTGTCGTGTCCACGGGAAGAGTCCCAGCACGGTCGTGAGATAGATGTAGACGATCACGATGGTCAGCGCGAAGCGCACACCGTTCGCGACGGCGATGACCTGCCGCGTGAGCGTCTGCGCGGACAGGACTTCGACGCGCTGGATTTTGACCGCCTTGATGTAGGTTCCCTCCCAGAGCTGGATGCGGCGGTGTATTTTTGGAAAGACCTTGTGGAAGGTCATCAAAATGGCTACGAGCACGGCGGTGGCTGCAATCGCCAGCGCCCCTTCCATTAGTAACGTTTCCAGGCTCAGCTCTTTTCGAACCTTGTGCAGCACCGTGCGCAGTTTGCCCGCATACTCCCGGGCCAGATCCTGTCGCTGCCGGGCGTAAGGTTTGGCATCTCCATCGGTCACCGTGAGCAGAACCATGCTGTCGAGTGTGATGTCGGTGCCGTGCTCGGTTTCGGCGACGGTAATCGCGTCGAAGTTACTGAACGGCGCGTCGGCAATCTGGGTCAGGCGATCTCGAATCGCGTTGGCGCGATCCTGCGGAGTGAAGGAGCCGACCTTCTGATGGAGCGTAAAGAGAGATTCTCCAAGGTAGACCACCGGCGCTTCACGGATGTGTGCTCCCGGAACGTCTGCGGTGAGCGAGGTCGTCGACGAAGAGATTTGGCCGGAGGCCATAGCGGGAAAGATGAAGGCGCATACGAGAGAGAGGCAGAATCGACACCATCGGTTCATCGCAAAACTCTCGAAGTGGGTGCTTGAAACGTCGGGCACGCCGTCAACGGATCGACCTCGGATTGTGAGGGGCTGCGCGAGTGGGCGGTAATGTAGCGGAGATGCATTTCTTTCGCAATCCTTCCGGGCGCATCGGTGCATTGGTGTAGGCGTCGAGTCGATCCGCCGACAAGGAAATCCTGGGAGTCTATGCGAATGGTTCCCATGTGTGTCATGGCGGGAAGCCGACGCCGATTGCGTTACTCATAGTGCAGTGCCTCGATCGGGTTCATGCGGGAGGCTTTATTGGCAGGATAGAGGCCGAAGAAAATGCCGACGGCCAATGAGAACAGAAAGGCGACCGCGACAGCCTGTGAAGAAATAATCGTCGGCCAACCGACGACACGGGTGAGGACGCGCGCACCGGCGACCCCGAGCAAGACGCCGACCACGCCGCCGATGGCGGTGAGAATGATCGCCTCGACGAGGAACTGCAGCAGAATATGGGAGCGTTTGGCGCCCACCGCCATGCGAATGCCGATCTCTCTGGTGCGTTCCGTGACCGACACCAGCAGAATGTTCATGATACCGATTCCGCCGACCAGGAGCGAGATGGAGGCGATGCTGAGCAGCATGACCATCATGGTGCGGCTGGCGCCGGCAACGGTTTTCGCCACGTCTTCCATGGTGCGGATGGTAAAGTCGTTCTCCTCGGCCGGGTGAATGCGATGTCGTGCGCGCAGGAGTTCTTTGATCTCTTCCACGGCGGACGGAATGCTGTAGCGATGCTGGGTGGCGACCATGATGATGCCGACGGTGCCGAGGAACTTCGTGCCCAGCACTTTGCGTTCGGCCGTCGTAAAAGGCAGGACGACGAGATCGTCCTGATCCTGGCCGGACAGCGATTGTCCTTTCGGCGATAGAATGCCGATCACGCGCAACGGGACATTCTTCATGCGGATCTGTGCGCCGATGATCTCCTCACCCCGCTCGAAGACATTGTCCGCGACGGTTTTCCCCAGTACGACGACCTTGGCGGCGGAATCCTCATCGGCCTGCGTAAAAAAGCTCCCGTCGGCCACCGGCCAGTTGCGCAGGTCGGTGAAGGTGGTCGTGGTGCCGAGGGCGACGGTGTTCCAGTTTTTGTGTTCGTGAATGACTTGCAGTACCGATCGGGAGGCATAGGTGACGAGGCTGATGTCGCCCACGCGCTTTTCGATGTCGCGCGCATCATCGACGGTGAGGGTGGAGACACTGCCGAGTCCGCCGCGCACGCCTCCGGTGGTGGTCGCGCCGGGGACGATGATGAGGACGTTCGTGCCGAGGCTGGCAATCTCGCGTTGCACTGAGGCCGTCGCGCCCTGCCCGAGACTGACCATGCCGACCACGGCGCCGACGCCGATGACAATGCCGAGCATGGTCAGGCCGGCACGCAGGGGATTCCGTCGAAGGATGCGGAGGGCGGAGAGGATCGTCAACCAAACAAAGCTCACGAGGACTGCCTCATCGCATTTTCGGCCCGAACTCAAAACCCGGCGGCAGTTTTTCCTGCGCGGTCTCTTCGGCCGTCGCAAGGCCGACAATGGTCGCCTCGCCTTCGTGGACGTCGCCGGACGTGATGTCCGTAAACAGGGAATCCGCAATGCCAAGTGTGACCGGTGCCGCGCGCACGCGTCCTGTCGCGTCGAGTATCCAGAGTTGGGGCGTCTTGCG
>WBZT01002252.1_pt1 | contig 13540 bp, 10 predicted proteins | sample 5204241 | NCBI WGS metagenome assembly WBZT01 (sample SAMN12344358, study PRJNA552823) | activated sludge metagenome | biome: Activated sludge suspended growth; feature: Nitrification reactor; material: Wastewater; isolation source: activated sludge from nitrification reactor of wastewater... | reverse complement strand
TAGATCTCCCTGACCAGCTCCAGCGTTCTTGGCGTATCGCCGGAAACGACCTTGACGATCTTGGTCAGCGTCCGCTGCTTGTCACCGGGGTTGATCCGCTCCGGTGAATAACCGACGAAGAAATCCTCTTTCCACTTCATCCCCGAATACTTATCGATGATCGGAATGCAGACCTCCTCGGTCGCCCCGGGATAGACCGTAGACTCGAAAACGACTGTGGCACCACGCTTCAGGTTCCGCCCGACCGCCTCGGAAGAGCCGATCAAGGGGCCGAAATCGGGTTGATGCGCCTGATCGACCGGCGTTGGCACTGCCACGATCACAAAATCGGCCTCGGCCAGCGCACGCGGATCTGTGCCGACCTCGAGATGGACTGCGGCTTCGAGATCGGCAGTGCTCACTTCGCCGGTCGGATCGACATACCGCCGATAGTTCGCCACCTTGCTTTCCGAAAGATCGAAGCCGATCGTCCGGCGCTTCTTGCCGAATTCGACTGCGAGCGGCAAGCCAACGTACCCCAGGCCCACGACAGCAACAATAGTCATCAAATCTCCATTCTCTCAGGGTTTCTCGGTCATTCGCGTCCCGCCGCGCCTGCTTGCTACAGTCCCTTCAGCAACTGCGTCACTTCGGCCTGCGCCGGGAAGCTGTCACCCAGCTTGGCGAGTTGCTCCAGTTCGCTCTTCGCCTCGATGCGCCGGCCGCTCTTGAGCAGCGCTTTGGCGTAGTTGAGACGGACTTGCGACGCCTGCGGAGCAAGCGCCACCGCCTTCTTGAGCAAATCGAGACCGCGGGCGGTGTCGCCCCGTTCGACCAGCAGGACGCCGAGAGTATCCATCAATGCGGGCTGATCGGGTGCCAACTTGTTGGCCTTTTCGGCGTATTCGATCGCCTTCGGATCCTTGAGCTGTCCGGCGACCCACGCCAGGTTGTTGAGCGCCGCCGGATCGTCCGGGTGCGCGTCGAGCACCATGCGGTATTGCTTGGCGGCAGCCGCATAGTCCTTGCGGGCGGTCGCCAGCTCGGCCAGATAATTGCGGAAGCGGGCATCCTTTGCATGGTCCTTGAGCCAGCTTTCCGCAAACTTGTCCGCCTCGGCACTGTTGCCGCCGGCGAGCAGCGCGGTATGCAGCTTGATCGCCAGATCGTTCGTTCCTACCGCCTTGAGCCCGGCACGATAGGCAGCCGCGGCGTCGCCCCAGGATTTCTTCGCCGCATAGACGTCGCCCTCGAAGGTATAGCCGATTGCCTCCTTGGGCCGCTGCTTCTGAACGTCCTTGGCAACTGCCACGGCCTCCGCCGAGCGACCGGCGTCGAGCTGAAGCATGATGATCCCGCGCTGGGCTTCGAGCGAATCCGGCTTGACCTTGAGCGCCTTTTGCAGATTTTCCAGCGCGGCTTCCTTGTTCTTTGCCGCCATCTGCACCTCTGCCATGCGCAGGTAGGCAAGCGGCGAGTCCGGCTTCAGCGCGGCCAGTTTGGCATAGGTGGCGAGCGCCTGGTTGTAGTCCTCGGCGGCGGTCTGCGCGCGACCGGCAGCATCGAGAATCTCCGCCCGCTCGGGCAACGCGGCGAGCGCCTCCTGCGCCGCGGCAAGAGCACTCTTCACTTCTTTCTTGTTCAGATACAGACCGATCAAGGCCAGGCGCGGCATCGGATCGGTCGGATTAGCCGTCACTGCCTTGCTGACCAATGCGGCCACTTCTTCCGTCGTGCCGCCGGCTTTGGCACGCAACTGGGCGAGCGCCATCAGTGCCTGCACATTCTTCGGATCCTTGGCCAACACCGACTCGAATCGCTTCTTCGCGTCGTCGGGCTTCTGCTCGTTGATATCGAGATTGGCCAGACTGGCAGCAGCCGGGTAGTAAGCCGCGTTCAACTCCAGTGCTTTCTCGAAGCTCTTGCGTGCAGCGGCGAAATCGCGCTTGCCGACGAGCGCCGTACCTCGCAGCTGGTACGTCATCGGGTTGTCCGGCTGTTTCTTCTCGAGAACGGCGACGGCCTTGAGCGCCTGATCGAACTCGCGCCGCTGCAAGTGCGCGGTGATCAGCGCGAGATCTGCGCGGGTGCCAGAATCGGCCGCTGCCACCTGCTCGAGATCGCGGAAAGCAACGTCGCTCTCGCCTTTCGCCAGATTGACCATGGCCAGCGAGGTGCGCTTGCCGGCACTCTTCGGATCGAGCGCAGTGGCCTTCGCGAAATAGGTGCCGGCCTTGTCGACCTGACCGTTCTGCAGATACACCTGCCCGGCCAGCGCCAGCATGTTCGAGTCCTTGTCGATCTTGTCGAGCACCGGTTCGAGAACTCCCAGGGCCTTGTTTGGCTGGCCATCGCGCAGGTAGCTGGTGATCAGCGCGCGCCGCGCGATACCCAGCGGCGGAGTCCGCGGCAGCGCCTTGAGCAGATAGGCCTCGGCCTGCGAATAGGCGCCCGCCTCGTACTCGATCAGCCCCGCCAGTTGCAGACCCAGCGGACTTTCCGGCAGGACCTTGAGATGCAGCAGGATGGCGTCCCTCGCCGCCGGATAATCCTTCTGCTGGTACGACAGACTCGCCCGGAGAAACTGTGTCTGCGGATGATTGGGAGCAAACTGCTTGATCGCGTCGATTTCCTTGCCGGCCTCGTCCAGCTTGTTCTCCGCCAGCAGGTTCCGGACGATCGCCGCGTGCGCCGCCAGATAGTCGGGCTTGATTTCCACCGCCTTGCGATAGGCGGCCAGTGCCGCTGCGCTGTCGCCTTGGGCGGCAAACAGATCACCCTTGAGTTGCCAGGCTTCGTAAAGCTTGGGCTGTTTCTCGATCGCCGCGTCGAGTTGGGCCAAAGCACCCGGAAGATCGCCGCGGGTCGCTTTCAGTCGCGCCTCGCCGAGCAGCGCCGGGCCGTAACCCGGTTCTGCCATTGATGCCGCAGCGTAGGCATCGGCCGCCAGCTCCTCCTTGCCCTGCATCAGATAGGCCTGACCCACGGACGTCAGCAAGTCGGCCTTCGCCTCCGCCGTGGTCAGCTGGGCCTTGGCCAGTTCCTCGGTGACCTTCTTCGGCTGTCCGAGCATCAGCATGGTCTTCGCCAACAGCGGCGTCACTGCGTCGGGCGAATAGTTCAGATCCTGCGCCTTGCGCAACTCGACCTCGGCGCCCGTCGGGTCACCTCCTTCGAGCAGCGCCTTGGCGAGCAGATAGCGCGCTTCACCAAGCTGCGGATTCTGCTGCAACGCGTTCTTGAGCTGGATTGCCGCCGCCTTGTGGTCGTTCTTGGCCAGGAACTCCTTGGCCGAACTGATCATCGTTTCCGGTTTTTCTCCCCCACAGCCGACGAGGAGGAGTGCGGCAAGCAATGCCGAGGCAGTGGTTCGGCGCAGCGTGCGCAGCGAGTTGCGAGTAGTCATGAGAGGTGTCCCCACGGAGGATAAACGTTGCAAGAAAGCTCTACTTCAGGCCAAATCGGTGCATCATGTCGTACAGCGTCGGGCGGCTGACGCCAAGCAGTTCCGCCGCCTTGACGACGTTGCCATCGGCGCGCGCCAGGGCGGTGATGATCACCCGCCTTTCCGCCTCGTCGCGCGCCTGTCGCAAGTCGAGAACGATTGCTTCCGCGGGCTCGCCGCCCGCCAGACCAATATCGTCGGCGGTCAACTGGTTGCCGTCCGCCATGATCACCGCCCGCTTGATGCAATTCTCGAGTTCACGCACGTTCCCTGGCCAGGAGTAGGCCTCGATCGTGCGCAGCGCGTCCTCGCGCAAGGTCATCCCGCCACGATTGTTCTCGCTTGCAAATCGCCTGAGAAAGGCATGCGCCAGCAAGGTGGCGTCGCCGGAACGGGCGCGCAGCGGCGGAATATTGACGACGATCTCGGCCAGCCGATAGTACAGATCCTCGCGGAAACGTCCCTCGCTGATCAGGAACTTGAGATTCTGGTGAGTCGCGCAAACGATCCGGACATTGACCGGAATCTCCTGTCGCCCGCCGATCCGCTCGATGACGCGCTCCTGCAGAAAGCGCAGCAGCTTGGCCTGCAGCGAATGCGGCAGGTCGCCAATTTCGTCGAGCATCAGCGTACCGTTGTTGGCCGTCTCGATCTTGCCGAGAGTGGTTTTTGCCGCCCCGGTGAAGGCGCCTTTCTCGTAGCCGAAGAGTTCACTTTCCAGAAGGTGCTCGGGAATCGCAGCGCAGTTGATCGCGACGAAGCGTTCGCGCCGCCGTGGCGAAGCCCCATGCACGCCACGCGCCAGCAGCTCCTTGCCGGTACCACTTTCCCCGAGCAGCATCACTGTCGCGTCGGTAGCACCAACGCGCTCGATCGTGCGACAGACGCGCAACAACTCGGGGTCGCGAGTGATCAGGCCGGACAGCACGTCGGGCTGCTGCATTGCCTGCAGCCGCTCGTTTTCCCGCTGCAGTTCGTAGAGGCGGTAGGCGCGCTGTATCGTCAGGCCGAGCATTTCGATCTCGAATGGCTTGGCGAAGAAATCGTAGGCGCCCAGCGCGATCGCCCGCAGGGCATTGGCACGGTCGTTCTGACCGGTGAGGACGATGATCTTGGTGTCCGGCGCGATCGTCAGAATCTCTTCGAGCAGCTTGAAACCTTCGGAAACGGAGTCCGCGTCCGGTGGCAAACCGAGATCCATCGTCACCACGGGCGGCTGATACCGGCGCACCAGTTGCAGCGCACTCTCCCGGTCGTCCGCGGTCAGCGCTTCATACTGGTCGACAGCCCAGCGAATCTGTTTCTGCAGCGCACGATCGTCTTCCACGATGAGCAGGTGCGGCAACTTTACGGCGCTCATTCCGCCTCCTTCGTTGTTTCAGCCTGCGGAGCATGCCCCGCATCGAACAATGGCAACAGCAGGTCTACCTGTGTCCCGACATCCACCGCGCTGTCAACTGACATTTTCCCGCCCAATTCATGAACATACTGAAAACTCTCGTAAGCACCGATGCCCATTCCGGTCGGCTTGGTCGTCTGGAAAGGCTTGAAGAGCCGCTCGCGAACGAACTCGGGGCTCATTCCATGCCCGTTATCGCCCACTTCGACCAGCGCCTGCGCCCCTTGCCGGGCCAGCCGGACCCACACTCGCCCACCGTGTTCCGTTGCGTCGAGTGCGTTCTGCACCAGATGGCCGATCACCCGTTCGATCCGGTCCTCGTGGCCGCGCGCGACCATCCTTTCATCGAAGGTCACTTCGACATCCCTTCCCTGCCCGGATTTCGCCGTCTGTATCCGCCGGATCACTGCAGCCAGGTCGATGCCGCGCGGACCATCCAGCGGCGTCGCACCCTCGCGCAACTGCATCATCAGTGTGCGCATGCGTTCCACCGAGTGTTCAACGGTCATCAGCATGTCTTTCTGAAATTCCGGATTGTCCCGGTGGCGCTCAGCGTTCTTGAGCATCAGCGACAACTGCGTGATGATGTTTTTCAAGTCATGCACCACAAACGCCGACATGCGGTTGAACGAATCGAACTTGCGTACTTCGAGCAGCGCCTCACTGGCCTGCATCTGCCCGAGAAAGGCACCCGCCTGGCGGGCGGCGGTCTTCAGCAGATCGTTCACTTCCCAATTCACGTCGATCCTGGCCCGCGCAGTCGCCAGCACGACGAAGGCGATCAATTCACTGCCGGTGGTCAGCGGCACCACCAGCCACGCGTTCGGCACCTCGACCAGCCAGGACGGGAGTTCGAGACCGTCATAGCGACGTGGCAGCGATCGATACTCCTCGAGATTGATCACCCAGCCGCTATCGAGCAGGAAGGTACACAAGGTGCTCCCCACATCCTCGGTCGCCGGCGAAGCGGGCATGTTCCAGCAAGCCGCCTGCGCGAAAAACCGGCCCGAGGGATCCTTCAGCCAGAGCGCGCCACCCGGACTTTCGACCATGTCGGCGAGACCTCTCACGACGTGCCGCCCCATGCCCGCAAAACCGCCCTGCGAGGAAAGAGTCTGTGTGAAACGTAGCCACTCTTCCCGGTAATCGTAACGATAACTGAAGAAGTGCTTGCCGACCTGCACGCGCAACCTGGCCCGCATCGAACCCGAAAACGTCAGTCCGACGAGCACCAGCAGAGCCGCAAAGAGTAGCGCCAACTGCAGAGCGCGCCCCCATTCGCCGCCAAAGAAGCGAACGTAATAGCCTGCTGCGGCCATGAACAGCAGGTAGGCGCCAACGATCAGCAGCGTCGCCGACTGCAGCGCCACGCGCTGCGACATGACCAGCCGCCGTTTCCAGTCGTGACTGCGAATCGCCGACAGCGCGACCAGCGGCAGACCCAGCGCATGGGCAAAGCCGCGAATGCTGAAGGCGTCGACGTCCACCCGATTGAACAGCAGCGCATCCGAGAACAGGTACAGGTCGAACAGGAAAACGCCCCCGAGGCCGAGGCACAAGGGTTTGATGCTCCAGCGAAAGTCCGGCGAGACATTGCGAAACAGACGCTCGACCAGCAGCAGTCCGAAAACGGTCATCGCCAGTGACGCGAACAGTGCAATACGCTGTGACAAGGCAGGATCGATTCCGAATACGACAAGTGTCTGCGCCGCCAGGCCGACGACGAAAAGCACCAGCGCCAGCCCGGTCAACCACTGCGAACGGCCAGGCACGTGCTCGCCTTCCGCCAATTCCGGCTGCATCAGGACGAGCAGAAAGAGATACCAGCCACCAAAGCGCAAGACGTCGGCGAAGATATTGCCGGCAAGGAAGAGTGGCTGCCCGGTGAGTGCGAAGGCGAGACCCATCGACCCCCACAGGGCGCACAGTGCAACCGCCACAAACATCGCACGGCTGCGCCCGCCCTTACGCCAGCCGGACGCCAGATAGAGCGCCAGAAAGGCTGCCAGTACCGCCACCAGACCATAACTCCAGGCGGTCACGATCGCCATCTTGCTGTCCATCACTGCCGACCTTCCTCTCGCGTTCCTGCCGGAAGACGCGAAATCCGCGGCGCGCGAATCACCGAGCGCCCTTGCCGGTCAGCACTACGCCGACCGTCTCGAAGAGAATCACGATATCCAGGAAAAGGGTGTGGTTCTTGACATAGTACAGATCGTATTGCAGCTTCTGCACGGAATCGTCGATCGTGGCACCGTAAGGATAGCTAACCTGTGCCCAGCCGGTAACCCCCGGCTTGACGCTGTGGCGTACCGCGTAGAACGGAATTTCGCGCGTCAGTTGATCGACAAAATAGGGGCGCTCCGGACGCGGACCGACCAGGCTCATGTCCCCCGTCAGCACGTTGTAGAGTTGCGGCAATTCGTCGATGCGCAGCTTGCGGAGGACGCGACCGACGCGGGTCACACGATCGTCATCGACTGCCGCCCAGCGCGGTTTGCCGTCGCTCTCGGCGTCGTTGCGCATGCTGCGGAACTTGACGATGCGGAAGAGACGGCCATCAAGACCCACCCGCTCCTGGCGGTAAAAGACCGAGAATCCGTCTTCGAGCACAATCAGAATCGCTGCCAGCAGCATTACCGGGAGGGCGAGCAGCAGCAGGAACGACGCTACCACGACGTCGAACAGACGCTTGACGCTCGTCCGCCGCCAGCTCTGGCGGAAGCCTTCGCCAAAGATCAGCCAGCCGACACGCAGGGAATCGAGACGGATCTGGCCGAGCGCGCGTTCGAAATAGCTCGCCAGGTCGAGTACCCGCACGCCGGACAACTTGCAGTCGAGCAGTTCGCGCAGAGGCAGCGCGCCACCGCGGCGCTCGCGCACGGCGACGATGATCTCGTCGACGCGCAGGGTGTGCGCCGTGTCGGACAGCGACCTGTCCTGCGACAGGATCACCTGGGAAGGAACGACCACCTCCGTGTCGGTCGCCGAAGGATAGAAACCCACGATCTGAATGTCCGGATCCGACTTGCGCAGCACCCGTCCGACGTTTTCCGCCTCATCGCCGACGCCAAAAACCAGCACCCGATTGCTGAGCAGGGAACTCGACTGGCCGTGTGCCGAATGGACGCGCCGAACCAGCGTCGCAAAAATTGCGGAGAGGCCAGCGAGCAACATGAAACCCCGATCGACTTCGGCTACCGAGAGCAGGGAAAACACCAGATAGGCCAGCGGAATCGCCAGATAGAGCGAGAGCACGGCGCGCGCCTGCGTCTCCTCGCGTGTGCGGCTGTGCACCCTCTGATAGATGCCCAGCCAGGCATTCAGCACGATCATCGTGAGTGCGAAGATCACCGCATAGAAGGCCACCTTCTCGAGAGCCAGTTGGCCTCCATGCCCGATCCAGACGGCGGCAAGAATCACGCACGCGATCGGGACCATCAGGTCGACGGCAACCTGGGCAAGCGTCTTCCGATGAAACCAATGATTGAACACCTTGATCACGATAGACTCCTTGCAAGCATGAACCTGAAAACTTCTCGCTGATGACCGATGCCTGGATAGCCATCCGCAGATCAGAAGGCTTACCGGGCGTCACGAAACGAAGGCTACCACTGCAAAATTTTGGAGAACGTGACCTAATGCACACGCGCACGACAGTAGCCGGACGGAGCGACCGCGCGCCGCCCGGCGACAATTAATGAACTACTTTGCAAAAATCCTATAACCATATAATAAAAAGAATTTCTTACTGGAATCCCGGGCGATTTATGCCGGGATTATACAATGCGCGGCAGCTCTAAGGACACTTGCGGGAACGGCGCCGGGCGATCGGAAAGGTCTTCCTGATCATGCTCGTCCAGAAACAGGGCGCAGCATAGCAGCAAGTAGAACAGGAAGGCACACCTCGGCATATCCAGCAGACTGGAGAAAACCCCGACCACCAGACTGCCGGCCAAGGCCGCCAGAAGATACGGCGCGAGGCCGTGCCGACTTCCCGGACCTCGCAGCAGGTTGCGCAGGGCCATCGCGAGCAGCGCGAGCAACAGCAGCAAGCCGATCACGCCCTGGTCGATCAAGGTTTCGACGAACAGACTGTCGACGTGCCACGGTACGAAGTAATGGTAACCGGCAAAGAACCAATGCGCCATCCCGGCCGAGAAATCGCCGTTGGCCAGCAGCTGATTCCCCTGCCCGTCGACCAGGCTCAGATTGTCGACTTCGATGAACTCTGCCGGCCCCTCCGGCCGCAGCGAAAAGAATCCGAAGCCGGGCATCGACCAGCCGCCCGCGGCTCGCGCGGGAGCGGGAACTGCCAGTGAAATGCGCCGCCACTCGTCGCCCGGCGGAAGTGTCAGCGGCAACTGCACGCAGGACGCCGCATACAGGAGATGCTTGTGGCAAATGGAGGCCCGCAAACTCGCCCACTGCGGCGCCCGCAGGTCCATTGCCAACACATGGCTGCCGTCGGTCGGCACGGGCACCCGCTGCAGCAGCTCGAACGCGCCACGCGAGCGCGCAGCGTGCTGCGGTCGGTAGATGCGCAGGTGGCTGTCACCGCCTTCGTTGAGCCACTGCAGCCTGCCCGGCATCGCGCGCCCCGGCACGGAATGCGAGTAATTCGCCGGAAAGCGACCCAAACCTCTGCCGAGGAGCCATTCCGAAGGCGTGCGCAGCAGGCTCAGGCTCTCGCGCCAGTGCCGGACGCGCCCGCCGAGATCGCGCTCGCCCGCCGCCAGGCGCATGCCCATGAAATCGCCGAGCCCGAGTACCGCCAGCACCTCGACGATGAGCACCACCGTCAGTGCCCGGTTGGCGACGACCCGCCAAGGTTCGCGGGCAGCAGCCGGCTGCTTCCCCGCGCCGACGAGGAAAGCGCGACCACGGCTCGCCGAGCACGCGGCAGCGAGAACCATCAACGAAACCGCGACGCCGAGATACAGGCCGCGCGAAAACGTGGTCAGGCAGGCATAGCCGGCGACTACTGCCAATGCCGCCGCCAGCGCCCAACGCCGGCGGTCGCGCGCCTGCGTCAGCAGGAACGCAACAAACGGAATCGCCAGCGCGAGAAAGCCGTCGAGCGCTGCGCCACCGACGTGCATCTCCCAGAACAATCCCGTGCTGCGATAGGGAGTCGAAAAATTCAGCAGCCCGGGATAGCCGGCGCGCTCGCAGACGATGGCCATTGCCGCCAGTCCCAGCGCAGTCGCCACGCCGACGGCCAGGTCATGTCCGGCCCGCCGCGGCCTGCTTCGCAACAGCTCGCGCAGGGAAGGCAGCAACAGCAGGACCAGCAGCAAACTCTTGGCTACCCGCAAGCAGTTCAATGGTTCTTCGTAGCCCTCGAACCAGCCGAGCGGCATTCCGCCGGCGTCAGCCAGACCACGTGCCAGCGCCAGCAGCCACCACACCGCCAGCAGACCGAGTCCGATTCGCGCCGGGCGAAACCGCTGTGCTGGCTGGCCGCGCACTCCTTCGACCGAGGCACCCGCCGCCTTCGCGACCGCCATGCGGGCGTGGCATGCCGTCGCGGCGCCGAGCACCAGCAGATCGAACTCCTCGACACCGATCCATCCGCTCCACGCCGAAAATCCGGCCACCGGCAGCAAGGCGGGCACCGCCTTCAGCCAGAGCGACGGCCGGCGGTATACTGCGAAACACCAGAGCAGCCAGCCCGGCGTCAGCAGGTCTGGCCACAGCGGATGCTGCACAGCGATCAACGCAGCCAGCAGACCGGCGAAGATCGCCAGGCCAGCGTGCACCCAGCCCGGCATTCCGTCGCCCGGCACCCGGCCAGGCTCGGGCGCAGCGACCTCGCTCAGACTGGACACCGGGGGCCACCACCGCCGACGCCGCGATCTGGGCGCGATTCGTGCGTCGTCGCGGACAATCTGCGAAACTTCCGGCAAGGCCGCAGGGCCGGCGGCTGCGCGACCACGGCAGACGCCGGCAACACCTGTCGGCCCCCCCTGTCAATCGCTGCGCAGCTACGCAGACGTTTCCCGAGCGAGGCTTGCATGTCTACCGGTTGGATCATCTTTCTTGTCTGTATCGCCTTCGTTCTCGGCGCCGCTCTGCCGCTGATCAGCAATCGCGACGCGCGCAGGCATGCGCCTCCAGCGCGCAAGGAAACGCTGCGCGACTGGCGCAAGCAGCCGTAGCGGCGGGGCCACCCACCCGGCAGGGTGACGCCGTTTGCCGTGACTGCAGTTCAGTCGCCGCTGGCCGCCCGCAACTCCTTGCAGATCGCTGCCAGGACACCCGCCTGCTCGCGGTGCTGCTGCTCGGCCAGCGCCGGAAAGGCCGGCCAGCCGGGATCGAGCCATTCCAGCCCGAAAAACCGGCGACTGCCGTTGTAGCGAGGAATGACGTGAAAGTGTACGTGGTGATCGACCATCATCAGCATCAGGTAATTGATGATGTCGTAGCCGAAGGCCGATTTCACGGAACGCTCGATCGTCCCGACGAGAGCGGAGAGCTCGGCCATTTCGCTTGCCGTCACCTCCGCCAAATGCGCGGCGTAGCGGTTCAAGGAGAGGACGCCGCAAGCCAGTGTCGCCTGCGCCGGTCGCACCGACCACGACCAGGCGGGCGTTTTCGCGACCAGCAGCTCGTCGACTTGGAACTTGCTGCGAAAATCGGCAAGTATTTGTGTTCCGTCCATCTTCTTGTTCCCCCCATGCGGACGCGACAGGCTTCGAGGTGACCGTGACCGATCGGGGCAAGACCGTCCCTGCCGGACGCCGGCTTCGCCCCACGGCGAAAGTGTGACACACTTGTCGGGGTACTGGCGACCGCCGGCACCCGCCGGCCAGCCAGGAATTGCACGAGGAGCGAGCATGACCCGATATGGATTCGTCGCCTCCGGTGGCGGCTACCGCAGCTTCTATACCGAAGGCGTACTGGTATGGCTGCGGAAGAACGACGTCCCCGTGGTACACATCGCTTCCACCAGTTCGGGCAACAACATCGTTCTCGACTACCTGCTGTGGGACTGGCAGAGCGAAGATCTGCCGCCGGTCCTGACGCGCACCATCCGCCTCAACGCAGGCGACATCTTCGACATCTTCTCCAACTTTCGCGGCCTGCGCCCGCAGTTGTTGTCGGGCGGCACACACCTGTTCAGCGTGGACAAGGACAGTTGCCGCAAGTCGCTGCAGCTCGACGACGAGCGCCGGCGCACACTGCTGGCGCAACATCTCGCGACACTGCGCTGGGACATTCGCACCACCAACCTCAGCCGCCGGCAAGGGCGCTTTTTCCAGGTCAATGAAATGCTGTCGCGCGTCGACGACCGCAGCCTCGACGCATTCATGGACGCCTTGCTTGCCGGCATCACGACGATCCCGTATTTCAAGGCAGTGACCATCGATGGCGACTACTACATCGAGGGCGGCTATCTCGACAACACACCGCTGCGCACCCTGTTCGAAGACGACGAAGTCGACGAGATCATCGCCGTGGACTTCACCGATTACGACTATCACCGCGAACTCGACAAGCTGTACAACGCCAACTCGTTCCTGCTGCCGCTGAACAGTATCGACACGCATTTGCTGGTCAGCGACATGCAGCTCACGCTGCCCAACACGCGCATCTTCGCGCAGGCAACCCTGATCAACGGGATGCTCGCGGCAATGGGCAAGACCAGCGCGGAGATCGCCGGCAGACGCTACTACGCCAAACCCCTGCACGTCCTGCGCCCGCGGGACCTGGAGAGCATGACCATTTCGTTCAAGGACCGCAGCGCGCAAAAGCGCTACTTCGAACTCGGACAGCAGGAAGCGGCGGCGCTGTTCAAGACTTCGTAGCCGATGACCGAGGTGAGGCAGTGTGGTAGCGCTGCCCACTTCGACAAGGAGGCTGCGCCTTCGGGTTGCGACTTACCCTATGCCGCGACCCGGGCGGGTCGATGACAGGGCCATCGTTGGGGTGCCACCGATGCTGAATCGCCCACCTCCAGCGACATGCCGGTTGCCGGCAGCGACGCATCGCGTTAGTATCGGCTCGTATGATCTCGAGCTTCAGGTGCCGGCAAACTGAATCCCTGTTCAACGGAAAGCGTGTTCCGGTTTTTGCGAACATCGAGTCGGTGGCGATGCGCAAACTGGCGATGCTCCACCGAGCCGCGAGGCTTGACGATCTTCGCATTCCGCCAATCAACCGGCTTGAGCAGCTGAAGCCTGATCGCGCTGGCCAGTACAGCATCCGCATCAACGACCAATGGCGCCTGTGCTTTCGCTTCGACGGCGGGAATGCCTTCGATGTCGAGATCGTCGATTACCACTGAGGACATTGAATCATGCGCGACGTCCCTTACCCGACCCCGGGTGAAATTCTGCTCGAAGAGTTTCTCAAGCCGATGGGCATCAGCCAGTACCGCTTGGCGAAGGAAATTGGCGTGCCACAAAGGCGCATTGGCGAAATCGTTGCGGGCAGGCGCGCGCTGACGGTTGACACGGGCCTGCGCCTCGCCCGCTTCTTCGGCACCAGCGACGGCTTCTGGGTCGGCCTGCAAACCGATTACGACACAGCACGAGCCAAAGACGCATTGTCCGCAGTGTTGTCGCGAATCAGGCGTTTCGAGTCGGCTCGCCCCTGAATCGGATCACTGGGACGTTTCGAGACGAGCGGCAGGTTCGCCGGCAAAGAAGTTATAAAGATATTTCTTTCTCCATATTGCCATTCCGTTTGGCGCATCCATTCGCTATACTGTG
>WBZT01002248.1_pt1 | contig 13557 bp, 12 predicted proteins | sample 5204241 | NCBI WGS metagenome assembly WBZT01 (sample SAMN12344358, study PRJNA552823) | activated sludge metagenome | biome: Activated sludge suspended growth; feature: Nitrification reactor; material: Wastewater; isolation source: activated sludge from nitrification reactor of wastewater... | reverse complement strand
TCTTTTACTTTGGAACTGCCGGTGGTGAGGGTTTGATTTGTAATTTTTGAAGTAGACGATTTGTTGAGATTATTTTTTGAAGAAATCTGAAGTTCAGATTTTGATTTAACTTCCTGTCTGCTTTGACTCGAATAGCTTACCATCAAAGTGGGTGAATTATTCGTTGCGATGGGGTTGGAATTTACGAGATGTTCGACCCATTGCTGAAATTCAGAAATTCCCATGGAATTTTCCTTTCTCGAAATTTCCTGTCCATCCGGGCGAATAAATACAATGGTTGGGACAGAACCAATTTTATATTTTGATTTGAGTACGGCGCCTTCGGACTGGTCCACATCGACCTGTAAGCCCACTACATTTTGGGTGAGGTAGGCATTCAGCTTTTCATCGGTAAAAACATTTTGATCCATATACCTGCAAGGCAGGCACCAACTCGCACCGAATTTGAGCATTAGTAGTTTATGTTCTTTCTGTGCCTGAGATTTGGCGTTTTCAAAATTGACCTGAGCAAAAAAATTGGCCTCAGCGCCAAAAAAGTGAAGACTGAAAACTAAGAATAAAACGTGTTTGAGAAAGGGGGTTAATTTTTTCATATTATAATTTTTTATTATTTATAAAATGATGATTATAAATACAATTAACCTGTAGCACAAATTGTGCCAAAGTCTGAATTTGCGATTAATTTATAAAAAATGTAATATGTTATAATAAGATAATCAATTTATAATAAGTTAATAAAATATTTAATATGATTTGTAAATTTGATATTTCATCCAAAAAAAACGCTTAGCTTTGTCCCCATTCTTATAATTCGATGCAAAAATTAAGAGCAGCAATCACCGGAATTCAGGCCTATATTCCTGAATATATTCTGTCCAACTCCGAACTTGAGAAGATGGTAGATACCAACGATGAATGGATCACTTCAAGGACAGGCATTAAAGAGCGAAGGATTTTCAAAGAGCCAGGAAAAGCGACCTCAGACATGGGTAAATTGATGGTTGAGGGACTGTTGCAAAAGACAGGTACTTCTCCGGATGATATTGAGTTGGTTATTTGTTGTACCGTGACCGGTGATATGGTTTTTCCGGATACCGCCAACATCATTTGTGATAAGGTTGGAATTAAAAATGCTTTTGCTTTTGATGTTCGGGCAGCCTGCAGTGGTTTTCTGTTTGGCTTGACCACAGGATCCAAGTTTATTGAAGCCGGAACGCATAAGAAAGTTATTGTCATCGGTGTGGATATGATGTCTTCCATTGTGGATTATACGGATCGTGCAACCTGCATTATTTTTGGTGACGGGGGCGGAGCGGTACTGTTAGAACCCAACATCGAAGGCAATGGAATCATGGACAGTGTTTTTAAGGGCGACGGTTCCGGGGCAAAATATCTTCATATGAAAGCAGGTGGTTCACTCAAACCTGCCTCCTTAGAAACCGTGCAAAACAAGGAGCACTTTGTGTATCAGGAAGGAAAGGCAGTATTCAAATCAGCCATTAACGGAATGGTGGATACCATCCAGAAAGTTATTCAAAAAAATAATCTGAGCCTGGACCAAATCCAATGGCTGGTGCCGCATCAGGCCAATATCCGAATCATCAATGGGGTAGCTGATGCCTTGCAGTTTGACAAAAGCAAGGTGATGATCAATATTCAGAAATATGGCAATACCACGAGTGGTACCATACCCCTTTGTTTATGGGAATGGGAATCCAAATTAAAAAAAGGAGATAACATCATACTTACAGCATTCGGTGGCGGATTTACCTGGGGAAGTACCTATTTGCGTTGGGCTTATTAGCGGGACGATCAAGGTTAAATCTAAGCACGCAACAAGCTGTTACAAAACTGTTTTGCATTTGAACAACCTTTCAGACATACTACATATTTCGCACCCGGTTATCATGGCGCCAATGTTTTTGGTGTCCAATGTCAAAATGATAAAAGCTGCGGCAGAGAGCGGGATCGCAGGTGCCATTCCGGCATTAAATTTCAGGACCTTTGCGGAATTGGAGAAAGCCTTGACGGAATTGAATGCTTCCTGCAAAGTCTATGGCATCAATCTTATTGTGAATAAGTCTAATTACAAATTGGATAAGCAACTTCAACTTTGTCTTCAATACAAAGTTCCTTTCATCATTACCTCTTTGGGCAATCCTGAAAAAGTAATTCATGCCTGTCGTCCTCTGGGAATCAAAGTATTTTGTGATGTTTCCACCCTTGAATTTGCAGAGAAAGCGGCAAAGAGCAATCCGGATGCACTCATTGCCGTATTAGATAATGCCGGTGGACACCATGGAAAGTTGTCGGCAGAAGAATTTATTCCCCTGCTCGTCCAACATTTCCCCCATATACCCATTATCAGTGCAGGTGGCGTAGGAGATTATCAAGGAATTCAGAAGATGCTTGCATTGGGAGCGTGTGGCGTTAGTATTGGAAGTATATTTATTGCCAGCGAAGAATCAGATGTAAGCGATGAATATAAAAATGCCTGTGTGCAGTATGGAGCCAGTGATATTGTAAGTACCACCAAACTAAGTGGTGTGCCCTGTACCGTAATTCAGACGCCGTATGTCAAACATCTGGGAACGAAAGAAAATTGGATTGAAAAATTTCTCAATCGAAATAAGCGTTTCAAAAAATGGTTGAAAATGATTGTCTATCAAAGAGGAATGAAACAGTTGGAGAAAGCTGCTTTTTCAGCGAGTTACAAAAAAATCTGGTGTGCCGGACCAACCATTGAATTTACGAAAGAAATTCTTCCCATTCGAGAAATCGTCAGAAGGTTGGTACAAAATGATGAGAATAATCAGAAAATCACTTTGTAATTTTCAACCTTATCGCATGTTAAATTCTAAACCATAGTTCGTAATTAACTATGTTTAAAATAACTAAAAAAAATCACAGCGCAATTGCTATTTCCTCCAGTTGTTTTCGGGATCTGGGGGCCAACTCTCTTGATTTATAAGGTTCTTCCAGGGATTCTGGATTTCCTAACTTTCCTAATGCGAGCATAAACGCCGGATGAATATTTTCAGACAATTCTAAGTACTCTGATACTTTGTTGCGATCGAATCCACCCATAATGTGTCCATAAATGTTCATGCTTATAGCTTGCAACAAAAGATGAGAATTTGCCAATCCTAGATCATGCTCAGCGGATCCATTGTGCTTGCCGGTTTTGTCAAAAGTCTTTCGGATGCAGGCAACCAATAAAACAGATGCATTGGTTGTCCAGGGCTGATTGCCCGGCGTTAGACAATTCCATAAGTCTTGAAAGCCCGGAGCATTTTTATCGGCATTATAGTAGATCCATGGCTGTTCATTATTCGCGCTGGGGGCCCAACTGGCGGCCTCAAACAGGGTATTGAGCTCTTCGATGCTGATGGTTTCACCGCTGAATGCTCTGGTGCTCCATCTATCCTTAATCACATCCATAACCGGATAACGGGTATGAGCTGCTTTAATCGTATTCATTTCCATATGGAATAAATACAAAAAAAGACTTTAATTGTTCTCTAGTGGCCTAAACTTAGAGTGGATGTTTGCAGAAAGTATCTGCCACAGACGGTCCATGAGTTCCTGAATGCCAAGTTGGGTAGCCGATGAAATAAACACATGAGGTATATCTCCGGGAAGATCTTTCTGAATCAGATCTTTCCATTCAGGCTCTGCAATATCCATTTTGGTGATGGCGAGCAGTCTGGGTTTGTGCGCTAACTCAGCGTTAAAAGATGCCAATTCATTGGAGAGAATTTCATACTCTTTTTTGATGTTTGGACAATCACAGGGGATCATGAAAAGGAGCACTGCATTCCGTTCAATATGTCGGAGAAACCTTGTCCCCAGGCCTTTTCCAAGGTGTGCGTCTTCTATGATCCCGGGAATATCTGCCATGACAAAGGACTTCTCGTCTTTGTATTTGACAATGCCAAGATTCGGTACTATGGTTGTAAAAGGATAATCGCCAATTGCCGGTTTGGCAGCCGTGACTACGGATAATAGGGTTGACTTTCCGGCATTGGGGAAACCAACCAAACCAACATCCGCAAGAATTTTTAATTCAAGAATTTTCCAGGCTTCGATGCCTTCTTCTCCAGGCTGTGCGAAATCGGGGGTTTGAAGTGTCGGTGAAGTAAAAAAGGCATTGCCTTTGCCCCCTCGTCCACCATGAAGCAGAATTTGTTCCTGACCATCTTCCGTAATTTCAAAATGCTTTTGTCCCGTTTCCGCATCAATGGCAACCGTTCCCAATGGGACGTCAACGATGATATCTGAACCGGTAGCTCCGGTGCATTTATTTTCAGAACCATTAACTCCGTCCGGGGCGTAAATATGTTTGCGGTATTTCAAATGCAAGAGTGTCCACATATGAGCATTTCCTCTCAGGATAATATGACCTCCCCGTCCGCCATCACCACCATCCGGTCCGCCTTTAGGGTTGTGTTTGCTTCTAAAAAAATGCTTGCTTCCCGCTCCTCCATGACCGGATCTGAAACAGATTTTGACATAATCTACGAAATTCTGTTCAGCCATGATTGTTTGATGAAGGATAATTTATTAAAGAAGGTATTGAAGCGAGCACTTTGAACTATATTATGATTTTTTTTTATTTATTCTGAGCATGAGATTTAATCAATATTTCATGATGTAAGATTTGAAAAATCAAATCTCTTGAGCATTTGGTTTTCTATAATAATTTTTAACAACAATATATTATTTCAGAATACGGATAGCTAATTTTAGTCCCGTCTTTCAATTTCATCCATTATTTTGCAAAGCGCTTTGAAAATTTCTTCGACGGTTCCAATTCCTTTTACCGTATGGGTTTTGTTGAATTCGCGATAATAATTAAAAACGCTGCTCGTTTTCATGCGGTATTCATCCATTCGTTTTCTGATGATTTTTTCATCCATATCATCGGCTCTTCCGGAAGAAGCTCCGCGTTTGGTTATTCGTTGGACAATTTCATCGTCATCTACTTCCAGTGCAATCAATGCATTGATTTCCTGGTTTTTTTCAGCCAGCATTTTATCCAGCGCTTCTGCCTGAGGAATGGTTCTGGGAAATCCATCGTAAATGAAACCACGCACATTTGGAAGCGCGTTGACTTTGTTTTGAAGCATACCCAAGGTTACCTGATCCGGTACTAAAATTCCCTGATTCATAAACTCTTTAGCTTTTAGGCCAAGCGTTGTTTTACCCTCGATTTCTGCGCGAAAGAGATCGCCGGTGGAGATATGGTATAAATTAAACTTTTCAACTAATTTTAAGGCTTGGGTTCCTTTGCCGCTGCCGGGAGGGCCAAATAAAATGATGTGTAACATGATCTAAAGCTTGGAAATCGGACGAAAGAGTGTCTGCTATCCGATTTGTTCGCCGCAAAGCTAAGAATATTTGGACAAATTACTTAAAAGCAGCCAGTTTAACAGGTCGGTAACTGTTTAAGTCTTTGAAGGATTTGATCCGTTTGAGCCAATAATCCGATTGCAGGACATTCTCTTCTATAACCCCGTTGCTGGAACTGCTATGAATGACAAAGAGGGCATTTTTTTGTCGTTCTGTGATGATACCGACATGATGAATTTTTGATTTATCCCCAAAAAATATGAGATCGCCTGATTTGACCTGATCCAATTCGATTGTTTTTCCTTCTTTACATTGTTCCTGAGCGGAACAGGCCATTTCGATATCAAAATTTTTCAGTACATAATATACGAAACCGCTGCAGTCAAATCCCCTTTCCGTTTTTCCTCCCTTTTTGTAGGGAAGGTGTTCAAATTTTCGGGCAAAATCCACGATACGTACTCTCATTTTCTGTTCCAGACTGGAATCCTTTTGTTGTGACCGATGGGTCATGGTGTGGGATGATCCGGAGGCGCAGGAGCTAAAATGCAAAATGCTAAAGGAAAAGAGAAAGATCTTAATGATGCCGGTATTGGGGAAATAGCGCATGGTAAAGATGTTTTATATTAAATAAAACGCTAATATATAACAATTTGATATATTACGAGATATTAAAATTATCCCGATCTTTTAGAAAGGGGTAAGCCCGGCGGAAAGCTATTAATTTTTCTTTGTCCAGGACCACCGTAGAGACCGAATGCTCCGAATTCATTTTCAGGAGTGCCTGCCCTTCAAAGTCTATCACTGAAGAATCACCAGAATAGGAAATGTCATTGCCATCTTTGCCAATTCCGTTGACGCCGACGGCATAGCTGACGTTTTCAATGGCGCGGGCAGCCAATAGAGAAGACCAGGCGATGCGTCTTTTTTCGGGAAATTGGGCTACGTAGATCAGCAGATCATAATTCAAATCATTTCTCGACCAGACTGGAAAACGGAGGTCGTAGCATATCTGAGGAAAAATCCTCCATCCCATCCATTCGATCATGGTTCGCGTCGAACCCGGCGTGAAAAATAAGTCTTCTTTTGCGAGGCCAAAACAATGTTTCTTGTCGTAATAATCTATCGTTCCATCCGGCCTGGCAAAGATGAATCGGTTATAATAGTTTTCATGATGACGGATCATGACTGAACCAGCGACAGCGGCATTTTTGGAGTTGGCTAAGCTCAGCATTTGCTGAACGGTAAAACCATCCATGGTCTCTGCCAGTTTTGAAGTGTTCATGCTGAATCCCGTTGACCACATTTCGGGTAAGATGATCAGGTCTGTTTCCTGAACGGGTTTCAGAACTTCAGATAATAACTGAATATTTGCTGTAGGATCTTCCCAGTAAAACGGGATTTGCACCAAACTTAAGCGGAGTGTATTCATGCTTCAAAGGTACGGATTGCCTTTATATAATTTTTTGTCATCACAACACTAACTACCGATAAAAAGATGGTCTTGCCAAAGTATGCTTTTTAGAAGCAGTACATATTTTTTACCAAAAAAATAAGTATAATAAAAAATTCCTTACAATGTATTTCGCCAATGGAATGAAAGAAATTCATCAGGATAATTTTAAAATAATCCTTGCAAGGTATTGAAAACAATACCTCATGCAGTACCAGATTACGAATGATTTGAAGCATCAAACAATTTAATAAAAAATTAATATCGATTCAAACATCGTTAGCAATCTACTTTGGGTACTGTTCTAATTCATAAATAAAAGCTAAGTCTAACAAACTCAAATAAAAAATAAAAACATGCTGGTACTGACGGTCGCTTTTTAATTGAAAGAAGTTCTTAATTTAATCCTAAATCTTCTAATATGATATTGAATTGGCAATTTAGATTAACTTTATACGATAATTCTGTATGATGAATAGAAAAGATTTTATTGAAAAAATTACGGGAAGAACTCAGTCGAATCTCGCCCCTTTATCCGGATTAAATCCTTACACCGGACCATGGACGAAGACACAGGCACAGCATCTGTTGAGGAGGACTTTATTTGGTGTCAAAAAGACGGATATTGATGGAGCGCTTGCGGCTGGAATGAATGCAAGCGTCAATTCCTTATTGAATGCGTCCCTTGATCCTTTGCCTTCACCACCCTTAAACATTTATTCTACTACCGCATTGCCAGATCCGGAAGTTCCTTATGGATCGACCTGGATCAATGCACCGGCCATACCTGGGGCTACACTGCCTATACAATATATTCAATCGAGAAAAGATAGTTTTAAAATCTGGTGGACCGGAAACATTCTTTTACAAAAAACTTCTATTGTCGAAAAACTTACGGTGTTTTGGTTTAATCATTTTTCAATAGAGTTGGATCAAATTCCCATAGCACAGCCGGTGTATTATTATTACAAGATGCTAAGAGAAAACTGTCTGGGTGATTTTCGAAAAATGCTTAAATCGGTTACGATAGATCCCACCATGTTATTCTATCTCAACGGGCAAAAAAACAGTGCAACGGCACCCGATGAAAACTATGGAAGAGAGCTTCAGGAGTTGTTTACCATGGGCAAGGGCGTTGATTCAAAATACACGGAAGATGATGTTAAGGCTGCCGCAAAAGTTCTGACAGGAATCAGGATCAATCCATTGGTCAATCCGCTTACCAATTATTACGATCTCACGCAGCATGATTTTACGGTTAAAACCTTTTCTGCATTTTATAACAATAAAAGTATCAGTTTTAAAACTTCGCTTGAACAGGAGGTTGACGATTTGTTAAACATGCTAACTTCCAATACAGAATGTGCGCGATTTCTTTGCAGAAAACTATATCAGTTTTTTGTATACTATGAAATAAGTCCTGAGGTTGAAAATAATATCATTATTCCGCTCTCGGATTTTATGAGATCCAACAATTATGATATTCGCGCTACCCTGGATAAATTATTCAAGTCGGAGCATTTTTACGATGTGGCCAATCTGGGTTGTGTTATTAAAAATCCATTTGATTATGCGGTAGGATTGTTTAAAGAATTCTCAGTAGCCTTGCCGGATTCCAGCAATCCACAATTACAATATTTCGGTTGGGCTGGAGTTACGATTTTGACGGCGTATCAGGGCATGAATATTGCGGATCCTCCGGTGGTATCGGGATATCAGCCCTGGTATCAGGCGCCACAATATCATGAGATCTGGATCAATTCGGATACCCTTGCGAGTCGAAACAATGTCGCGGCTAGTCTTTTTACGGCGGGAGGATTGGATGTTAATGGAATAAAATATTTTGTAGATCCATTTGTTTTTACCAAAACATTTTCTACACCGGAGAACGCCAGCTTGCTTGTAAAGGAGGCTGTATCCAGATTATACAATTATCCGATATCGGATGTTTCCATAGATTATCTCAAATCATTTCTAATTTCAGGTTTGCCCGACGAGACCTATTGGACAACGATTTGGTTGGAATATATTGCCAATCCAAATGATCCCAATTACAAATCGGCTGCGTCCAACAGATTGTATGCATTATACAGTGAAATAGTCAGTCAGGCAGAATATCATTTATCATAATTCCTCATAAATAAAAAATATGAAACGTCGTCAATTTATAAAAAATACTGCAGCCGGTTCACTGGTTGTTCCTTCTCTCGTACAGGGTATTCCAGTGCACGCGCATGAACCAGAATCCTGGTTGAGTGAATTGCTTCAACCGCAGGTTGACACCGATCATGTGTTGGTGGTGATCTATTTAGGAGGAGGAAATGATGGATTGAATACGGTAATTCCCATTGAGAATTACGCGCAGTATAGTCAGGCCAGAAAAAACATTGCTATTCCGCAAAATAAAATTCTTGGATTGAATGGCAATACCAAAACAGGCTTACATCCTTCGCTTGGAGGATTTCGCAATTTGTATAATGAGGGAAAGCTGAATATTATTCAATCGGTAAGTTATCCTAACCCGGATTTTTCGCATTTCAGGGCTACGGACATTTGGACATCTGCCAGCGATTCCAATCGATATTTGTCGACAGGATGGGCGGGACGATATCTGGCGGAAGAATATCCGGGATTTCCCAATGGTTATCCCAATCAAAAAAATCCCGATCCACTGGCGCTACAAATCGGGGCTAACTTGCCCTTAATGTTTCTCGGGCCGAACGCTCCGATGTCAATGAATGTATCCAATCCCGATATTTTTAAAGAATGGCCATCCGGAGTAAATGATGCACCGACCAATGATGCCAGAGGAAAGGAAGTAGCCTATATCCGAACCATCTCCAGACAATCCAAGAGCTACGCCGATAAAATTGTAGAAGCTTATGTGAAGGGGACCAATGCAGGTAATTATCCGGCTACGAATTATCTGGGTGATGTATTGAAAGCGGTAGCAAGATTAATCAAAGGCGGGCTACAGACGAGAATGTATCTTGTCCAGGTTTCCGGATTTGATACGCATTCAGATCAGACCGACGGTACCGATACGACCCTGGGCGCACACAGTCAATTGTTACAATTGTTGTCGGATGCTGTTTATGCCTTTCAAAAAGATCTGGAAGCATTGAAATTAGACGACAGGGTATTGAGTATGACTTTTTCAGAATTCGGACGGAGGATAAAATCCAATGGAAGTATTGGAACAGATCACGGCGTTGCAGCACCCATGTTTGTCATTGGAAAAAAAGTGCAAGGAGGAATTATTGGAAAAAATCCAGATATCCCGACCAACCTGACTGTAAATGATAATGTATCGATGCAGTATGATTTTCGATCGGTGTATGCATCCATTCTTAAGGATTGGTTTTGCGTGTCGGATTCAACCAAACAAAAAATACTGTTTAATAATTTTCAGACTCTGCCCATTGTTAGCAGCGATTGTAGTTCAACAGGAATCGAAGATTATCATCAGGCTGAGCTTAAACTTTCAATTCATCCATCACCCAATCCTATGGTTGAATTCTGTGATATTAAAATCAACACCAATCAGGGATTTGCACAACTGCATCTCATTGACCCGTTAGGAAGATTTGTGAAAAAAATCTTTGAGGGAAAGCTGGATGCCGGTCTGCATAGTTTTAGATTGGAGAATGAAAATTTTGCTCCGGGAAATTATTATATTTATCTGCAGCAGAATAATTTTCAAAAAACAGAATTACTGATGATCATTCAAGGATAGGATAAATTAGCGAATGTAGATTTTATTGAAAACGCATTTTTTAGCCTATTAGAAGCGATCAAAATTATCCCAATATTGTCCTTAGGAGCAGCGAATCCAATGTACAAAACCTGAATATTTCCTAAGGACGTTGCTATTGAAAATCAATACTTTTTTAAACAACTTGTTCAGTCAAAAGTAAGAATTTCAACTGCGAAATTTCCACCAACTAGTCAGGTAAAACAGAACTGATGTCATTGCGCCATTGCCGGATGACATCAGTTCTGTTTAGGTATGGATGGATTATTCCTCTTTGGACAATTTCAGGATATCGGTAATGATTACTTCGGTGATGTATCGGACAACGCCCTGTTTGTCTTCGTAGCTTCGGGTGCTAATGCGACCCTGCACCATGACCTTATTACCCTTGTCAAGGTGGTTGTTCAGATAGTCTGCTTTGTGATCCCAGGCGACGAGTTTATGCCAGGTTATGGCATTGATTTTTTCGCCTTTGTTGTCAAAATAACTTTCGCTGGTTGCGAGACTTACGCGGGCTAATTTTTTGCCAGATTCGAGTAGGGTAAAGTCGGGGGTTTTTCCGAGATGTCCAATTAATTGAACAGCATTGTTGAGATTTTTCATAGTTTTAAAAATTTAATTACGTGAAACAAAAATTCCGGTGTTTTAATTATTGCCGGATGACGATGCAAAGATGGAATGGCCTTAAAAGGATATCCGTAAGTTATATGTTTATATTCGTTTATATCCGGAAATAAACGTTTACAAACGGTTAGAAGTCCTGGATATATAAGTTTGTAAGGATAAATTCAAAATAAGCGGAATGTAGATTTATTCATTGTACTTGCCAGTTTGCAAAGAAATGAAATCCATAAAGCAATCATTGAGTAAACACAATTAACTCTTGATCTGTAGGATGAATACCAGTACAGTGATGTATCACTTAGACGAATCCATTTAATGTTAATATAGCATATGGCTAACCATGGAAAGTGAAAAAATTTAGCATTTCCTATTTTTTCAATAAAATACTTCTACAATTAAACGAAAATGAGGATATTTACAAAGCTAATTAAGGGAAGTTCGAAATTCAGGAAGGAGGCCCATACCATACCGAGAGTGTAACAAACCTTTAGGTAAGTTAGGTGTGGATGTTTGAAGGGTTTATCTCAATCTAGTTGTCTAACCCGACATTAAAGTTTTGGTGCCCTATTTGGGAAGGGACAGATGTGTTGAAAGGATTGAAGTAGAGTGCCATGCAACCGATGTAAGTTAAAATAAAAAAGGCTTATGGATACTTTAGATGTATTGGAAATATACGCAAGTTTTAGCAAAAACATGCGGATGTACAAATGTTAGTGGCAAGCATTTTAGCGACCTGCCAACATTCAACAACAAGACATTGAACGACAATTAAAATCAAATAATACCCAATGACAATTGAAGAAGCATATAAAGTTCTTGGACTTGACTTCGGAGCAAGTGAAGAGTTAATTGACAAAAAATTCAGAGAATTAGTAAAGGTTCACCATCCAGACAAAGGTGGAGACAACGCTAAAATGACTGAACTAAATACTGCAAAGGACTTAACGCTGTCTTTCATAAAAAACAAGGACATTTACGCTTTAGCAATTAGACAAGTAAGAGATTTAATTTCCGTAGAACGGCAACTACAAACACAAAAGGAAGAATACAAGTCTGAAGCACAAACACTTTTCAAAAAACTTGACCAGACAAGAGGAACATACAAATCAATTAAGGACATCAGTGTATTTGTTGGTATAATCGCTGGTATCTTCGTTTTACTTGGGTCTAACATTTTACCTGTTTATCAGCAGGAAGTTGGACAAGACGCGTCTAAGGACATTACAAAATACGTTCTGATTTACGGTGCAGCTTTCGGAATCGTTTATCTTTTCCTTTCAAACTTGGAGGCAAAGGTCAAGGAGCGAATAGAAGCTTTCAAAGATAATCTTGACAACAAAAAAATTGTTGCGAAACTTCTCTTTGAAATTTTGTTTTTACAACATGAGAGAGAGGAGGAATTTGAACGCAGACCTAAAACCGAACTGAAAGAATTTAGTGAATCAAGTTTTGAGAAAAGTGTAAATGAATGGATGGGAGGTAGCAGGGTTCGGACTCCAGTGACGATGATTGCGGAAATATTATTAGCATCAAGTGAGAGAGATTCTATTAGAAAAACTGCACGACAAATGGGAAGAGAGGATTTCACGCAATTAGTATTACTAAAATCCCAGGAGAAAGAGTTGATAGAAGAACTTGAAATTGATATTCATAATGACGATGTAAAATATGGGATAACTCAAGAGTTAGAGAAACTGCGACTCAAATACAAAAAGAACAGGTTAGACCGCAAGAACAGGCATGAATAAACTTGACACGTCACATCTCTACCCGAACAGTATGCCAGCCGCTAACATGGCGTTTGCGATAGCGGGGGTTCCGTGCTTCGCAGACACATTTGTGCAAGGTGGAAGTTCAGTTCTCCGAATAAACATTTGTGCTGAATTGACCACCCATCGCAAATCTGCAAAACGTTATAGGGCATAATAAAAAATTGAAATCGATAGTTTTTATATTAATTTTGCCTAAATAAAATAAAATTACGATGCTTGATGAATTTAATGAAAAACATAAACGAAACATCGAAATGATTGATGGCATTTATGCATCAATAGATGAATATTTAATGATTATGAGAAATGCCTGGGATTTTAGAATCCAAAGTAACAGAGCTCCTTCAATTCTTGCCTGGAAAAATCATTTTATTGAATGTAAAAAGAACTTAATACAAAGTTTTGAAAGTATTTTTCAGAATATTTTTCATTTACATTATTTGAAATCTGATTTTAGTAATTCTCATAGTTCGGGCATTAATGATTTAGTAAAATTGCTTCCCTTTATTCATAACACAAACATAAGTGGAATTGGTAATATGATTAACATATCAAAACATCCACAAGATACATTAATAGAATTAATAAAGAATAAAACCATGGTT
>WBZT01002245.1_pt1 | contig 13566 bp, 12 predicted proteins | sample 5204241 | NCBI WGS metagenome assembly WBZT01 (sample SAMN12344358, study PRJNA552823) | activated sludge metagenome | biome: Activated sludge suspended growth; feature: Nitrification reactor; material: Wastewater; isolation source: activated sludge from nitrification reactor of wastewater... | reverse complement strand
GGGGGCTTGGGTCACGTCACGGTGGTTCGGAACCCGTACAGGGTAGCCCCCGCTCGCCGGCGGGGCGAGCCATCCTCAACCGTCCGGAATCCAGATTGAGCCTAAACCAATTGCTTAGAACTATCGGACAAAATCCCCGAACTTCCTTCCACGCCCATGAAAAATCATGGCCTTGTAAATCGGCGACGGAGTTTCGTCCAGAAATCATCAGCTCCAGTAGCGCACTGGGCCGCTGTCGACATGCACGAAGTTGGAACGGGGATAGTAGCCGACCCCTCCAGCGCCCAGCGAACGGGCCGCTTGATACAAATCCGATACCCGGCCGTCCGGCAAGCGAATATCGAGCGCCATGGCCTGGATATGATAGCTGTTGCGGGCCACGCGTCGGCTATGCTCGCGCAGCATGCTGTTGGTACTTTGCGACCGGTAGCCGCTGATGACATGCACCGGCCTACCGGGGCTAATCTGCACCTGAAGGGCGTAAAGCTGATCCAGGACGTTGGTATCGAACAGCTTGACTTGATCGTTATGATGGTCTCGCAGCCCCCAGCTCACCTCGCCAATGGCCTCACGGATATAGCCATCCCGGGGAGTCCAGTAGACTTGGCGGATACTCTCGCCGGTATTGGGGTTGTAGAACAGCAGATAGCGGTCGCGCCGGATAGCCGCCTCCAATAGGGTCGGCGCCAAGGCCAAGGCGCCAAGGCCACCCACCGCCAGTTTCAGAAACCCCCGCCTGCCCAGTTCTGGCTGACCTTCTTCATTATTGCTGTTCTGAAGCGCTGCGTCTGTTCGCATTGTCGTAAAATCCTCCCAGCAACTACTTAATTGGTGAGTTTCCGCTTCATCTAAGCAAATCAAGTTTGCCAAATCAAGAATCAGACATACCACTATTTTTTTGCCATTAAGCAACAAAAATTGATTCCTTAGTATCTGCTTGAACAATTAAATGTTGTCATCAAACGACCAACCCAATGGAGATCTTATCTAGAATTGAAAAAGTTCTATTTAAAATTCTATATTTTACATATGCATATGTCAATATTACCATTTCTTTGCGCTGGATATTGTTATAAATAATACAATTTTTATTTTATTAACAACAATTATCAAATAATCAAATAAACAACAAACCCTCATGAAAAAATGCAATGGGCAAAATTAAATTTTCAATGACCCCCGCAATCCGATTCCTGCGGGACCACCAAGTCGCCTTCAGCGTGCATCCGTATGCTTACGAAGAGCATGGTGGCACTGCTCACAGCGCGCACTGCCTGGGAGTGGACGAACACTGTGTCATCAAAACTCTGATCATGGAAAATGACCAGCGGCACCCGCTGATCGTACTGATGCACGGCAACCGCAAGGTATCCACCCGTGCACTGGCCCGACTGTTGGGAGTCAAGACCATTCATCCCTGCGCCCCGGCCACGGCCCACAAACACAGCGGTTATCTAGTCGGCGGAACTTCGCCCTTCGGCACCCGCAAATCCATGCCGGTCTACCTGGAAGAAAGTATCTTGGAATTGCCGCTGATCTATCTCAATGGCGGCAGGCGCGGTTTGCTGGTCAGTCTGACGTCGACCGATGTCCAGCGGTTGCTCAAGCCAGTATTGGTCAACGTCGCCATCAAGGATTAACCCATGGACGAACCCCTCTTTATCGCCACCGCGCCGGCTGGTGTCGAACCGCTACTGACTGCAGAACTAATCGGGTTAGGCGCGGCGGAGACTAGACCCATCCGCGGCGGCATCCGTTTTCAGGGGCTGCTGGAACTCGCCTATCGCGCCTGTCTGTGGTCACGGACCGCCAGCCGGGTGCTACTGGTACTGGCCGAAATCGCCGCCACCAACGCCGACGAACTCTACAGCGGCGTTCATGAACTGCCCTGGGAAGAGCACTTGGACCCGGATGGCTCGCTCGCTGTGGATTTCGGCGGCACCTGTGCTGGTATCGATCACAGCCATTACGGTGCGCAGCGGGTCAAGGACGCCATCGTGGATCGGTTTCGGGCGCGTTGCGGCCGGCGACCGGGCGTCGACCGACTGCGGCCGGACCTGCGTATCCAGGTTCAGGCCCACAACGGACAAGCCCTAATCGGCCTCGACCTGTCCGGCGACAGCCTGCACCGGCGCGGTTATCGTACGGCCACGGTGGCGGCACCGCTGAAGGAAACCCTGGCCGCCGCCCTGCTGCTGAAAGCCGGCTGGCCGGCCATCGCCGCGACTGGTGGCCCCTTGCTCGACCCGCTATGCGGTTCCGGTACGCTGGCCATCGAAGCGGCCTGGATCGCCGGCGACCGGGCACCCGGCCTATTGCGCGAGCACTGGGGTTTCAGTGGTTGGTTGGGCCATGTGCCGGTGTTGTGGAACCGCCTGCTGGCCGAAGCGCAACAGCGATGGGAGATCGGTCTAAATCGTATTCCACTGATTCTGGCCAGCGATCACGATCCCAAGGCCGTTCGGGCGGCACTGATCAACGCCGGCCATGCCGGGGTGGCTAACCGAATCGACATCGAGCGGCGAGAACTGGTCGATATCGAACCGCCGGACGGTCCATCGGGACTATTGATCAGCAACCCACCCTACGGCGAGCGCTTGGGCGAACGGGACGAACTGGCTGCGTTATACCGCCAAATCGGCGAGCGGATGAAAGCCCGTTTTAGCGGCTGGCGGGCCGCGATCCTCACCGGCAATCCCGAACTCGGTAAACGCATGGGGTTGCGCGCCGAAAAAACCCATGTCTTTTACAACGGCCCACTGGAATGCCGGTTGCTGCGCTTTCGGATCGAACCCACCTTTTTCGTCGACCGGGACGCGGCCGACCAGCGCGCCCGGACCCGGATACTGGAGGGGATGGCCGGAAGCGGCGCCGAGGGTTTCATCAACAGACTGCGCAAAAACCTGCGCCATCTCGGCCGCTGGGTGGAACGGGAAGGGGTACGTTGCTACCGTTTGTACGACGCTGACCTGCCGGAATATGCGGTGGCGGTGGATCGTTACGAACAATGGCTGCACGTACAGGAATACGCACCCCCCGCCAGTATCGATCCCGCCAAGGCGCGCGAACGACTGCGACAGGTGCTGACGGTGCTACCGGCGCTGCTGGAACTACCGCCGGGGCAGGTCTTCCTCAAGGTCCGCCAGCGCCAGCGGGGAACCAGCCAATACCAGAAGCAGGCCGAACAGGGAGGCTTCCATGAAGTTCACGAGGGAGCGGCCCGCTTCTGGGTCAATTTCACCGACTATCTGGACACCGGGCTATTCCTCGATCACCGCATTACCCGGCAAAAGCTGGGCGAACTGGCGGCTGGACGGCATTTCCTCAACCTGTTCGGCTACACCGGCACGGCGACCGTTTGCGCCGCACTGGGAGGCGCGGCCAGCACCACTACCGTGGATCTATCGGCAACTTATCTGGATTGGGCCCAGCGCAATCTGGCGCTGAACGGCATCCACGGCCCCCGCCATGCCCTGATCCGGGCCGACTGCCGACAATGGCTGAACCAGGCGCGGGAATACTACGACTTGATTTTTCTCGACCCACCGACTTTTTCCAACTCCAAACGGTTGCGGGAATCGTTCGACGTGCAGCGGGACCATGTTGGCCTACTGCGTGAGACGCTGCGGCTGTTGGCGCCGGACGGCGTGCTAATTTTCTCCACCAACCATCGCGCGTTCCGACTGGACCGGGATGCTCTGGCCGATCTGCGGATCGAGGATTGGAGCCGACGCACGCTGCCACCCGACTTTGCCCGCCAACCCAAAATCCATCATTGCTGGCGAATCGCGCGGCGATAAAGGTATCCTCCAGCTACCTAGTGCAACAATCCGATCTGTCAAGCCGCAGCCTCAACCTCGCCCCGGATTGCGCCACAATACCTCGATCCCTCCCTCATCCCGGGCGAGAATCCGGCATAGCACGAACAGCAGATCCGACAACCGGTTCAGGTAGACCTGCACATGCTCGCTGGTTTGTTCCGTCCGCGCCAGCGATACGACTCGCCGCTCGGCGCGTCGGCAAATCGCCCGCGCCATGTGGCAATCCGCCGCCGCCCGCCCGCCCCCAGGTAGTATGAATTCCTTGAGCGGCGGCAACTGCGCATTGAATTCGTTCAGCGCCCCTTCCAATTGCGCCACATCATCCTCTTTAATCGCCTGGTAACCCGGAATACTCAACTCCCCTCCCAGATCGAACAGCTTGTGCTGCACGTCCTGCAAGCAGTCGCGAATGGGTTCACGCAGGTCATGAACCAGTACTCGACCAACAATACAGTTCAATTCATCGACCACACCGATCGCCTCAATGCGTAGGCAATCCTTGGCAACCCGATCCCCGTTACCCAACCCGGTAGTCCCCTTGTCCCCGGTACGCGTGTAGATTTTGGAAAGTCGGTTGCCCATCGTCACTCCTCTTTCGGTTGTTCGCACAAAATTCTTTCGCGGCCAAACCTGGAAAATTTCCGTTCCATGGAACTTCGGTTTTCCATCCATCCGGGGCGCGCCAGCCTCTTGTTCCAAGCCACCAAACACACCCCTAGGCCCCGGATCGGGAACCCGCCTGCATTGTACTCTTCCCTTGTCGCAAACGACCGGTTCAGGTTTCGTTCACCAACAGTCGCGTTTCATAGCGAGCCAGAACCTATCCATGAATTTTTTATAAAAAATATATTTATCAACTAGTTAATAAATAAATCATGAGCCTGGCGTTCACAAAAAAACAAATTTAACTAATTGATTTAAAATAAATTAACTTTATTGTGACATAAATTTGAAACTGACACTGCCATCGAAAAATAATTGTTCTCGCATGATGAGCGTTCTTTTTTGCAAATTTACAAAAATATTATAACATATTGTTTTTAATAAATTTTTTAATTATTGATCGTCAAGAATATGTATTAATTTAACTTATTGTTTTTTAAATATAATTTAATAATTAAATAACGGTTAGAAACCAATTGCTCGTTATACATAAATTATTTATTTGGCAATCTGATACTTGCAAAACATTTTGATCCCGTGCTTTCATAGTTACCAATGCTGTATTGCAGTATGTTCCTGCCATAGGCCAAGCACCGTAGTTCGATATTGGCCTAGGAACATCAGGCGACACCGGAAATCAGGCTGGCAGGCCACATTCCCGGAGTTGCTTAGTCGGGTCCACGGCGCCGGAATGATCCGGCTGAGTTCAGGGAGGAACCAGAGCCAACCCAGGATATGGGCCTATTGAGCACTGTCAGTTCGTGCTGATCAACGATGGAGGTCTTTTATGGAGTTCACGGAATGCGTCAAGGAAAGGCTTACTCTGACCCTTAAGTCAGGACTGCTGTGCGCGGCCTTTCTAGTGCCTGTCGCAGCGCTGGCTCAATCGCCGGAGACAATCCGTGGCGAGGAGCCCAATGTAATCACCGCAGCCATCAACTCGGATGCCGACATCAACTCGGATGCCGACATCAATGCCGATGCCGACATCAATGCCGATGCCGATGCCGATGCCGATGCCGATGCCGTCGAACTCAAGCCGGCTGACCAAAGAAAAGTCACCCGCCTTTCCAAGCATATCCAGAGCAAGTATCGGATCCCGGAAGCCAGGGCACAACGGATCGTTCGCGAAGCGATTCGCAACGGCAAGCGCCACGATATGGATCCAGAACTCATCCTCGCCGTCATCGCCGTTGAATCGACGTTCAAAGAGCGTGCCGTCAGCCGGGTCGGCGCCCGCGGCCTGATGCAGGTGATGCCGGGTTCCCATAAGGGTAAGGTTCGGAAAATCGGCGGTACCCGTGCGCTGTTCGACCCCGCCAAGAACATCCACACCGGTTCGCAAATCCTGGTGGAATATCTTGCAGACCATTCCGGCGACCTGCGCCGGGCGCTGCTCAACTATAACGGTAGCCTGGGTACACGTTCCTCGTTCCCGGACAAGGTCATCCGGATCTACCACGGACTACAACGAGTCACCGTCGAGGGCTGAGAAAAACCAATCCGCTTCGTGCTCCTTATTAATAAGGAGTCAACCCACGCACCCTTGGCTGGTTTAGGCAAGGGCGCGTGGCGTTTTAGCTCATTACTTTTGTCTTGAAACGAAGCTGACGGAAATTCCGAGCGATAAAGATTCGCCGCACAAGCATTCATCCTTCATAATAAAAGCGAACGGGAAACCGCACCTTGAGCTCCGACCCCAGTCATGCGTCGCTCCCCTCTTGACCCGGAAACCCTGGCTTCCCAACTGTCGTCAGCCTCGTCGCTACCGCCAGTAGAGCGCTGGAACCCGCCACTCAGTGGCGACATGGATCTGCGCATCGCCCGCGACGGCATCTGGTCCCATGAAGGTAGACCCATCCAGCGCGAAGCCCTAGTTCGGTTGTTCGCCTCCATCCTGCGATACGATCCAGACGGCCATTACTACCTGGTTACACCGGTGGAAAAATGGCGCATTCAAGTCGATGACGCACCGTTCCTAGCGGTGCGGTTGGATGCCGAAGGCACCGGCCGAGAGCAGCGGTTGCTTTTCACCACTAACCTGGACGATCGGGTCAGCGCCGGCTCCGCCCATCCGCTGATGGTCGAATACCGCAGCCCCAGCGGCGAACCCTCGCCCTACATTCATGTACGCGGCGGTTTGCGTGCGCTCCTGAGCCGGGCAACGTTCCTGGAACTGATCGAACTGGGTGAGGAGCGACCAGCAGCCAACGGTGGCCGCGATTATGGTGTATGGAGCGAGGGCAAGTTCTTCAGCCTTGGCCAGTTGGACGACGAGAACTGAAGCGAGGACCGTTGGTGCGCCATTTACTACTGTTGTTGCTGCGTACCATCGTACTGCTACCATCGTACACTCTGGTCTTGTTGATTCGCTTGATCAAATGGCTGATCGCTCCACCCGCCCTGTTGTTGCAACTGCTGTTCGGAACTCCACTGGCCCTGTGGCGTGTCCGTCAGCCGCTACGGCCACACTTCGCTCCGACCCAGGAAACGGAACTACCTGACGCTGCTTGGCTCACACTCACCGATGCTACCGCATCACTGACCGCCGCCGGTTTCATCCATTGCGACGATTTCCGCAGCGATGATCTCATCCAGGGCGCGGTGTTGTGGCTGCGCCTGCTGGCGCAACCGGAACAAGGTAGCGTCGCCCTGATCGCCCACATTCGGTTCGCGACTAACTCCCGCCCACCGCACGATTTCGTCGAGTTCTCGACCCAATTGCAAGATGGCCGGGTACTGGCCACCAACAACCTGAATTTGCCTTACAGCTTGCCTCCACCCGCCTACACGGCGCGACTGCAACTGAAGGACATCTGGGACCCACGCGCGCTATACGCCTTGCACCGGGCACTGGTGACTGCCCTCGCACAAGCGGTGGACCCAAATCCAGTTGCCCGAACCACTCGCGATCCCGTCGGCCTGCTGGTCGATAGTCACCACCGCGAAATTCAGGCGCTGATCGCGGAAGGCTGGTTGCGAACGGATCAAGACGGCCAGACGACCCGGCTGCGGCCGTGGGCGGCACTGCTGGGGGGCTGGCGCCAAGCTTGGCCGCTGGCCAGCCTGTATCTACGCGCCGCCGACCGTTACGCCGGTCGAGTACTGGCCAGCCATGGTATTGATGTGTCCGGCTTTGTCGGCAGCGCCGCCACCATCCTGGTCGACAGCCAGTCGCTGCCAACTGGAATTGAGCGCGCCACCGTCCGCGCCGGCTACTCGATCGTTCGGCCACTGGCCCAGCACACCGCTCCACGCGCAGTGTTGGAAGCGGTGGTTGCGGAGTTGGACGGTAGCACCGAAGGCTCGGCACAAATCCGTGAACTGCGCTACACCTTCCGTGGCTGCGAAGATCAGCCACAACGGCGCATCCGGCGGCTGTATAGCTTCGACATCCTGCTTGACCCGATGGCCGGCCAGCTTGCTGTCACCGCCATGGACCGGGAATTCGAGCAGATGGCCGACGAGGCCGAATGGGATGAACTGACCGCCACCATGCCGCTGACTCCACTTGTACTGGGATCCTGGCTGTACGATCTCGACCGTGTACTGCCGGTTGCCCAAGCAGCGCTGATCACCCGCACCGACACCCTCTCCCTCGATTCAGCTTCGCTCTATTTGGACGAAACCGGCGTGATGCGCTGGCAGGTGGTGGCTTGGAACCACAAAGATCAACCTTTGCATGTGGTGGTGGACGCGCGCTCGGGTTCGATCCAGGATGGAGGTGCGGGGTAACGAAGATCAGGAGCAAGCCGGGGCCGTATCGACCAACTGCTGGACTTGGTCCTTTTCTCCCCACTCCTTAATCTTTAATCTTTACCCCACTCATATTGGAGGAAATCATCATGCTGGAGGGTTTTTCCGCGTTTGTGGTGGCGCTGGCGGTGCTGGCGGTCATCCTGATCGTTCTGGGTGTCAAGGCGGTGCCGCAAGGCATGGAATACACGGTCGAACGCTTCGGCCGCTATACCGAAACCATGCGGCCCGGTCTGAATCTCATCGTCCCGATCATTGACCGCATCGGTCATAAAATCAACATGATGGAAACGGTGCTGGATGTCCCCTCGCAGGAGATCATCACCAAGGATAATGCCATGATCCAAGTGGATGGGGTCGTTTTCTATCAAGTGCTGGACGCCGCCAAGGCCGCCTACGAAGTCAACAACCTGGAATTCGCCGTCCTCAACCTCACCATGACCAATATCCGTACGGTGATGGGCTCAATGGACCTGGACGAACTGCTCTCCAAGCGCGACGACATCAACGCCCGACTACTCGCCGTGGTCGATGAAGCCACCACGCCGTGGGGTCTCAAGGTCACTCGTATTGAAATCAAGGACATCGCCCCGCCCAAGGATCTAGTGGACTCCATGGCACGGCAGATGAAGGCCGAGCGGGACAAGCGGGCGTCGATTCTGACCGCTGAAGGTGCGCGTCAAGCCGCTATTCTCGAAGCCGAGGGCCTCAAACAGGCGGCTATTCTCGAAGCCGAGGGCCGCAAGGAATCCGCCTTTCGCGACGCCGAAGCCCGCGAGCGGCTGGCTCAAGCCGAGGCTCGCGCCACCCTGATGCTATCGGAAGCCATCGGCAAAGGCGACGTGCAGGCGATCAACTACTTCGTGGCGCAGAAGTATGTGGAAGCAGTGGCAAAACTGGCGGCGGCGCCGAATCAGAAAGTATTGTTGATGCCGCTGGATACTTCGGGGCTGATCGGCACGCTGGCTGGAGTAGCCGAATTGACGCGGGAGGCTTTAGGCAGGGCGGAGACACGCTCGTGAACGGCTGGTTACTGGAGCCGGTTTACTGGAACTGGTGGCTGCTGGGCGTGGTGCTGATGATAATCGAGGCTATCGCTCTAGGTTTCTTCTTTCTATGGATGGGGGTAGCGGCGCTACTGGTGGGGCTGACGCTGACTGTACTGCCGGCACTGGCATGGACCTATCAGGTGCTGCTGTTCGCGCTACTGTCGGTGGGTTCCATCGTCGCTTGGCGGTTATGGCTACGACGGCACCCGACTCGTACCGAGGACCCACTACTCAATCGCCGTGGTCATCAATACGTTGGTCGGGTATTCACCCTGGATGCGCCGGTGATCAACGGGCACGGCAAGATTCGAGTCGACGACAGCACCTGGAAAATCCTGGTGGAGCAGGATTTTCCGGCTGGAACCCGGTTGCGGGTCGTCGGAGTGGAGGGAGTCATGCTGAAGGGTATGATTGAGCCGTGAAGAGGTTGGCGGTTTTCACGACAGCGACAGTTCTTTATTCTCCAATTCGTACCTATAATAGGCTAGTCGGAAACGGGTTATCCTTAATAACTGAACATCAAGGCACAATCGTCACTAATTTTTTACCAATAAAGCATTTTGAATGTAAACAACAAACTGCTTTTATGAGCCTGAGTGAACATAAAATGGATCAATTATGGGAATATGCGTCACTCTTGAGCGCGTTCTTGTGCAGCGCCGGACTCATCGCCTTATTAGTTAAGCCAGCGCGGATCCTGGACTGGATCGACCGACCAAGCGATCGTAAACATCATCGCGATCCAGTTCCCATGGTTGGTGGAGTAGCGATGTGCGTGGCGTTTTTCGCGAGTATATTGTTGCTTGCAGAACGACCCCACGCCTTTGGCGTATTGCTGATCTGCATGACCCAGCTCACCTTGGTCGGCCTTTACGACGACCTGTTCTCCTTGCGCCCCACTCCACGCTTTCTGTTTCAGATCGGTGCCATCCTATTGATGACACTGGCTGGGAACGTAGCCTTGACCAGCCTGGGTGACCTTTTCGGGTGGGGTAACGTTCTGCTCGATAACTTCACGATCCCAATCACCATCTTCGCCGTGGTTGGGGTCATCAACGCTTTCAATATGATCGACGGGCTTGATGGCCTCGCTGGCGGGTTGGCGTTGCTCGCCACTCTTTGCCTGATCATCCTGAACTTGCTCGCTCCGGTCACCGAGAGCGGAATCCTCGGCGCTCTGTCAGCATTGGCTCTGGTGATCGCCGGCTTCCTTTGCTTCAACCTGCGTCATCCTTGGCGAAGTCGCGCCAGCGTGTTCATGGGTGACGCCGGCAGCACCATGCTCGGTTTTGTCCTAGGCTGGTTCCTAGTTTACCTGTCCCAGGGTCAGGAGGCGGTGATGGCGCCGGTCACCGCAATCTGGATCGTAGCCCTGCCATTGATGGATACTGTCGCTGTGATGACTCGCCGCATCCGCGCCGGCCGCAGTCCGTTCGCCGCCGATCGCCAGCACCTTCACCACCTACTGCTCGGCCTCGGCCTGACGGATGGTCGGGTCTGCGCGATCCTGCTGGCCGTCGCCACGCTCGCCGCCGCCGGCGGAATCCTGGCTTGGCAGCTGGGAGTGCCCGAGTACTGGCAGTTTTATACTTTCCTTGCCGCGTTTGCCCTGTACTACCGGCTCACCACCCGGCTCTGGATCAAGCAACAAGTAGCCGTTGACCCCATTTTCGAATCGGGCCGAGACAAGGCTGCGGCGGATCTGGCCTAGCCGACACGACACTCAGCCCCCTGGCCTTCGGTGACCCTGCTTGATCTCCGATTCAGCTCTCGCGACTGATCGCAAACGGCGCGAAGGCCTGACACACCGGCATCACTTCGATACTATTGAGATTGACATGAGCCGGCCGACTCGTTGCCCAATATACGATGTCGGCGATATCCTCCGGCCGCAGCGGCTGGGTACCCTGATAGACTTTGGCGGCCTGGGTATCGTCGCCCTTGAAACGCACCAGGGAAAATTCGCTTTCCGCCAAACCCGGTTCGATGTTGGTCACCCGCACCCGAGTGCCCAGCAGATCGGCACGCAGATTCAGGGAAAACTGCTTAACGAAAGCTTTGGTACCACCGTAAGCGTTGCCACCCGGATAGGGATAACAGCCGGCCACCGAACCGATATTGATCACATGACCGCGATCGCGGACCACCATGCCAGGCAGGATGGCTCGTGTGCAATAGAGCAACCCCTTAATATTGGTATCCACCATCCGCTCCCAATCCTCCATTTTGCAACGGTGGGCAGGCTCCAAGCCCAACGCCAAACCGGCATTGTTAACCAACACGTCAATCTCGGTAAATTCCGGCGGTAGGTCAGCAACGGCGGCCTTGACCGCCGCGCCGTCGCGCACATCGAGCGGGAAGGCGTACGCTGGAATACCGGCCAACTCAGTGCGCAGGGCATCCAACCGGTCCTGGCGCCGTCCGCACAGGACCAGCGACCAACCGGCGACGGCAAAGCGGCGAGCGCAAGCAGCGCCGAACCCGGAGGTAGCGCCAGTGATGAAAACTAGCTGGGGCATGGAATTTCTCCTACTGCGTGATGCCCATTGTCAATGAAGCGAAGACTGTCTGTGCCGAGACTGAGCGGGTGAGGCGTCGGAGAAAATGATTAAGGCTCAATCTGGATTCCAGACGGTTGAGGATGGCTCGCCCCGCCGGCGAGCGGGGGCTACCCTGTACGGGTTCCGAACCACCGTGACGTGACCCAAGCCCCCAACGATGATCAACCTTCGTAACTACCTACCACCTCATACCACTGTAGCAGCAGAGGGGGACGAGAATAACTCACGCAACCGGGCAAAGACGCCCTCGCCTTGTTTGCGAAAGGTGGAGATGACGGCCTGAAGGCGAGCATAGACGCAGGCGCCCTCAACAGTACGAAAACCACCACTGGCCTTGAGCTTCACCTTGGCAGGGCGTAAGTCCCGTTCCGCCTGGTTATTCGTGAACGGGACCCCGGTGTCCAAGGCAAAGGCGAGGACTCCATCTTGGTGCGTTCGCAAGCGGTCCAGGAGGTTACGCCCCGGTGTTTGCTTGGGTCTACCCCGCTTACGGGGTTGGGGAGGCGGTTCTTCCTGATCGGCTTGCTCAAGAATCGTTTGATAGGGCGGACACACCTCGTCCACCGCCGCGATCGGGCGCGGTTGCTGGTACAGGGTCCAGCAGAAACCGATGCATCACCGCTGCCCAGCAGCTCCCACCTTCTTGCAATCCATTCAGTTCGCGGAGCAGATGCGCGCCACACAGGACATGACGCGCCTTCGGGAATGTGAAGTACGGCGACCAGCAGTCATGCACGGCGATACCAGTGAACTCGTTCAGAACCGACGCGGCGCTGGTGAGCGCCGCCTGCCCGCGTTTGGGGTGAACAAATAAGTGGGTGTGGTCGCTCGTCGAGGCGGTGTGCAGCCAATACAGCTTCCCCGCAACACGAAGACCTGTTTCATCAAAATGCACCACATCCGCTTCCCGCAAACGCGCCAAGGTCGCCGCTTCCAGCGCCGCCGCGTGGGCGTAACCCCGCTCCAGGGCATTGAGAATCGTGCCACTATTAAGGCCATGACCGTAGAGGTCCGCAAAGAGCTGGCTGATTTGTTCCAGAGGCATCTTATGGTCAATGGACAAGAGCAGGATCAGCCCGCGCACGTTGGGGCCGTACTGGGTCGTTGCGTGCACCCCAGCAGGGTAGTCTCCACACTGCGCAACCCCACAACAGGTGATTTGTCCGAGTTGATGCTCGGTCATTTCGAGCGTCGGTTCAGGTAGGTCAACGACCTGCTGACGCTGAAGAACCTCGTAAGGGTCGTCTGCCGTAAAGGGCCGTCCACAGTATCGACACTGGCCCGGTCGATGGACTTCCACCCGATTGGGATCGGCAACCAGGATCAACGTCCGCCCCGGATGCCCGGCCTGACCGCCGTTACGACGCCCTTTTTCCTTCGGTATGCCCGGCCTGACCGTCTTCTTTTGATAGCCATCGCTACTGGGCGGCTTGTGGCTATTGGCACTACCCAACCCCAAACGACGACGCAACTCAGCGTTCTCGGCTTCGAGCCGCTCAAGCTTTTCCCAAAGCTGCTTGATGATCTCTTTGAGAAGTTTTGGGTCGTCGGGTAAGTCTGGCATCTGCTGAGTTTAATGCCCGTTACTCAATAGGTGGTAGGTAGTTACCAACCTTCAAAATTTGCTGGACGATGTCCAGTGTTACGAAACCGTTCGCTGGTTGCGGTGGCCCGACGGGGTCCGTTGTCCGCACTGCGGCGCGGCAGAGATCACGA
>WBZT01002243.1_pt1 | contig 13569 bp, 7 predicted proteins | sample 5204241 | NCBI WGS metagenome assembly WBZT01 (sample SAMN12344358, study PRJNA552823) | activated sludge metagenome | biome: Activated sludge suspended growth; feature: Nitrification reactor; material: Wastewater; isolation source: activated sludge from nitrification reactor of wastewater treatment... | reverse complement strand
TCCATCACCCAGCCTGCGAGCCCCTGGCCGCGCGGCACGCGTTCCTCGCGCATCGGCGCACCGTCGGGGAACTCGCGCGCCACCAGCCGCCGGCCGCCGCGGCGCGAGAGCCAGATGCGCACCGTGGCGCAGTCCACGAGCCGCCGGCACTGGCGGCTGGCCGCGCTCAGCAGATCGTTCAGGTGCCCGGGGCCGTGCACGCCCTCGGGGCCGAGCAGCCCCTGCGGCGAAATACGCGGCAGCGGCACTTCGGGGCCCGGCCCGGGCGTCCGGGGCGGGGTCGGATCGGAATCGGAAGTCACGGCCGCACGCTAGCATGCGCCCCCCGCGAATCGCCACCGCGGCGGGCAACTCCTCCTCAAGGCAACGGGGCCGCACGGCCGATAAGGACAACGTCCACTTCCACCCGGAGACCACGGATGGCCAGCGAACCCAAGAGGCTCGGCGACCTGCTCATCGACCGCGGGCTGATCACGCCCGAGGACCTCGAGCGCGCGATCGCGGAGCAGAAGCGCAGCGGCGAACTGCTCGGCGCCGTCATCGTGGGCATGAAGCTGCTCGACGAGCACTCGCTGCTCGAATGCCTCCAGAGCCAGCTCGGGCTGCCGCTCGTGGACCTCGACACGGTCGCGCCCGACGAGTCGGTGCTCGCGCTCGTCGGCGAGGAAGCCGCGCGCAAGTACGCGGCGCTGCCGATCGAGATGCAGGGCCGCAAGACGCTGGTGGTGGCGATGGGCGACCCGCTCAACGTGGCGGCGATCGAGGACCTGCGCTTCCTCTCGGGCATGTTCATCAAGCCCGCGCTCGCGTCGCCGAGCCAGATCCGCGACGCGATCGAGCGCTACTACCACATCGACACCAAGATGAACGAGGTCATCCAGAGCATCGTCTCGAACGAAGACGAGATCGTCGTCAACGCCGTCCAGGAAGACGAGGAACGGCAGGCGATCGACGAACTGCTCAAGGAGGCCGAGGGCCGCCCGATCGTGCGGCTCGCGAATTGGCTGCTGCGTCGCGCCGTCGAGTCGCGCGCCAGCGACATCCACATCGAGCCGCAGGTGAATCAGCTCGTCGTGCGCCTCCGCGTCGACGGCCTGCTGCGCGAGGAGCAGCGCCTGCCCAAGTGGACCACCGGCGCGATCGTGTCGCGCCTGAAGGTGCTCGCCAACCTCGACATCGCCGAGAAGCGCCAGCCGCAGGACGGCCGCCTCGCCGCCGAGATCGCGGGCCGGCGGGTCGACATGCGCGTCTCCACGCTGCCGGTCACCAACGGCGAGAAGGTCGTGATGCGCGTCGTCGACCAGACGCGCTCCAACGTCGAACTGGGGTCGCTGGGACTCGCCGAGCGCGACCTGACGCGCATCCAGGGCTTCCTCGATCGGCCGCAGGGCATCGTGCTCGTCACCGGTCCGACCGGTTCGGGCAAGTCCACGCTGCTCTACTCCGGCCTGCGCCACGTGCAGGACGTGACGCGCAACATCACCACGGTCGAGGACCCGGTCGAGTACACGATCCCGGGCATCAACCAGGTGCAGGTGGACGAGAAGGCGAAGAAGACGTTCGCCGGAGCGCTGCGCGCGATCCTGCGCCAGGACCCCGACGTGATCATGATCGGCGAAATCCGCGACCGCGAGACCGCGCAGATCGCGTTCCGCGCCTCGGTCACGGGGCACCTCGTGCTGAGCACCGTGCACACGAACGACGCCGCGGGCGCGGTCACGCGTCTCGTCGACCTCGGCCTCGAACCGTTCATGGTCGCGACCTCGCTCGTGGGCGTCGTCAGCATGCGGCTCGTGCGCACCATTTGTCCGCGCTGCAAGGAGCCGTACGAAGCCGACGCGTCGAACCTCAACGCGCTCAGCGGCGCGGCGAGCCAGGAGCACCTCAAGGTCACGCTCTGGCGCGGCAAGGGATGCCCCAACTGCGCGAACACCGGCTTCGTGGGCCGCACGGGCATCTTCGAGGTGCTCTCCGTCGACGACCCGATCCGCTCGCTCATCACGCGCAACGCTCCGGACCACGAGATCCGCACGGCGGCGATCGAAGGCGGCATGCGCCCGATCGGCGAGGACGGGCTCGCGAAGGTCATGGACGGCCGCACCGCGCTCGAGGAGGTGACGCGCGTCGTGTACCTGCCCGAGCAGCACGTCAAGGTCTGCGGCGGCTGTTCGAGCGTCATCTCCCAGGAGTTCGACTACTGTCCGGCGTGCGGCCACTTCGTCGGCGAGCACTGCGAGCGCTGCCGCAAGCGCACCGACGGCTCGTGGCGCTTCTGCCCCGCGTGCGGACACGAGGCACGCAAGGCGACCGAACCGCTGAGCCCGTCGCGGCTCATCCGCATGCCCGGCATGAAGCGGAAGGCGTCGTGAACTACGCCACGACGCCGCAGCCGCCGCTGCGTCCGCGTCCGCGTCCGCTCGAGCGGCTGTTGCTGGCGGCGTCCGTACTGGCCGTGAGCTACCTCACGCTGCGCGTGGTGCTGAACCAGCAGGCGTTCCTCAACGTCTACTTCCTCCCCGTCGCGTGGGCGACCTGGCGGCTCGGCCGCCGCACGGGCGCGCTCACGGCGATCGCCTCGGCCGCGATCGTGTTCGCGTCGGCGTTCATGGACTCGAGCCTGTTCCCGCACCCGGGCGTCGCGCCGTGGATGCGCTGGACCGACCTCGTGCTGTGGGCGTCCTTCCTGTTCCTCACCGCCGCGTCGGTCGGCGCGCTGCAGCGTCGTGACGAATCGCACCTGCGGCAGGTGCAGACGATCTACACGGGCGTGCTCGAGATCATGGCCAAGTTCATCGACTCGATCGACCGCTCGACCGACAACCACTCGCGCCGCGTCGCCGAGCGTTCGATCGAGGTCGCGCGTCGGCTCGGGCTGACCGAGCGCGAGATCGAGACGCTGCGCGTCGCGGCGTACCTGCACGACATCGGCAAGGTCGAGGTGAGCACGAACGTGCTGCGCAAGGCCGCGAAGCTCACCGCCGAGGAGCGCGCCGAGATGGAGCGGCACGTCGAGTACGGCTCGCAGATGCTGAGCCGCGTGGGCGACCTGATGCGCGACGTGGTGCCGCTCGTGCTGTACCACCACGAGCGCTGGGACGGTGCCGGCTACAAGCGGCTCCCGGGCGAGCAGATCCCGCTCGGCGCGCGCATCATCGCCGTGTGCGACACCTACGACGCGATCGTCGCCGATCGCCCGTATCACAAGGGCGCGACGCACGAACAGGCGATCGCCATCCTGCGTGCCGAGAGCGGCACGCAGTTCGATCCGGTCGTCGTGGATGCGTTCATGGAGCTGTTCGACGTGCCCAACGCGCCGGTGGCCGCTCCGGAGACCGACGCGGCCGACGCGGCCGAGAGCGACGTCGAGGCGATCGAAACGGTGCTCAAGGCGACCGACGCGACGCCCGCCGAGGCGGTCGCCGCCGCCGAGGAGAAACTCGCGGCCTGACGTCGCGCCCGGCCGCTCGTGCCGACGCGCACCGCACGCGACGCCGATCCCGCCGCGCCACCGCGACGCGTGATCGTGAGTGCCCGCATCGCCGAGGCCATTGAACGGGCCCGCTTCGCGCGGCTAGACTGCGCGCCTCCCGGCCGCACTCGCGCCATCCCGAGGGCCACGACATGCCCGCGCTGTACCTCGTCGTCTGCACCGTGCTGGTGATGACGATCGCGTACCGCACCTACGGCGCCTTCCTCGCGGCGAAGGTGGCGACGCTCGACGACGCGCGCCCGACGCCCGCGGTGACGCAACGCGACGGCCGCGACTACGTGCCGACCCGCAAGTGGGTCGTGTTCGGCCACCACTTCGCCGCGATCGCCGGCGCCGGCCCGCTGCTCGGGCCCGTGCTCGCGGCGCAGTTCGGCTACGCGCCGGGCTTCCTGTGGCTGCTGCTCGGATCGGTGATCGCCGGCGGCGTGCACGACTTCGTCTCGCTCACCGCCTCGGTCCGAAGCGGCGGCCGCTCGCTCGCCAACATCGCGCGCGAGCAGGTGAGCCCGACGACGGGCGTCGCGACGTCGGTGGCGATCGTGTTCGTGATGGTGGTCGCACTCGCGGCGATGGCGCTCGTCGTGGTGAACTCGCTCCGCGACAGCGCCTGGGGCGTGTTCTCGATCGGCACGACGATCCCGATCGCGCTCGGCATGGGCGTGTGGATGTTCCGCATCCGGCCCGGATCGGTGAAGCCCGCGACCGCCGTCGGCGTCGTGCTGCTGCTCGCGGGCGTCGTCGCCGGCGCGTGGGTGCAGGGCTCGCCCCTGCGCTCGCACCTGCTCTTCTCGGACAAGGGCATCGCGCTCGGGCTGATGCTCTACGGCTTCGTCGCCTCGGTGCTGCCCGTGTGGCTGCTGCTGAGCCCGCGCGACTATCTCTCGAGCTTCATGAAGATCGGCGCGATGGTCGTGCTCGCCGGCGGCGTGATCGTGGTGAACCCGAAGCTGCACATGCCCGCGGTGACGACGTACGTGCACGGCGGCGGCCCGGTGATCCCCGGGCCGGTGTTCCCGTTCGTCTTCATCACCATCATGTGCGGCGCGATCTCGGGCTTCCATTCGCTCATCGCCTCGGGCACGACGCCCAAGATGATCGAGCGCGAGCGCGACGTGCTCCCGGTCGGCTACGGCGCGATGCTGGTCGAGGGCTTCGTCGGCGTCATCGCACTCGTCGCCGCGTGCTCGCTGCACCCGGCCGACTACTTCGCGATCAACTGCAGGCCCGAGGTCTTCGCGACGCTCGGCCTGACACCGGTGAACCTCGACGCCCTCGGCGCGGAAGTCGGCGAGTCGATCGCCGGCCGGCCCGGTGGCGCGGTGTCGCTCGCGGTGGGCATGGCGCAGATCTTCGCGGCCATCCCCGGCCTCAAGGGGCTCATGGGCTACTGGTATCACTTCGTCATCATGTTCGAGGCGATGTTCGTGATGACGCTGATCGACGCCGGCACGCGCGTCACGCGCTACATGCTGCAGGAGGCGGGCAGCATGGCGTTCCCGCGCCTGCGCACGTGGACCGGCGTGGCGCCGGCGGTGCTCTTCAGCGCGCTCGCCGTCGCCGCGTGGGGCTACTTCGTGTGGACGGGCACGGTGACCACGGTGTGGCCGCTCGTCGGCGTGAGCAACCAGCTGCTCGCCGCGATCGCGCTCGCCATCGGCACCAGCTGGCTCGTCAACCACGGCCGCGCGCGCTACGCGTGGACCACGCTCGTGCCGCTCGCGTTCATGTGCGTCAACACGCTGACCGCGGGCTGGATGAACCTCTCGGTCAACTACCTCCGCCCGCAGCTCAAGGCGGGCGCACCCAACCTCGCGGCCGCGTTCGCCGCCGCGCCGGCGCCCGCGCGCGTGCAGTGCGTCGTCACGCTCGTCGTGATGTCGCTCATGGTGCTCATCACGGCCGACTGCGCGCGCCACTGGCTCGGCCGGCTGCGCGGCGCGGGCACGGCGGGCGAGCCCGCGGCGGCGGCCTCGTGACGCTGCGCGCCGTCGCGATCCTGCTCGTCGTCGGCACGCTCGGCCTCGTCGCGTGGCGCTCGACGCTCTTCACCGTCGAGAAGCGCGGCGCGCGTGCCGAGGTGCTGAGCGTGCGGCCCGTGTCCGAGCGCCGCGCGGCGCGCGTCGACGCGAGCCTGCCGGTCGTGCCGGTCGGCGTCGAGCGCGTCGCCGCGAACGGCGACGTGATGATCGTGCACTACTGGGCGCCGTGGGAACGCCACAGCGGCGCGCAGGCCGTCGCGCTCGACTCGCTCCGTCGCACGCTACCGCCCGGCGCGCTGCGTCTCGCGGTCGTGTGCTTCGATCCGTATCCGTCCGTCTCGCGCTACGTCGCGCGCATGCGGCTGCGCCTGCCGGTGCTGCTCGACCTGCAGCACGCGCTCGCCGACCAGCTCCCCTGCCCGAGCATCCCGTACACCTATGTGCTCGACCGCTCGGGCCGCATTGCGATCGAGCAGGCCGGCGAGGTCGACTGGCTCGCGCCGGCAACGCGCGCGGCGCTCGAGCAGCTGATCGCCGAGCCCGCGGCCGAACCGGCGCCCGCGCGCACCGCGAGCTGAGCCGGAAGCGCGAACGCCCCGGCGGCCGAGGCCACCGGGGCGTTCGCGTGAAAGCGATCGCGTCAGGCCCGCACGGGCGCCTTCTCGCGCTCGGGGAAGAACCGGCGCAGCAGCGCCAGGCCGCCGAAGAGCGCCGCGGTGTAGACCACGTCCGAGGTGAACGTGTTGCGGAAGAACGGCAGTCCCGCCGCGTAGCACTCACCCAGTCCGGCCAGCGTGCGCGGGTAGTAGCCGCCCGCCCACATGCCGAAGTTCGAGAGCGCGAAGAACGCCAGCGAGCTCGCGAGCGTCGCGCCACCCAGGCGCACCAGCGAGCGCGACGTGCCGATCACGCCCGAGCCGATCACGAGGCAGGCGGCGAAGCCGGCGTAGTTCCAGAACATGCTCGCCGGCTGGTAGAAGCCGAGGAACAGGTCCGAGACCAGCAGCGCGCCGAATGGAACCAGCCAGGCCGAGCGCCGTCCGAGCGTCGCGCCGGCGAACAGGCCGAGCGCCGCGACGGGCGTGAAGTTCGGGGCGTGCGGCAGCAGCCGCGATGCGGCCGCCAGCAGGATCAACACGAAGACCATCGAATCACCCTCCGCTTCACGTGGTCGGCCGCTTGGCCGCGAGGATGGACTCGCGCCCGGCCTGACGGTGCAGGGACACCGCCGTGGAAGATGTCGGGACTGGACGGAATCGAAACGCAGGAGGCCCGCATGTCGATCCGAAACGTTCGGCGGACACTACAACACGCGTTGCGAGGCGGACAAGGAAGGCGCGGGCCCGCGATGCCGAACGAGCACCCCGTGAACGGCTGCTCGTTCGTTCCCGAAGGATCCCGGGGACCGAGCACGGGACGCGAACCGCGCTCGTTCCGGCGCCGGATGCACCGGCGCCGGAACGAGCGATGTGGAGCGACCCGCCTCGATCAACGAACGCGCGCGATGCGCCGGGTCGCCGTGATGCCGGGGCCCTCGAGCCGCGCGAAGTACAGCCCCGGCGCCACGTCGCGGGCGGCCGCGTCACGGCCATCCCAGCGCAGCGTGTGTTCGCCCGCGGGCAGCGGACCATCGTGCAGCGACCGCACGCGCCGCCCGGCAGCGTCGAGCACCTCGATGCGCACCGGCCCCGCCACGGCGAGCGAGAAGCGCAGCAGGCTGCCCGCGCGTGTCGGGTTGGGCTGCGGCGGCGCGAACGCGGTCAGCGTCGGGACGTCGTCTCCCACTCCGAGCGTGCCCGCCGGCAGCAACGTCGTCACGGGCGACTCGTTGCCGTGCGCGTCGACCGCGGCGAGCTTGTACCACGCGGGCGCAGCGCCCGCGTCGAAGTAGAGCGTGTCGGACGGCTCGCCGACGAATGTCGACGGGCCGGGCGTGAAGCTCGAGGTGGTTCCGCGGTAGAGCCGGTAGAACACCACGTCGGGCTCGGCGTTGGGCGACCAGTGAAGCTGCGAGCCGCCCGGTGCGAAGGTGCCCGCGAATGGCGAGGGCGGCGCAGGCGCGAGGTCGTCGGTCGAGTAGCCGCTGTCCGGATCCGAGTCCCACCACTTCGCACCGGTGCCGTCCACGGCCCGCACCATGAACAGCGTCCGCGGGTTGGAGCCCGGGACCGAGTCCTGCGCCGTCGCCGCGAGATAGCTGTAGCCCGCGAGCCGCGCGGCGGCGACGCTCGCGAGGTACTCCCAGTAGACCGTGGTGTCCGCGAGTTGGGTCGTCGTGAGCACGCGGCGCGTTCCGGCACTGGTCCGAGCGGGCACGTCGCCCGCTTCGTCCAGCGAAGCGCTTCCGTCGGCCAGTTCCGCCACGGCGCTCGCCGTGGGAACCGAGCGGTAGACCTGGTAGGTCGCGACGACGTTGCCGGGAGCCGCGTCGATCGGGCTTCGGTCCCACGACAGCTTCACGCGACCGCCCTGATCGTGGGCCACGTCCTTCACGCTGGCGATGCGGGGAGAAGCACCGAGATAGCCCCACGCGTCGATGTGCTGCGCGTAGCCGGCCTGCGGCGAGCCGCTGTGCTGCCACGCGAGGAAGGCACCACCGGCCGCGTCGCTGCACACGGTCAGCTCCTGCACCCAGTGCGCGGTGGCGATCGCGTTGCCGTCGACCACGAAGCCGGGTGCGATGGCTCCCGCACCCGTCACGTGCTGCGCGAAGATCATGGGCGGATAACCGGCGCGCTGGTCCTGGAAGCCCACCAGAGCTCCGCCGGTTCCGTCGGCGGCGATCTGCGGAAAGTACTGATCGCCCGCCACCGTGCACACGGGAAAGCCCCCCGCGGTCCACGCCATGGCGCCGGTCGCCCCGATGCGCTGCGTGTAGATGTCGTATCCGCCCGAACGCAGATCGGTCCACGCGACGATGGTGCCTCCCGCGCCGTCGGCGACGACGACGGGCTGGTACTCCGCGTAGACGTTCGCGGTGATCGCCACTCCGTTGCTCGTCCAACCGGCGGTCGACGGCCCGGCCGGACTCAGGCGCATGGCGTAGAGGTCGGGGTTCGTCCGGCCGTCCTGCCACACCACGACGGCGCCGAACGTGCCGTCCGCCGCCATCACCGGCTGGCTCTGATCGCCCGCAGCGCTGCAGACGATGCTGCCGTTCGCGCCCCAACCCGAACGCAGCGCGCCATTGGCGTCGAGTCGCGACGCGTAGACGTCGTAGTTCACGCCACGAGCGTCGGACCAGCCGACGTAGGCTCCGCCCACGGTGCCGTCGCTCGCGACCGACGCGTACTCCTGGCTGCCGGACGCGGTGCAGACCGCGACACCACTGGCGGTCCACATCTGAGCGCCGCCGGACGAGAGACGCTGCGCGTACACGTCGTAGTTCGTGGTTCCGAACGTGCGCCAGTCCTGCCACACGAGGATCGCGCCACCCGCGCGGTCGCTGCATAGACGGGCGTTGTTCTGCGAGTTGGTCGCGACGACCACCGGTACGCCGTTGGCCGTCCACAGCGCGGTGCCGTTGGCGTCGACTCGCTGCGCCCAGACGTCGGCGCTGCCGCTGCCGTTGCGGTAGTCGTCCCACGCCACGATGAATCCGCCGGCGCCATCGGCCACCACTCCGCTCGGGTACTGCGTGGCGGCGTTGCACACCGTGATCCCACCGGCCGGCCAGCCCGGGTGGACGAGGCCATTGGCCATCAGGTGCTGGGCCTTGATCGGGCCCTCGTTCCACACGTAGAAGACGCCGCCGACCCCGTCCGCAACGGATAGGAAGAGCCACTGGTTTCCCGCGGACGGAGCGATGCGGACGTTGACGCCGGGATCGTTGGGCCACGCGGCGTGAGTCGGAGCGACGGGGGCCAACGTGGCGACAGCCACGACGGCGGCAAGCAGCGAGCGCGCGGTACGCATGCGACCTCCGGATGGAGTGGAGTCATGAACGACGAGCCTCAAGGAGACCAGATCCGGGGCCTTCACGTCATGTGGAATACACACCGGCCGGGTGCCCAACGCGGTTCGAGGGTTGAGGCCGACGAACCGAGCCGACTATCTTCCGCCATCCCTCACCCCACCGGAGGCCGCCGTGGCGATTCCGCACCTGACGGACGAGCAGATCCGCACCTGGAGCAAGGAGCAGAAGGACCGCTGGTGGCTCGACCACGTCTACCGCGCCGACGTGCCGCAGCTCACCCTGCGCGCCGCGCTGACCGGCTTCCTGCTGGGCGCCGTCCTGAGCGCCACGAACCTCTACGTCGGCGCCATGACCGGCTGGACGCTGGGCGTGGGACTGACGTCGGTCATCCTCTCGTTCGCTCTGTTCAAGGTGTTCGCCCGGCTCGGCGCGTCCGACATGAACGTGCTCGAGAACAACGCGACCCAATCGGTGGCCACCGCCGCGGGCTACATGACCGGGCCGCTGATCTCGGGACTCGCGGCCTACATGTGGATCGAGAACCGGCCGCTCCCGTGGCTGCCCATGATGGCGTTCAACGTCGTCCTCTCGCTGCTGGGCGTGCTCGTCGCGTTCCCGATGAAGCGGCTGTTCATCAACGAGGAGCAGCAGCCGTTCCCGCAGGGGCGCGCGTGCGGCGTCGTGCTCGACACGCTGTACAGCGCCGACGCGGCCATCGGCCTGTTCAAGGCCCGCGTGCTGGCGGGATCCGCGGCGGTGGCGGGCGTCATCTCGTTCCTCGCCGGCGAGAACTACATGAAGTGGATCCAGGAGCGGCTGCTGCACCGCGCGCACGCGTGGAAGTTCCCGCGCGAGCTGGACCAGTGGTACTACGACCTCGTCGACAAGGGAGCAGCGGCGATCCCCCGGATCGCCGGTATCGACGTTCGGCAGCTGGGCCTGCGGCCCACGCTCGACTGGGCGATGTTCGGCGCCGGCGGCCTGATGGGCATCCGCACCGCGAGCAGCATGCTCGTGGGCATGCTCGCCAACTTCGCCGTCATCGCGCCGTGGATGATCCACCTCGGCGAGATCGTGCCGCGGTCCGGATCGCTGGCCGACGGCACGGCCGTCTTCGGTCGCGTGCACATCGTCAACAGCTGGTCGCTGTGGTGGGGCATCGCGATCATGGTGACCGCGTCGATGGTCTCGCTCTTCGCGCGACCGCGGATCTTCGTCGACGTGTTCGAGATGCTGTTCAAGAAGCGCGCGACCGCCACCGCCGGCTCCACCGACGTCCTCCGCCACATCGAGCTGCCGCTGTGGGTGTCCTACGTGGGCATCCCCGTGGTGGGCGGCGTCGGCATCTGGATGGCGTGGTACTGGTTCGGCGTCAACCCGGTCTTCGGCGCCCTCGCGATCCCGCTCATCATCGCGCTCACGTTGATCGCGGCGCGCAGCACGGCGATGACCAGCATCACGCCCACGGGCGCGCTGTCGAAGATCCCGCAGTTCACCTTCGGCGCCATGGACCCGCTGCATCCGCCCACGAACCTCATGACCGGGGTGATGTGCGTGGAAGTCGCCAGCAACGCCTCCAACCTGCTCATGGACATCAAGCCCGGCTACATGCTCGGAGCCAAGCCGCGCCAGCAGGCGCTCGGGCACGCGATCGGGGTCTTCTCGGGCGCGCTGGCGTCGACGCCGCTGTTCTACGTCCTGTTCCTCGCCGACTGGAAGCCGGGCATGAGCGTCCAGGCCGTGATGTCGCCCGAGGGCGGGCAGTTCAGCTTCCCCTCGGCGGTGCAGTGGAAGGGCGTGTCGGACCTCGTGGCCTCGATCTTCGCTCCCGGCGGACACGGCGAGCTGCTCACGGGCAGCGTCCTGACCTCGATGATCGTCGCCGCGGTCGCGGGTCTGGTGCTGGAGACGACGCGCGCGCTCACGAAGAACCGGTTCCCGCTGAGCCCGCTCGCGATCGGCCTGGGCGTGCTCGTCCCGCCGGAGTCGGTCCTGTCGATGTTCGCGGGCGCGGCCTTCTTCGAGATCATGACCGCGATCTACCGGAAGCGGCCCACGTCCACCGGGTTCAGGCTGTGGATCGAAACGCACGAACCGATCTGCGCGGGGCTCGTGGCGGGCGCGGCGCTGGTGGGCATCGGCGACACGCTGATCCGGGTCTTCCTGCTGCGGTAGGGCGCTGCCGCCCGCCCCGCCCGCGGGCCGTGTCGGCCGGATCGTGCACGGCCGTCGGCGTCGAAACGCCCGGGCGAAGTGGCCCGGGCGTCGTCAGGAAGATGGTGGAGCTGAACGGGATCGAACCGTCGACCTCTTGACTGCCAGTCAAGCGCTCTCCCAGCTGAGCTACAGCCCCACCGAAAGCGTTTCGAGCCGGGATGTTTTACAGCACGGGCGCGCCCGGCGTCAAACGTGACGCGCGCTCCCGCGCCGTCAATTGCGCGCGTCCTGCCGCAGCCCGACCTGCATGAGGTCCCCTCCCGGCAGCATGCGCGGCAGTTCGTCGCGCAGCATCCTGGCGTCCCCATCCTGCGCCGCCAGCTGAGGTGCGATCTCGAAATAGCGATCCAGCGCCTGCTTCGACTGCGCGTAGCGGTTCTGCCAGTAGAGCGCGTACCCCCATCGCCGCCACGCGAGCCCGTCGCGCGGCGCGAGCACGCGGCACGCGTACGCTTCCATCGCCGCGTTCTGCCGGCGCTCGTTCTGCGTCAGCTGCAGGTCCGCCATCAGCGAGTGCAGCCGCAGGTCGGTCGCGTGCCGCATGATGCCGATCGCGAGCGTCTGGATCGCGCCGACGGAGTCTCCCACCGCGAGCCGGCCGTTCGCCCGCGCGAGCACTTCGTCGCCGCGCGCATCGACGGTGCAGCCCGCGGCCGCGAAGCGCTCCATCGCCGAGGCGCGATCGCCCGCGTCCAGCGCCATGAACGCCGCGAGGTACTCGCTCGTCGGCGACGTCTGCCCGCGCTCGTGCCCGACCTCGAGCGCCTCGCGCGCCGCCTTCTCGTCGCCCGAGAGCAGGTGCCCGAGCGCCACGCGCACGAACAGCATCGAGTCGCGACTCTGGTCCTCGAACTGCTTCGACACCGGGTCGAAGAAGACGAACTTCGCGGGACCGCGGCTCATCTTCTCGCGCGTGAGCTCGCTCAGGAAGTACGAGCGCAGGCTCGAGTCGCGGTAGACGCCGCGCACGACGGGACCGTCCGCCGTCTGGATCCCGGCGAACGCGGGCACGCCGGTGAAGAAGATCGTCGTGCCCTTCTCCGGCTTCGGGACGAGCCGGCGCACGTCGGCGATCGCGCGGCCGATTACCGTCATGCCGCGGTCGAGGTACCACGTGTTGACGTGCGACTGCGGGCTGAACGGATCGGGCTTCGTGGCGAACTCGCCCAGGCCGCCGGCGTAACGCGCGAGCAGTCCCAGCGCCGCGACGCCGATCACGCCGACCCAGCGCGGACGCGCCGCGAGCCACGCGCCCACGAGCAGCGCCGCGCCGCCCATCGCGTACAGGTAGAAGTACGCGCTCCAGATCGGCGCCACGAACGCGACGGGCAGCGCACCGGCAAGCATCCACGCCCACGCCGCGGGGAGCGCGCGCTCCGGAGCGGGCGCGTCGTCGCCGTCGTCCGTCGCGCGCGACGCGGCCACGAGCGGCAGTTCGGCCGCGAGCGCCGCCAGCCCGACGGCCGCGAGCGCGAACCGCGGCCCGATCGATCCGAACGGCGGCGCGTCCTCCGCGAGCGCGGCCCACTCGATGCCGAACAGCGTGCGCGGCAGCCCGGCGAGCGCCGCGAGCGGCGAGTGCCACGTGAACGAGAGCACCGACGTGCCGTGATGACGCGTCGCCACGAACGCGACCACCGCGAGCCACGCCGCCGTGCCCGCGAGCGCGGGCCACGCGCGCCGGATCGACTCGCCCCACGACTCGCCGCGCCGACGCGCGAGCAGCATCGCGGGCACGGCCGCGAGCGCGACCGTCTCCTTGGCGAACGGCGCGAGGAAGAACAGCACCGCGGCCGCCGCGCGACGGCCCGCGACGAACGCCCACGTCGCCGCCATCGCCAGCGTGATCGCGACCAGGTCCTGGCTGCCCGCCGCCCAGCGCACCGGCACGTCGGCCGCGTGCGTGAGCGCGAGCACGAGCGCCGCGATCGCGGCGGCGCGCTCGCCCGCGACGCGCCGCGCGATCG
>WBZT01002242.1_pt1 | contig 13573 bp, 9 predicted proteins | sample 5204241 | NCBI WGS metagenome assembly WBZT01 (sample SAMN12344358, study PRJNA552823) | activated sludge metagenome | biome: Activated sludge suspended growth; feature: Nitrification reactor; material: Wastewater; isolation source: activated sludge from nitrification reactor of wastewater treatment... | reverse complement strand
GGAATGCGCGGGACGGTCCGGGGCGCGCGCACCGGGGCGCGCCGGCGGGTGGCACGCGGGGACCACGCCGGTTCGCCGATCCGGCAACCGATGGTTCTCGGCGCGGAACGGCCCCAGCCGGCCCGCGCGGGCTCGCCGATGATCCGATTCCACCCCGGATTGCGCATGGACTCCTGTTACGGTTTTCCGATCCCATCCATCCTCGGAGGTGCCATGCGAATCCTGCGCCTGTGTCTCGCGCTCATCGGTCTCGGCATGGCCGCGGCCGCCGCCGCCGATGTCCGCGTCAACGATCCGACCGGCAATCCCGTCGGCTCCGTTCAGAACGGGCCGAGCGTGTGCAAGGCGTACAGCGGGAGCGGGGGCAACCAGCTCGTCGTGACCTGGTTCAACGCGACCTACGGGGCGGGCACGACCACCGCTTCCTACGCGGTCTCGCACCTGCAACCGCTGTCGTTCGTGCAGCACGGCACGCTGCCCGCGCCGACAGGCTGGCACTGGTGGGCCGACGTGAGCGCGCGGGCGCCACAGTGGGACGTCATGGAGGACGGCACGTTCTACGTCGCCGGCCAGGTGCAGGCCGACAACTCGCCTCGCGACGTCGGCCTCGGTTTCGTGCGCGGCCACGCCGAGGATCCCGCGCACGTCACGTTCGATCCACCCCAGCTGCTGCAGAACTTCGGCCTGCCCGTCACCTTCGTCTACACGGGACTCGTCGCACTCGGCGTGCATCCCGAGTCGGGCGTGGTCTACGTGCTGTGCGCACCCGCGCTCCCCGGGGTCGCGGAACCGAGGGGGCTCTACCTGTGGCGGACCTTCGATTCGGGCGCGACGTGGGAGGCTCCGGTCCTGGTGAGCCCCGACAGCACGCGGGGCGCCTTCGATCCGCACCTGGCGTTCGGCCTGGCAGCCAACGAGGTCACCGTGACGTGGCGCCAGACCGCGGCGAATCCGCTGTTCGCCGACGTCGTCTCGCGCTCGTCGTCCGACGGCGGAAGCTCGTTCGGGCTGCTGGAGACCGCGATGACGGTGCCCCACATCTTCCAGAACACTCCGGCAGGCTACAGCGCGAGAGCGAACACCGACGCTTCGGTGGTGAATCGCTGGGACCCCGCGCACCTGGGCGAAATGGTGATCGGGACGTCCATCGGCATGAACACCACCGCCGACCCGTATCCCGATCCCGCAGTGGGACCGTCGCAGGTCGAGATCGAGGGCAACGGCAGCGTCGGCGTCGCCACGCCGTTCCTGCCGCTCACGAACGTGCTGCGCGGCACCGCGTCGAGTGCGCCCGCCGACACCGACTGGTTCACGTGCCCGGTCTACCTCGGCATGCCCGTCTCGATCCTCTGCGATTCGCTCGCCGGCACCGCCCACAGCGCGCTCTACATCGCGGTGATCGGACCCAACGGCACCGACGTGCTCGCCGAGACGCACGTGCTGACGGACTCCATGGCGACGACGAGCGGCCGCATCGGCTTCACGCCCGTCGTGGACGGCGTCTACTGGTTGCGCATCGCGGCGGTGCTGGGCACCGCGTCGTATCGCCTGCGCGTCGCCGAGGGGACGACGCCGTACCCGAGCGCGTCCGACCAGCACGACGTCGCGCTGTCGCTGCACGAACCCTTCGGCTCGTGGACCGGTGCGCTGCCCCAGTCCCCCGTGGTGGTCACCGGTTGCGACGAGTCGGAGGTCGCCCTCGCGAGCGCGGCCGACGGCGCGCTGTACTGCTCCTTCACCGACTTCTCGGTCGTGCCGGGCGAGGCCATTTCGCGTCGCGCGATCCGCCGCTCCACGGATGGCGGCGCGACGTGGAGCGCGCCGGTGGCCCTCTCGAGCGCGAACACGTCGTGGATGCCGGTGAAGGCGAACGGCTCCGAACCGACGACGCGCGGCAGCGACATGACCTGCGACGGGACGAACCTCGTCACGGTGTGGGCCGACGGCCGCTTGGGCGATCCCGACATCTATCTCGACTACACCTCGCGCACGATCACCCTCGTGGATCCGACGCCGTTCACGCTCACCGCGCATCCCGGCCAGAGCGTCACCGTCTCGCGCGTCGTGCGGAACGACGATCCGCACGAGCCGTTCGACGTCCGCCTCGCTCCCGACGCGAGCGGCTACGGCTGGTCGCTCGCCGCGACGAACGCCACGCTGGCCGCCGGCCAGACCGCATCGCTGAGCGCGACATTCACGATTCCGCCGACCGCGACCGCCGGCTCGTACGTGTTCCCGGTCGTCCTGCGTTCGGCGATCTCGCTCGTGCCTTACACCAGCGCCACCCTGCAGCTCACGATCACGACGCCGCTCGACGTCGAGGCCGACGCGCCGAAGGCGCTCGCGTTCGCGCCCGTCGCGCCCAATCCGATCGTCGGCCGCGCGAACTTCGCGTACACGCTCACGCGCGAAGGACCGGTCACGCTCGAGTTGATCGGCGTCGACGGCCGCCGCGTGCGCACGCTCGTCAGCGGCACGCAGGCCGCCGGCGCGCACGCGATCGCGTGGGACGGCCGCGGCGCCGACGGTTCGCGCGTCGGCCCCGGCGCCTACTTCGCGGTGCTGCGCGCGGAGGACCGCCGCCTCGTGCAGCGGTGCGTCGTGGTGCGCTGACGCGGACGGAGGCGCCGGCGCGGGTCGCGCCGGCGCTTCCGTCACCGGATCAGTGCCGCGCGGGCGGCTCCGAACCCGGTTCGCTCACGACGCGCATCGCGCGCAGCAGCGGCGCCATGGTGAGGCCCTGGAGCAGGATCGTCAGCAGCACGACGCCGAACGTCATCGCCTCGAGCAGCTCGCGATGCGGGAAGTCCGCGGGCAGGCTCAGCACGAGCACCATCGACAGCGCGCCGCGCAGGCCGCCCCACGTGAGGATCGGCGCCCAGCCGCGCGGCAGTCGCTCGCTCGTTCGCGCAAAGGCGGCCGTCGCTCCGCCGACGATGAGCGCCCGGCTCACCATGACGGCGAGGTAGGCGAGCACGACGGCGGGCCACACGGCGGCCAGCTCGCGCAGCGAGACCTCGAAGCCGATCAGCAGGAAGACGATCGAGTTGAGCGCGAACGCGAGGTACTCCCAGTGCGTCTCGATCGCGACGCGCGCGCCGGAGGACATCGCGGCGCGGGCGGTGGTGCTGCCGCACGTCATGCCCGCGACGACGGTGGCGATCACGCCGGAGACGCCGAACTGCTCGGCCGCGAGGAACGAGCCGTACGCGGCCACGGTGGTGATGCCGGTTTCGAGCATCGGATCGTCGATGCGGCGGATCACCGCCGTCGCCAGCCATCCGATCGCGCCGCCGACCAGCGCGCCGACGCCCACGATGCGCACGAAGTCCGTGGCCAGCCGCACCGCCGAGGTCTCGCCACCCTGCACCATCCCCAGCACGAGCGTGAAGAAGACGATGGCGGTGCCGTCGTTGAGCAGACTCTCCGCCTCGAGCAGCAGCGACAGCCGCGGGGGAGCGCCCATGCTGCGGAAGAGCCCCACCACCGCGATCGGGTCGGTCGCCGCGACGACCGCGCCGAAGACGAGCGCCTCGCGCCAGCCGAATCCCGGCGCGAGCGCGAGCAGCGAAAGCGACGGCGCGAGCAGGACCGCCGTGAGCCCGATCGAGGCGACGACGCCGGGAATGGCCAGCGAGACGATCGTGGCGCGATGGCTCCAGAACTCCTGGAAGCGGACGTGGAACGCCGCCTCGAACAACAGCCCGGGCAGGAAGATCGCGAACAGCAGCTGGCGCGTCAGGTGCGGCACCGGCAGCCAGTGCAGCGGCCCCAGCGCCAGGCCCGCGATCACGAGCGCCGCCGTGTACGGAATGCGCAGCCGGCGCGAGACGATCGCGACGGCCGCGGCGATGGCGAAGAGCAGGACGACGGTGGTTTCGTTGTGCACGACGACTCCGGGCGTGGGGCACCGTGATTCGGCTGGGGCGAGTCCTCAGCGGGTTGGCGAAGCCGGCGTGGACTCCGTCTCGCCCAGCCGGCGCCGCGCGTACGCGGCGATGATGTCCCGCCGGGAGAGGATACCGATGGCGCGCCGACGATCGGTCGGATCCACGACGGGAAGATCCTCGACGTCGAGGCCCGTGAGCAACTGCAATGCGTGATCGAGATCGTCGTCGGGAGCAAGCAGTGCGCGGGGCGTGACCGCGAGGTCGTCGGCCACGACCGCGGCGTTGCCCTCGTGCTCGTCGAGGAACTGGCGTACCTGCTTCAGGCGAATGATGCCGGTCATGTGTCCGGAGCCGTCGAGCACGGGGAAGCCGTGCTGCGACGAGCTCATGCACGTGCGGATCACGTCGCGCAGCGGCGCGTCCTCCCGCAGCGTGTGCAGAGGACGGCCTTCGACGATGTCGCGCACGTTCTGCGCCTTGAGCAGGCCGCCGAGGATCGCCTCCGTGTGCGCCGGAGACGCGATGCGGTTCGCGACCTGGCTGCGGTAGAGCTTCCAGCGCCGGCCGAGCAGGTACGCGATCGAGCAGACCCACAGCGACGGCAGCAGCAACTCGTAGTTCCCGGTCATCTCCGACACCATGACGAGGGTCGAGATCGGGGTGTTCGCCGCGGCCGAGAAGAACCCGGCCATGCCCACCGCCACGAACGCTCCGGGCTGCGTGACGACGCCGGGCAGCCAGCGCTGCGCGAGCACGCCGACGGCGCCGCCCAGCGCGCCGCCGATCACCATCGACGGGCCGAAGACGCCGCCCGAGCCCCCCGAGCCGATCGAGAAGCCGGTGGTCACCATCTTGCCGAACGCCACGACGAGCAGCAGCGAGAGCGGCAGGTCGCCGAGCAGCGCGTGCTGCACGGTGCCGTACCCGAACGAGAGCACGTCGAACGCCCGCTCGTCGCGGACGACCGCGAAGGCGAGCAGCGCCATGAGGCCGGTGAGCAGGCCGCCGAGGGCGGGCTTGAGGAGCTTCGGCAGGCGCAGCGCGCGGAAGGCGTCGTGCAGTCCGTAGAAGGTCCGCACGAAGAGCCCGGACGCGAGCGCGACCACGATCGCCAGCACCGTGTAGGGCAGCAGTTCGGCGGCGGACCGGAACACGAAGTGCGGCGTCGCGAACAGCGAGCCGAACCCGAACTTCAGCGAGAAGACGCAGTACGCGACGATCGACGAGAGCGCGGCCGGGATGATGACGTCGGGCTCGATGTCGGGATCGGAGTAGAGCACTTCGCCCGCGAAGAGCGCGCCGGCGAGCGGTGCGCGGAAGATGCTGCCCACGCCGGCTCCGACGCCCGCGGCGAGCAGGATGCGGCGCTGGCGCTCGTCGAGCCCGAGGCGAACGGCGAGGAACGAGCCGAAGCCGGCGCCGATCTGCGCAATGGGGCCCTCGCGGCCACCCGATCCGCCGGTGCCGAGCGTGATCGCGGACGCGATCGTCTTCACGATCGGCACGCGGCCGCGGATGAGGCCGCCGCGGCGATGGAAGGCGTCGATCGCCGCATCGGTGCCGTGGCCCTCCGCCTCCGGGGCGAAGCGCTGCACGATGACCGCGGTGACGAGTCCTCCGAGCATCGCGACGAGCGGAACCAGTGCGAGGCGCAGTGGTGTCGGCGTGGCGCCGAAGAGTGCGTGCTCGCCCGCGGGGCCTTCCATGCGCAATCCCGCGACGGCGTCCAGTGCGACGTGCGACGTCCACTGGCAGAGGTACTGGAAGGCGATGGCGCCGAGTCCGGCGACGACGCCGACCAGCGAGCTGAGCGCCAGCACGCGTCCAACCGAGTGGAACTCGAGCCGCTCGGCCTCCCGGCGAATGCGGTGCAGGGGGCTCACGTTCGATCCCCCTGCGGTTCGGGCTCGGTGCACCGAGGCTCGGGCCTCGGCTTCATCGAGACCTCCGCCGTGACGAGTGCCCGCCTACGCCGCCGACGTGGGGCATACCAATTCACGCGCACCACGACGACTGCCAGGTCTTCGGCGGCGCGGCGGGGCCACTCGTTGTTCACCCGTCGAAGTCGAGCTCGCTCCCCACGTGGCCAACGCGGCGGAAAGTGACTCGGGAGGTGCGATACGCGGAGCATGGACGGTCTCATTGCGCTCGGGTTCCCTTCTCGTCGTCGAGGGACTTCAGGTACTCGATGACGAAGTCGCGCACGAGCTCGCGACAGCCCAGACCAAACGCGAGAGCGAATCCGAGGCCCACCGCCGCGACGGCCACGATGCCGACCGCCATCACGAACTGGGCCGCGAACCCGAGTTGCTCCAGCGCCAGGAGCGCGGAGAAGCCGAAGAGCAGGCCAGTCACCATCTGGCCGAAGAGCCTCGCGCCACGGTATTCGACCGTGTGCAGGAACCGGCTGGTGACCGAGCCGATCAGCAGCGCGATCATTGATCCCAGGATGAGCAGGACGGCCGAAGTGGCGATTCGCGGGAGCACTTCAATGAGGCGCTGTGCCGCGAGGGTGGCGATCGGGAGGCCGATCGCTTCGAGCGTGAGCACCAACGTCATCGCGATCACGAGCCAGTGGACGGCCCAGGCAGCAATCGTCGTCGGAAGGTGCCGGGCGATCGTCGTCCCGCCCGTCAGTCGACCTGCCGTCTCATCGAAGCGGATGATGCCGAGTACTCTCCGGACGAGGCCCGAGAGCAACCGGGCGAGAAGCCAACCGGTCAACGTCATCACTGCCGCGAGCAGAGCGTTCAGCGCCACGTGCTGGATCGCGAACCAGAATTCGCCGACGCGGTCGAATGCCGCTGGCCACGGTTCCGCGGTGACCACTTGCAAGTTCGCCATGGGCTCACCTCCCATCCGAGGGTCCGAGTGTGTGTTCGGCAGCATCGGCGGCCGATTCCTCGGAACCCGGTTCGCGGACACGGGACTGGGTCTTCAGCCCGAGCCCCACGAGCGCATCGAGAACTTCGAGAACCCAGTCGAAGACATTTCGCCGCATCACCGTCTCGCGCAGTGCGAACATGCGCCGTCGACGCGCTTCCCATGGTTCGGAGAGAGCTCGATGGTAAGTCTCGGCGAGGCTATCGCGATCGTACGGTGACGCGATCCAGGCACGCTCGAGCTCCCGGGCCGCGCCGGTGAATGGTGACAAAACCAGCGCTCCGTCGAGATCGGTCGACGCGGCGAGGTACTCCTTGGCGACGAGATTCATGCCGTCGTGCAGGGAGGTGACGGCGCAAAGGTTCGCGGCTCGGTAATAGGGAACGAGTTCGCGGAAGTCGAGATTGCGCTCGATCAGTGGGACCGTGGGCCCCCCCGCGCGCGGGTAGCGGCCGGTGATGCGATCTGCGCGTCGACGCACCTGGATCTGGACGTTGCGGTACTCACGGAGTTCGATGCGCGAGGGAACGCCGATCTGCACGAAGGCGAACCGGCCCCGCCACTCCGGGTGTGTTTCCAGAAGCCGGTCCACCGCATCGAGCCGCTCGGGAATCCCCTTCGTGTAGTCGAGCCGATCAACACCGAGGCCAATCGCACAGTCCTCGAGTCCCAACTCGGCACGCAATCGAGCCTCGGCGCGGACAGTCTCGGGCTGTTCGGCAATCGCGGCGATCTCGTCAGCGTCGATGCTGATGGGAAAGGAATGCACCCAGGTACGCTGGTTGCCTCGATCGACCGCGAGTCGCTCGAAGTCCACTCGTGCCTCGAGAGATTCCGCGACCGTGTCGAGGAAGTTGATCGCATGACGGCGGATGTGGAAGCCAATGAGGTCGTTCGCCAGCATCCCCTCGAGAACCTCGGTCCTCCACGGCAGGATGCGGAAGATCTCGGGGTTCGGCCACGGGATGTGCCAGAACATCGCCACCTGCACGTCAGGCCGCTTCTGCTTGATGAAGCGAGCTGCGAGCGCGAGGTGGTAGTCCTGGAGGAATACGACCGCGGGCTCGTCCCCAACCTCGTCCAGCACGGCGTCCGCGAAACGCTGGTTCACGTCACGGTATGATTCGAACTCCATGCGACGGAATCTCGGGCGCACGTAGACCACGTGGCACAGGGGCCACAGCGCACTATTGGCGAAACCTGCGTAGTAGCGATCGTGCTCCTGCTGCGAGAGCCAGATGCGCCGCAGTGAGTAGGTCGAGCGCCCCGGCGGGCAGGGCACGTGCGATCGTGCGTCGACGACGTCGCGATCGGCGTCGCCACTTCCGTGGGCGACCCACACACCGCTCATGGCCTGCATCACCGCGTCGAGAGCCACCGTGAGGCCACCCGCGCTGCGGACGACGCGTACCGCTTCGCCGTCGAGGTGATGCGAGTACGGCTCGCGGTTGGAGGCGATCACGAGCCGCCGTCCCGGAAGGTGGGCCCGAACCCACGCCATGAGATCTTCGCGTGTGGTACGCGGGGGGGCATCGCACCTCTGGCGACTGCGAATGGCAGCCCGCTGGAGAGCGGTTCGAGTTCGTTCGCGGAACTCCATGGCGATTCCTCAGCGGCGGGCGGGGGCGCGGCACCCCAGACGATCGCGGTCCGGCATGCGATTGACAGCGGCATCGACGTTATTAAATAATGACCGAGCAGTCAACTTTCGCAGGCTCAGGAGTCGTGCAATGTGCCGACGAGATGAACTGGCCGGAATTCCGACGCAACTCTGGCGCATGGTTCTGCTCGCGCCGCGGCACCTGCTGATGCTCGACTACGATGGGACACTGGCGCCCTTCCACGCCGAACGTGGGCTGGCTCGGCCCTCGCCGCAGACACTCGGCGCGCTGCGCCGAATCATGGAGTCCAAGCGAACGCAGGTTGCCGTGGTTTCGGGGCGCCCGTTGAGCGAGCTCGAACCACTGCTCGACGGACTGAAGCTGCGGTTCGTCGGAGAACACGGCTGGGAATCGCGCGCCTCCGACGGGATCGTGGTTCGACGGCGCCTCGAGCCCGAGGTGGCAGCCGCACTCGACGGGGCCGAGCGCGCGGCTCGAATCGCGGGCATGGGGCAGTGGATCGAACGCAAGCGCGCTGCGATCGTCCTGCATACTCGTGGGCGCTCGCCGGACATGGCTCAGGTGCTGGAGCAGCGACTTCTGAACGAATGGAAGGGGTACGCCAGCGACCGGCGGCTCGTCCTCGAGTCCATCGATGGCGGCATCGAGTTACGAGCGTTCGGGCGCAATAAGGGGACCGCCGTCCTCACGTTGCTGTCACAGGCGCAGCCGGGCACGCTCGGGGCGTTCGTGGGGGACGACGTCAGCGACGAGGATGCCTTCGATGCCGTGCGCGACTGGGGTTTTGGAGTGCGCATCGGAGCGTCAGATGGGCCGACGCTCGCGCAAGGTTGGTTGCCTTCACAGTCGGCGGTGACGGCGTTCCTCGAGGAGTGGGCGGACATCCTTGGGGAAGACAGGGCCGAGGTCGGTTCGTGACCGAGGGCTCTCCGGCTCGAGCGCAATCTCGACGACCTGCGGTACGGAATCGGGAGCGCGCACTCGAAGGCCAATGAGGAGCTTGACCCGCGATGAGGTCCTGCTAGCGTGCGACGCAGCCAACCGACTCACGGCTTGGAGGCCACATGGCGACACGTCCAGTCGCGCGGAGTACTGCCCCCAACGGTCGCCGCGAACACAAGAAGCATCTCACTCGCCGGGAGCTGCTGGCCGCGGGCCGGCGGCTGTTCGCCGCGAAGGGGCTCTACGACTCGCGCATCGAGGACCTGTCGCGCGAGGCCGGTATCGCCAAAGGCACGCTTTACGGCTACTTCGCGAACAAGGAAGAGCTGATCGAAGCCGTCGTCACGAACGGCTTCGACGAACTGCTGGGCGCGGTGCATCGTGCCACGGCGTCGTCACCGGACCGGGCGGCCGCGATCGAAGCCGCGGCCCGAACGCATTTCGAGTTCTTCCAGCAGAACCCCGACCTGATCCGGATCTTCCACCAGGTGCGCGGGCTGCTGAAGTTCAACGGTCCCGAGACACGTAAACTGCGAGCCGTGCTCCAGTGCTATCTCTCCGGGCTCTCCGAGTCCCTCGGGCGGCATCCGGCGCCACACCGCCGGACACGCGCGGGAGGCCAGGATGTGGCGCACGTTCTGTTCGGGGCGATCTCCGGCATCGTCTCGATCCACGCGTCGATCGATCGCACGGTGCTGGATCCCGTCGATTCCCCGGAGACGTTGCGAGCCGTGGTGGCACTCGTGCAGGCGTTCGAAACACCGGCCGCGCCCGCGCGCACGGCGGCGAAATCGCCCGCGGCGCGCGCGCCGCGCCGCCGCACGTCCTGAGCCTGTGACCGGCGCGGCAAAGCGGCTGCGGGCTTGACCCGGCCGCGTGCGCGTCAGTAAAATGACCATCTAGTCAAGTTTGTTCGATGTCGGGGATCCAGCACCGTGGCTGCGCCCCGGCGTCGATCGGATGACGGCCGGCCCGAGCCTGGACATGCGCGCTTTCCCCCCGAGCTGGACGCAGATCGTCATCGCCCTCTTCCTCGTCGCGACGTGGACCTGGCTCGTCGCACGGATCTGGGGCGTCCTGACGGCGTCCGGTCGATCGAATCCGATCGAGCTCGCGCGTGTCCGCCGGGTCCGGCCTCGCTGGCGCGGCGGCGTGGCCTTCCTGTGGCTCTCCGCCCTGTGCGCGGGAGTCGCGATCACGCTGCTGCTCGCCTACCGGAAGGAGCACTCGCTCGTCTCCGCCTTTGCCGACGAAGCCGCGCGCGGCGTGCCGGACGACGCGGAGGCGATCGTCGAGCGTTACGTCGAATTCGCGCACGACGCGCTCGCGCCCGCGACCTTCACGGGCGCCGGCGGTCGTGCGGTGCGCCTGTACTACCGCGTGAACCCGCTGCACCCCGGCCCCGGTGACGTGGTGCGCTGGGGCTCCGACTTCCGCGGTCCCTGCGGCTCGTACTCGCGCGTCGTGCACGTGATGCTCGACGAGCGCGGCATCCGGAACCGCTTCCTGTTCCTCACGGACCCGCGGGGTTCGACCATTCACACCGTGCTCGAGGTGGAACTCGGCGGGAAGTGGGCCGTCGTCGATCCCTCGTTCGGCATCGTCTATCGCCGGCCGGGCGGTGGCTACGCCAGCGCGGCGGAGTTGAAGGCCGACCCGTCGCTGTTGCAGTGGAACGTCCGCTCTATCGAAGGCTACGACGCGTCGTACGCCTACCAGTCCACCACGCACCTGAACTGGAAGAAGGTGCCGATCCTGTTGCCGGCGCTGCGCATCGTGCTCGAGGCACTTCTGGGGCCGGAGCGCGTCGCCGAGATCGGTCGCCCCGATCTCTGGATCTGGCCGCGACTGTTTGCGTCGCTGGTGCTGGCCGCGTGCTCCGTCGTGTTCGCGCTGGTCGGCTGGCGCCTCGAGCGCCGCCGTGCAAGCAGCCTCCGCCCGGCGTGATCCCCCGCGCCGCGCCCGTTTCTCTCCGATGCTATCCTCGCGCGCGGCTCGTCCGCTCGACGTCGAGGTGATCTCGCTCCGCGTTCGCGATACGCGGCGGGGCTCAAGGGAGAGAAGTCATGAAGCGCTGGGTCGCGTGGTGCGTGGTGGTGGTGGTGATCGCGCTGGGCGCGGGTGCCGTGTGGGCGGGTGCGGCGCGTCCGCTCGTGGGCCTGTCGTTGCCGACGCAGCGCGAGGAGCGCTGGGTGCGCGACAAGCAGGCGATGGAGGCCGAGGCGAAGCGGCTCGGCGTCGACCTGCGCGTGCAGGTGACCGACAACGACGCGGCCCGGCAGGTGGCGCAGTGCGAGAACCTGATCGCGCAGGGCGTGCGCGTGCTCATTCTCGCGCCGCACGACGCCTCGAGCGCGTCGGTGATCGTCGAGAAGGCGGCGCGCGCCGGCATCCCCGTGATCAGCTACGACCGGCTCGTGATGGACTCGCCGCGCGACTACTTCTATCTCTCGTTCGACAACGAGAAGGTGGGCGAGCTGCAGGGCACCTACCTCGTGGGCCGCGTGAAGCAGGGCAACATCGTCGTGCTCGCGGGCTCGCCGACCGACAACAACGCGCGCATGTTCCGCGCGGGCGCGATGCGCGTGATCTCGCCGCTCGTGAAGCCGGGCGGGCTCAAGATCGTGATGGACCAGGCGGTGAAGGACTGGCAGCCCGCCGAGGCGCAGCGGCTGATGGAGCAGGCCCTGACCGCGACGGGCAACCACGTCGACGGCGTGCTCGCGCCCAACGACGGCACCGCGGGCGGTGTCATCCAGGCGCTCGCGGCGCAGCACCTCGCGGGCCGCGTGCCGGTGACGGGGCAGGACGCGGAGCTGACGGGCGCGATCCGGATCGTGCAGGGCACGCAGAGCATGACCGTGTTCAAGGACACGCGCGTGCTCGGCCGCAAGGCGATCGAGATGGCGCTGGCGCTCGCGCAGGGCAAGCGCATCGACACCGGCGGCGTCAGCGTGAACAACAACAAGCACGCGATCCCGTCGGTGCTGCTCGCGCCGGTCGTGGTGACGCGCGAGAACCTCGACGCGGTGCTGATCCGCTCGGGCTATCTGCGCCGCGAACAGGTCTACCGGACGAAGCCGTGAGCGGATCGCGCTCGACGATCCGCCACTGACGCCGCCATGCCGTTCCGATCCGGTCCGCCCCCTGAGACGACCCTGCTCGAGACGCACGAGCTGACGCTCGACTTCCCCGGCGTGCGCGCGCTCGACGGCGTGTCGCTGGAGGTGAAGAGCGGCACGGTGCACGCGATCGTCGGCGAGAACGGCGCCGGCAAGTCGTCGCTCATCAAGATCCTCACCGGCATCCATCCGCACGGCACGTACGGCGGGCGCTTCTCGCTCGCGGGCCAGGAGCAGCGCTTCCACGGCGTGCGCGACGCGACACGCGCGGGCATCTCGGTCGTCCACCAGGAACTGCAGCTGGTCCGCCAGTTGAGCGTCATGGAGAACCTGTACCTCGGGCGCGAGAAGCAGCGCTGGCCGGGTGTCATCGATCGAGCGGAGATGATGCGCGGCGCGGCGCGCGAGTTGGAGTGGGTGGGTCTCGACGTGCACCCGGCCACCCGCGTGTCGGAACTGGGTGTCGGCGCGCAGCAGCAGGTCGAGATCGCGCGCGGGCTGCTCGGGCCGCTGCGGCTGCTCGTGCTCGACGAGCCCACGGCGGCGCTCACGGAACGCGAAGCCGGCGCACTGCTCGGGATGATCGCCGACCTGCGCGGCCGCGGCGTGACGATCATCTACATCTCGCATCGCCTCGCGGAGGTCCGCACCATCGCCGACCGCGTCACGGTGCTGCGCGACGGCCGCACGGTGTGCACGGACGACGTCGCCGCGATGCCGGTCGAACGCATCGTGCGGAGCATGGTCGGCCGCGAGCTGACGCACATGTACCCGCACCGCGAGCGTACGGCCGGCGAGCCCGTGCTCGAGGTGCGCGACTGGACCGTGGCCGATCCCGCCGACGGCCGCGTCGCCGTGCGCGACGCGTCGTTCACCGTGCGGCGCGGCGAGATCCTCGGCATCGCGGGTCTGATGGGCGCGGGCCGCACGGAACTCGTGACGAGTCTGATGGGCGCGTGGGGGCGACGCACGCGCGGCACGATGACGCTCGACGGCCGCGCGCTCGAGGTACGCGATCCGGGCGCGGCCATCGCGCACGGGCTCGCGCTCGTGACCGAGGACCGCAAGCGCTTCGGCCTCGTGCTGGGCATGGGCGTGCAGCCGTACGCGACGC
>WBZT01001770.1_pt2 | contig 13578 bp, 8 predicted proteins | sample 5204241 | NCBI WGS metagenome assembly WBZT01 (sample SAMN12344358, study PRJNA552823) | activated sludge metagenome | biome: Activated sludge suspended growth; feature: Nitrification reactor; material: Wastewater; isolation source: activated sludge from nitrification reactor of wastewater treatment... | reverse complement strand
GTGACGCTCGCCGACGGCACGCTCGCGCTGCTGCGCGGCGTCGCGTCCGCGCCGATGCCGCAGCGCTTCGCGCTCGTCGCGCGCACGAGCGGAGCCGCCGGCGCGCTCGCGCTCGCCGACGCGGACGCGGACGGTGTCGCGGACGCGATCGCGCTCGATCCCGCCGGCGCGCTGCGCGTCGTGCACGGCGCCGGCGCGCGCGCCGCTTCGCCCGCACTCGTGTCGCCCGGCGGCGGTTCGCTCACCGTGGGCACCGAGGCATCGCTCGCGTGGACGAGGCCCGCGGGCGTCGCGGCCGTGGACGTCGAGCTCTCGCGCGACGGCGGCGAACGCTGGACGCCGATCGCGCGCGGGCTGTCCGCGACGGCGTGGCGCTGGAGCGTGACCGGCCCTTACTCCGGCGCCGTGCGGCTGCGCGTGCGCGACGCCGCGGTCGCCTCGCACCACGACGCCGGCACGAGCCTCACGATCGAGCCCGCGACCACGTCGGCGCCCGCGGGCGACGCACCGAAGCTGCGGCTCGGCGCGCCGTCGCCCAATCCCGCGAGCGGCACCGTGTCGTTCGCGCTCGAGCTGCCCGCTCCGGCGCGCGTGCGCGCCGAGGTGTGCGACGCGGCGGGCCGGCGCGTGCGCGCGCTCGTCGACGCCGAGGTCGGCGCCGGCGCGTGGACGCTGCGCTGGGACGGCGCGGACGCGCGCGGCTTCGTCGCGTCACCCGGCGTCTACTTCGTGCGCGTACGCGCTGCGGGCATGGACGTCGTGCGCCGCGTCGTGCGCCGGTAGCGACCCCGCACGCGGCGCGCGCCCCTTGCCCGCGCCGCGTGACGTTCGCCGCGACGCGCGCGTCCCGAGCGCGTGCGACCGAGCGACGCCGCGCACGCGAACGGCCCCACCGCGATGTCGCGGCGGGACCGTGTCGTTCCGGCTCGCGCGCTCAGGCGCGCTGCGGCACGCGCACCACGGCCGGCTCGGACATCGAGCGCTCGGCGACGCGCTCGGCGAACGCCGCCAGCTGCGCGGCGCGCGCGTCCCACGTGTGCTCCGACATCACCGTGCGTCGCGCGTGATGGCCCAGCTTCTCGCGGCGCGGTGCGTCCGCCATCAGCGGCAGGAGTGCATCGGCGAGCGCGTCGACGTCGTCCGGCGGCACGAGCAGCGCATCGCGGCCGTCGCGCACGAACGGCGCGATGGCGTCACACTTCGGCGCGATCACCGCGCGCTGCGTGGCCATCGCCTCGATCAGCGCCTGCGGCACGCCACCGTCCTCGTCGCCCGGTACGACGGCGATGTCGAGCAGCGCGAGGTGCGCGGGCGCCTCGCGCGGCACGACGCGGCCCGCGAGCACGAGGCCCACGTGCGCGTCTTCGGCCGCGATGAGCGCGGGATTGCGTTCGGGGCCGTCGCCGAACACGAGCAGGCGCGGACGCTGCTCGCGCGGCACGCGGCCGAGCGCCTTCACGAGCGGGATCAGTCCGCAGTCGGCGGCGAGCGGTCCGTAGAAACCGATGCGCACCGGCTCCTCGCGCATCACGAGCACGCGTTCGACGCGCGCGACGTCCTCGGGCTCGGGCGGCGCGAGGAAGTCGGCCGCGGTCGCCTGCCCGATCACGTCGAGCGGATACCGTTCGCCCGCGAGTTCGCGAACGCGCGCCGCGACGCGCGCCGTCGGCGCGATCGCGCCGCGGCTCAGGCCGAGCGCCTCGGGCAGCGCACCGCGCACGGCGGCGCTGGTCGAGATGCCGTCGCCGAGCGAGTGGCGCGAGAGGTCGTAGAGGTGCGGCACGCCCGCTTCGGCCGCGGCGCGGGCGCCTTCGAGCGAGCCGGGCACGTGCCACTCGATCACCGCGTCCGGCTGGACGCGCGAGAAGTGCCAGTCGATCTCGCGCACGCTGACCGGCAGGCGCAGCGCGCGCACGGCGACCGCGTCGCCGAGTTCGCTCTGGCCGGGTTCGGACCCGGCGCAGATCGCGGTGACCTCGTGACCCGCGCGCGCGAGGCCGTAGGCCAGGCCGCGCAGCCGCGACGGACAGGCGTATCCGTCGCCGAACCGCACGTCGGGATCGCAGCACAGCAACGCGAGCTTCATTCTCCACTCCAACGGAGCAGGACCAGGATTCGAATCGGGCCGGGGCAGCGTGCTCCGAGGGGTCGGCGCGCCCCGGCCACTGCGAGAGGTGTCGCGAGTGGTCCGGTGAATACATGGCCGATGCGGCACCTCGCCGGACGCGGCCGGCGCGCGACCGACGCGCGGCGTCTGCTAAGGTCGTCTCATGAGTGCCCCCTCTCGTCCGACCTCCCTCGATCCGGATCGCGACGCGCGGCTGGTCGAACGTTGCCTCGCCGGAGACAAGCGCGCGTGGGGTGAGCTGGTCACGCGGCACGAACGGCTCGTGTACGCGGTCGCGCGCTCGTGGCGGCTCTCGGACGAAGACCTGGGTGACGTGTTCCAGGAGGTCTTCGCGGCGCTGGTGCGCGGTCTGCCTCGCCTGCGCGACGCGCGCTCGCTGGTGCGCTGGCTCTCGAGCACGACCGACCGCGTCGCGCGCACGACCGCGCTGCGCCGGCGCCGCGAGCAGGGGCTGCGCGCAGGGGACGACGACGCGCTGCTGTCGCTGGGCGACGAGGGCCCCGGCGTCGGCGCCGATCTCGAGGAGCTCGAGCGGCAGGCGATGGTGCGGCTCGCGCTCGCGTCGATCCCCGAGCGCTGTCAGCGGCTTTTGGTGGCGCTTTACTACGAGGATCCGCCGCCGGCATACACCGATCTGGCGAAGCGGCTGGGAGTTCCGGTGGGATCGCTGGGACCGACCCGTGCACGATGCATGCAGAAGCTCCGCGAGATCCTCGGCGCGGAGGCCGGCGCGGGTATCACGGGCGGCGAGGCATCCACCTCTCCCAGCGTCACGGAGCGGCCCCCGCGCGACCGGCGTGGACGGAAACGCACGGACGACGATTCGCCGGAGGAGAAGACGACATGATCCCCCACTCCGCGCGCGGACATCTCGACCTGCGCGCCGTCCTCGACTATCTCGAGCATCGCACCGACGCCGCGACGCGCCGCGCGGTCGACGAGCACCTCGGCCGTCCGTGCGCCGCGTGCCGCGAGCGCGTGCGCGCGGTCGGCGAGCTGCTCGAGACCATGCGCCAGGACCGCGTGGGCGACGTGCCCGCGTCGCTGCACACGCGCGCGCTCGACGTGTTCGAAGCGCACGCGGAGCCGTCCGTGGCTCGCCGGCTGCTCGAAGCGGTCGCGACGCTCGTGTTCGATTCGTTCGCGACGCCGCTCGCCGCGCCCGCCCGCCGTTCGGTCGGCGAAGCGCGGCGGCTGCGCTTCGGTCTCGCGGACCAGATGCTCGACATGGAGCTCGAGCGCGAAGGTGCGGCCACGGTCGCGCTGCGCGGACGGCTCGCCGCCGAGGACGCCGCGCTGTGGAGCCTCGAGGTGCGTTGTGGAAGCGAGCGCTTCGTCACGCGGCCGGACGCCGGTGGCGCGTTCGCGCTGACCGGCCTGCCTGCGGGCGCGCTGGAGCTGCACGTCGAGGGACCGTCGGGCCGCTTCCGCCTTCCGCCGCTCGAGTCCTGACCGTATGACGGCCACGGCGCTCCTCGAACGCGTCGAGGCGTTGCGGCGCACCGAACCCGCTCGCGCGCTGGACGCGCTGGAGTCGGGCTTCGCCTCCGCGCTCGCCGGCGCCGACGCTTCCGCGCGCGGCGCGCTGTGGCGCACGCGCGGCCACGTGCTGCGCGCGCTCTCGCGTCCCCGCGACGCGGTCGCGTGCTACCGCCGCGCCGCGCGCTGGTACGACCGCGCCGGCGACGCGCGTGAAGCGGGCCGCTGCGCGATCGGGCTCGTGGACGCGCTCATGTACCTCGGCCGCTACGACGAGGCGCGCCGCGCCGCGGCGGGCGGCCGCCGCCAGCTCGAGCGCGCGAAGGACCGCGCGGCGCTCGCGCGACTGCTCAACAACGAGGGCAACCTCTGGCACCGGCTCGACCTGCCCGTGCGCGCGCTCGCGTGCTATCGCGAGGCCGTACGCGCGCTCGAACGCGCGGGCGATCCGCGCAGCGCGCGGATGATCGGCGTCAACGTGGGCAACTGCCTCTCGCTGCTCGGCCGCTGCTCCGAAGCGCGCGCGCACTACCGCGCGGCGCGCCGCGCGCACCAGGCCTCGGGCGCCGAGGCCGAAGCGCTCAACGCGACCTACAACCTCGCCTACCTCGACTTCCTCGAGCACCGCGACGAGGCGGCGCTCGTCGGCCTCGCCGCCGTGCGCGAGGAAGCACTCGAGCGCGGCCTGCCGCAGCTCGCGGCGCTCGCGCACCTCGATCGCGCGGAGATCTTCCTGCGCATGGGCGCGCACCCCGAGGCGCTCGAGGAAGGCCGCGCGGCGATCGACGCGTGCGGCGCGCTGGGGCTCGCGTACGAGACCGGCAAGGCGGAGCTGTTCGCGGCGCTCGCGCACTTCCGGCTCGGCGCGCCCGAGGCGGCGCGGCGCGGCATCGAACGCGCGCTGGCGCGCTTCGACGCGGAAGCGAACCGCGTGTGGACCGGCGAGGCGCTGCTCGGGCTGGCGACCGTGTGGTGGAAGGACGGCAACGCGCGCGCGGCGGCCGCGCTGCTCTCGGCGGCGCGCACGCGCTTCGTCGAGGCGGGCGATCGCGAGCGCGAGGCGTGTGCGGCGACGCTCGAAGCGCGCGCGCTGCTCGCGTGCGGGCAGGTGGCGCCGGCGCGCCGCCGGCTGGCGGGCGTCGCAAAGCGCGCGCGCACGTCGGCGCGGCTCGCGCACCTGACGCTGGCGGCGGGCGCGGCGCTCGCGCGGCACGACGGCGATCTGGCGAAGGCGCGGCGGCTGCTCACGCGCGCGGCCGAGGCGGCCGAGCGGCTCGCGGCGCGCATCCTCGACGAGCAGTGGCGCGCGACCTTCTGGGGCGAATGGGGCTGGCCGCACCGCGAACGCGCGGCGCTCGAGCTGGCCGAAGGCCGCTTCGCCGACGCGCTCGAAGCGCTCGAAGCGGGACGCGGTCGCGCGCTCGTCGGGCCCGCGACGCGCCGGCACGCGCGCGGCGGCGCGCTGCCCGCCAGCGTGCGGCGCTGGGCCGCGGCGAGCGGCGCGCGCGAACGCGCGCGGCGAGCGGGCGAAACGATCGCCACCGACCGCACCGAGGCCGAGCCGCCGGCGCTCAAGCGCGCGCTCGCGGCGCGGCCGCCACGCGCGATCCGCGCCGCGGCGCTGCAGCGCTCGCTGCCCACGGACGCGCTGCTGCTCGACTACCTCGTGCACGACGGACAGGTGGGCGCGCTCGCGGTGACGCGCGACGCGATCGCCGGCGTCGCGTCGCTGGTCGCCGAAGCGCCGCTCGCGCAGCGCGTGCACGCGCTGCTGTTCGCGCTGCGCGGCGCGGCGTTCGTGCCGCCGGGCCAGCGCGGCGCCGACCCGGCGCTCGCCGACGCGCTCGCCGAACTCGCGGCGCTCGCGGTGTGGCCGCTGCTGCGCGGACGCACGGTGCGCTCGCTCGCGATCGCGCCCGCGGGGCCGCTCGGCCGGCTGCCATGGGCGGCGCTTCCCCTTCCCGATGGTCGGCTGCTGTGTGAGGCGGGTGAGCTCACGGTCGTTCCCGGACTGCGGCTGGGACTCGCGGCTCGTGACTCGCTCGCCTCCGATTCTGCCTCGCGCGGCGCGCCGCTCGTCGTCGCCGCCGACGCGGGCGAACTCGAGGCCGTGCGCCCCGAGACCGAAGCGCTGCTCGCCGCGTTCCCGAACGCACGCGTGCTCGCCGGCGCCGACGCGACCGCGGATGCGTTCCTTTCGCTCGCGCCGTCGGCGCCGTGGATCCATTTCGCGGGACACGGCGGCTGGCGCGCCGACGCGCCGCACGAGTCGGGACTGCGCCTCGCCGACCGCTGGCTGCTCGCGGGCGAACTCGCCGATCTCTCGCTCGGCGCGCGCTGGGTCACGCTCTCGGCGTGTCACACGGCGCGAGCGCTGGTGCACCCGGGCGAGGAGTGGTTCGGCCTCGCGCGATCGTTCCTGCTCGCGGGTGCCGGCGCCGTCGTGGCCGCGCAGTGGGACGTCGAGGACGCACCGACCGCGGTGCTGATGGCCGACCTGTACGCACGGCTTGCGCAGGGCGCACCCATCGCGAGCGCACTGGCCGCGGCCCAGGCCGCTCGGCACGGCTCGGGAGCGCATCCGCTCGAATGGGCCGGGTTCGTCACGCTCGCGGGTCCGCGTGTGCTCTCCGGGCCGGGTCCACTGAAGTCCGGTCGTTCGAGCGGGAACCGAACGAAGCACGGCGGGGTTGAAACAGGAGACGTTTCAGCGTCTCCGAGAGAGACGGCCACGGATCGCGAAATGTCGAAAATCGGCCATGAATCGGATGCGATCGGTGGGCTAGACTCGCCGCCCTCCGGAGGAACACGGCCATGAGAGCCAGCCCGAACACATCCCGATCGATCTTCCTCGCCGCTGCGCTGCTCGCGGCCTTCGCCGCGTCGTGTGCCCGCCAGTTCCCGACGGCGGTGAACGACTCTGCTGTCACCGAGAACACGTCATCGCTCTCACGACGCTTCGGCGAACACTCGATCGTGAGCGAGGTCGCGGTGACGCTCGCACCGGGCGCTTCGGCGCAGGCCGTCGCCGACGAGTACGGCGCCACCGTCGTCGCGTCGAGCGACGCGCAGCGCGTCGCGTGCCTGCTGCCCGGCCCCGGCGACGACGCGACGTCGCTCGCGAAGAGGCTCTCCGCCGATCCGCGCGTCGCCACCTCCGAGACGAACACGTATGTGGAACCCGCCGAGAGCCGGCAGAAGAGCTTCGCGTTCGACGACAGCCACAACTCGTACGAGAACGTCGTCACGCAGCCGGCGCTCGAACTGGTCCACGCCCCGCAGGGGCTCGCGGTCAGCCGCGGGGACGGCATCAAGGTCGCGATCCTCGACACGGGCATCGACCCGTACCATCCGCTCTTCGCCGGTCGCATCGTGGCGGCGCGCGACTTCATCGAGAACCACGACGGCGCCGAGGAACTCGCGTACGGCGTCGACACGAACGGCGACGGCGTCCTCGACGGCGCGTACGGACACGGCACGCACGTCGCCGGCATCGTGACGCTGGTCGCCCCGGGCGCGAAGCTGCTCGTCGGCCGCGTGCTCGACTCCGACGGCATCGGCGACGTCGCCACCGTCGCGGCCGGCATCCGCTGGGCGCAGCAGAACGGCGCGCGCGTGATCAACCTGAGCCTCGGCACCCTGCAGCGCAGCGAGGCGATCGACGACGCCATCGAGGAGGCCGAGGAGCACGGCGTCGTGGTCGTCACCTCCGCGGGCAATTGGGGCGCTTCGACTCCGCGCGAGTACCCCGCGAGTTCGGCCGAGGCGATCGCCGTCGCCGCGTGCGACGAGGACGGAGCCCCGACGCCGTGGACCTCGTACGGCGACTACGTCGGCGTCACCGCCCCCGGCGTCGCGATCCGCAGCGCGTATCCCGGCGGCCTCTACAAGCAGTGGGCGGGCACGTCGATGTCGGCCGCTTTCGTCTCCGGAACCGCCGCGCTGCTGACCGCCAAGCATGTGTCGTGGGGCTTCGACCAGGTGCGTAACCGTCTCGCGACGACGGCGGTGCCGTTCGACAACCTCACGCTCGACATGGAAGGCATGCTCGGCGCCGGCCGCCTCGACATCGGCGATGCGCTCGCGCCCGACGCGCCCTCCGGCGACCAGGGCTCGATCACCTCGCTCGGCCGCAAGTAGCGAACCGCTCGAACGAGGGCCCGGCGCCGCACGGCGCCGGGCCCTTTCGCTTTTCGGCGCGGGCCGTGCGCGCTATCGTGCGCGCCGCTCCGTACGTTCGAACCGCTTCTCCATCCGAGGTGCACATGAGCCCGAATCGCCGTCCGTCGCACGCCTACCTGCGCGGCACGCGCATCCAGCCTCCGGCCATCACCGGGCGCGAGAGCGCCGCCGAGCTCATCGACAACGCGTTCATGGCCTACAACGGCGCGCGACTGCGCGAGGGCGCGCGGCTGCTGGTCGAGCGCATGCTCGCGGACGACGTGACCGTGGCGCTGTCGGTGACGGGCGCGCTGACGCCCGCGGGGCTCGGCATGAGCGCGATCATCCCGCTCATGGAGGCGGGTTTCGTCGACTGGATTGTCTCGACGGGCGCGAACCTGTACCACGACGCGCACTTCGGCCTCGGCCTCGCCATGCACCAGGGCACGTTCGCGGTCGACGACGTCGAGCTGCGCGACAAGGGCGTGGTGCGCATCTACGACATCTTCTTCGACTACGACGTGCTGCTGAACACCGACGCCTTCTTCCGCGAGATCATCTCCGGGCCGGAGTTCCAGCGCGCGATGAGCACCGCCGAGTTCCACCACCTGTGCGGCAAGTACCTCCGCGCGCGCGAGGAGGCGCTTGGCCTGAAGCACTGTTCGCTGCTCGCGGCGGCGTGGGAGTACGGCGTACCCGTGTACACGTCCTCGCCCGGCGACTCGTCGATCGGCATGAACGTCGCGGCCAAGGCGCTCGAGGGCAATCAGCTCATGCTCGACGTCAACGCCGACGTGAACGAGACCGCGGCGATCGTGTGGGACGCGAAGGCCGCGGGCGGCAAGAGCGGCGTGTGGATCCTGGGCGGCGGCAGCCCGAAGAACTTCCTGCTGCAGACCGAGCCGCAGATTCAAGAGGTGCTCGGCATCGCCGAGAAGGGCCACGACTACTTCCTCGCCGTGACCGACGCGCGCCCCGACACGGGCGGGCTCTCGGGCGCGACGCCGGCCGAGGCGGTGAGCTGGGGCAAGATCGATCCCGACCAGCTGCCGGGCACGGTGATCTGCTACACCGACTCGACGATCGGCCTGCCGCTGCTGACCGCGTACGCGCTCGCCAAGCACGCGCCGCGCACGCGCAAGCGCCTCTACGACCGGCGCGCGGACCTCATGAAGCGGCTCAAGGAGGCGTACTACGCCCACGGCCGCGCCAACGAGGGCGCGACGAAGGAGTAGCCACGCACGACGCCCGCGGTCGACGCCGCGGGCGTCTTCGCTTCGCCGATCGGCGCACCCGTCCCCACGACCGAGGAGCCGCCATGCACCGCCGCCTCTCGCTGCAGATGATCGCCGGCCTCGTCACCGGGCTCGTGCTCGGCGTGATCGCGCACGTGGCGTTCGGCGGCGCGCCCGCGCTCGAGTCGTTCGTGCGCCACGTCACCGAGCCGGTCGGGCGCCTCTTCCTGCGGCTGCTGTTCGTGCTCGTGATCCCGCTCATCGTCTCGGCGCTCGCGCTCGGCGTCTCGGGGCTGGGCGACCTGCGCGGGCTGGGGCGCATCGGGCTCAAGACGCTCGCGTACACGGTCGTCGTCTCGGCGATCGCGGTGCTGATCGGCGTCGGGCTCGTCAACACGCTGCGCCCCGGCGACGGCATCGCGCCCGAGGTGAAGGCGATGCTGCTCTCGCGGCCGGGCGCGCCCGCGCCCGCCGCGGCGCCCGCCGCGGGCGCGAGCGGCGTCGACTTCTTCGTCGCGCTCGTGCCGAACAACGCGGTGAAGGCGATGGCCGACGGCGACATGCTCGCGGTGATGGTGTTCGCGCTGCTGTTCGGCGTCGGGCTCGCGCTCACGCGCACCGACGCCGCGCGCCGGCTGGAGGACGCGCTGCAGGGGCTCTACGACGTGGTGATGCGCCTGCTCGAGCTGGTGCTGCGCGTGGCGCCGGTCGCGGTCGCGTGCCTGCTCTTCTCGCTGGTGGCGCGGCTGGGCTTCGACGTGCTGCGCCAGCTGGGCGCCTACGTCGGCGTCGTGGTGCTCGGGCTGGCGATCCAGCAGTTCGTCGTCTACTCGGCGAGCGTGGCGTGGCTCGGGCGAATGAATCCGCTGCGCTTCTTCACGGCCGTGCGCGAGCCGATGCTGACCGCGTTCTCGACCGCGTCGAGCAACGCCACGCTGCCCGTCTCGCTCGCCGCGGCCGAGAGCGAGCTGAAGCTCCCGCGGCACGTGAGCCGCTTCGTGCTCACGATCGGCTCGACCGCGAACCAGAACGGCACCGCGCTCTTCGAGGGCGTCACGGTGCTCTTTCTCGCGCAGTTCTACGGCGTGCCGCTCACGTTCGCGCAGCAGCTGACCGTGGTCGGCGTGTGCGTGCTCGGCGGCATCGGCACCGCCGGCGTGCCCGCGGGCTCGATCCCGGTCGTGGTGATGATCCTCGGCATGGTCGGCGTGCCGGCCGAGGGCATCGGCATGATCCTCGGCGTCGATCGCTTCCTCGACATGTGCCGCACCACGCTCAACGTGACCGGCGATCTGGCCGCAGCGGTCGTGGTCGCGAACGGCGAGCCCGAGCGCACGGAGCCGATCGCGGGGCTGTAGACGCGGAAGCACGCGCACGCGCACGACGCGCACGCGAAAGGCCCGGCGCTCTCGCGAGCGCCGGGCCCTCGTGCGTGCGTTCCGCGGAGCGCTCGGCGCGCCCCGCGCTTCCCTACTTCGCGTCGAACTCCGCGCGCGATGCCACCGCGATCGGCTCCAGCCGCCGGTCGAGCAGCGCGGTGTTCACGCTCTTCAGCTCCGAGCCCAGGAGCGGTGCCGACGCGGCCTTCGCGCGGTCGAGCTCGGCACCGAGCCGCTTCGCCCCCGTCTCCTGCGACGTGGTGGGCCGGCCATCGTATCCGTTCACCTTGCCGTACAGATCGCCGAGCTCCTCGCGCAGCTTCACCTCGCCGGTGAGCCGCCCTTCGCGCAGCGCCACCATCGTGCCGCGCGCCGCGTCGAGCCGGTCGGCGTACGCGACGAGCCGCTTGGCGAGCGCATCGCCCTTCGGCAGCTTCGCCGCGCGGGCCCGCGCGCCGTCGGCCGCGTCCTTGAGCGAGCCGGTCGTGTACGCGAGGTCGCCGAGCAGGTCGTAGAGCCGCCGCACGAGCGTCCCCTGCGCCGCGCGGTCGGCGTCGGTGTGCGTGGAGCGCGGATCGGGCACGAGACGGATCGACGACGCGAGCGTGTCGCGGTTGCGGATCAGCCGCACGCCGTACGTGCCCGCGGTGGCACGCGGTCCGACGAACGCGAAGTAGTTGGGCACGAGGTTCGCCGCCACCGGCATCTTCGGCGCCTTGAGCCGCATCGCCCACTTCACGCGGTTGAGCCCGCGGCGCTTGCCGCCGTCGATGCTCTGCAGGACGCGGCCGTTCGCGTCGAGCACCTCGACGCGCAGGTCGCCCATCAGGTGCCGCTTCTTCAAGTAGTAGGTGATGCTCGCGTTCTCGGACAGGCTCTCGCCGAGGTAGTCGGTGTCGCCGTCGAAGCGCTGCTCGCCGCTCGGGATCACGAGCGCGTTCGGCCGCGAGGGCAGCAGCGCCGCATCCGAGCCGAGGATCGCGGGCGTCAGCGCGCGCAGCGGCGTCAGATCGTCGAGCACGTAGAGGCCGCGTCCGTGCGTCGCGATCACGAGGTCGCCTTCGCGCGCCTGCACGACCATGTCGCGCACCGCGACGTCCGGCAGGCCGGCGTGGAGGCGCGCCCAGTGCGCGCCGGCGTCGAGCGAGCACCACAGGCCGAGCTCGGTGCCGACGAACACGAGCGACGCGTTCACCGGATCCTGCAGCACGACGTGCGCCCAGCCTTCCATCTCGCCCGTGCCGAGCGCGGTGAACGTGGCGCCGTAGTCGCGTGTGACGAACACGTGCGGCGCCGGATCGCCGAGCATGTGGCCGTCGGCGGTGACGTAGCACGTCGCCGCGTCGTGCGGCGACGGCGCGACGCTCGAGATCCACGTGCACGCCGGCAGCCCCGGCAGGTGCTTCGTGACGTTGGTCCAGATGCGGCCGCCGTCGCGCGTCACCTGCAGGTTGCCGTCGTCGGTGCCGACCCAGACGAGATTCGCGTCCTTCGGCGACTCGGCGATCGCGTAGATCGTGCAGTGGTTCTCCGCCGACGAGTTGTCGATCGACAGGCCGCCCGACTCCTCCTGCTTCTGCTTCAGCGGATCGTTCGTGGTCAGGTCGGGCGAGAGGCGCTCCCACGTGTCGCCGCGGTCGCGCGAACGGTAGAGGAACTGCGCGCCGACGTAGAGCGTGCCGTCGCGCGACGGGCTCACGTGGATCGGCGTGTTCCAGTTGAAGCGCAGCCTGGGATCGCCTTCGGCGCGCGCGGGCTGGATGCTCTTCGCCTCGCCCGTCGAGATGCGCGTGCGCGAAATCTCCCCGCCCTGGTACTCGCTGTAGACGATGTCGTCGTCCTTCGGGTCGGGGAACGCCCACATGCCGTCACCGCCGTTGACGTTCACCCACGCGCGGTTCGGGATGCCGCCGCTCCGGCGCGACGGGCCCATCCACGTGCCGTTGTCCTGCAGGCCGCCGTACACGTCGTACGGCCACCGGCTGTTCGTGCTCACGTGGTAGAACTGCGACACGGGCACGTTCTGCACCGGCCGCCACGATGTGCCGCGGTCCTGCGACACGTACAGGCCGCCGTCGCAGCCAAGCACCATCCAATCGGTGTTGCGCGGGTCGATCCACAGCGCGTGCACGTCGCTGTGGTAGCTCGCGCCGCGGAAGCCCATCGCCGGCGCCGCGAACGTCAGTCCCGCGTCGTCGCTCACCGCGAGGTTGAGCCCGCACTTGTAGACGCGGTCGCGGTTCTTCGGATCGGCGATGACGCGCGCGAAGTAGAACGGGCGCCACGTGACGCTCATGTTCGTGTCGTTGAGCTTCACCCAGTGCTCGCCGCAGTCGTCGGAGCGGTAGAACGCCGTCGTCTTCGCCTCGACCGACGCGTACACGCGGTTCGGGCGCGCGGGCGAGATCGCGATGCCGATGCGGCCGAGGTCGCCGGCGGGCAGGCCGCTCGTCAGCCGGCGCCACGTCGTGCCGCCGTCGGTGCTCTTGTAGAGCCCGCTGCCCGGGCCGCCCGATGCGAACGTCCACGGCTTGCGCCGGAACTGCCACATCGAGGCGTACAGCGTGTTCGGGTCCTGCGGATCCATCTGCAGGTCCGCCGCGCCCGTCTTCGCGTCGACGTACAGCACCTTCTCCCACGTCTTGCCGCCGTCGCGCGTGCGGTAGACGCCGCGGTCGGGGCTGTCGTTGAAGAGCGCGCCCGTCGCCGCGACCAGCACGGTCTCGGGATGCGCAGGGTCGATCACGATGTCGGCGATGCGCTCGGTCTTCTCGAGACCGACCTTGTCCCACGAGTCGCCGCCGTCCTTCGTGCGCCACACGCCGGCGCCGGAGGAAACGCTGTTGCGCACCCACGTCTCGCCGGTGCCGACCCACACCCGCTTCGGATCGGAGGGCGAGATGCGGATGGCGCCGATCGACATCGCCTGCTTGTCGAACACCGGCTTCCACGTCGTGGCGCCGTCCTTCGACATCCACACGCCCCCGTCGGCGGCGCCGGCCCACAGCGTGACCCGGTCACCGGGCACGCCGTCGATGCAGGTGATGCGGCCGCTCATCACGGCGGGCCCAATGGCGCGCGCGTGCAGGCCTTCGAACGTCTCGGAATCCAGCTTCCAGTCGTCGGCCGCGTGCGCGATCGCCGCGAAGGCGAGGCACGTCAGCGCCGCGACGCACACCCGCACGAGCGGGGCGAA
>WBZT01002241.1_pt1 | contig 13579 bp, 5 predicted proteins | sample 5204241 | NCBI WGS metagenome assembly WBZT01 (sample SAMN12344358, study PRJNA552823) | activated sludge metagenome | biome: Activated sludge suspended growth; feature: Nitrification reactor; material: Wastewater; isolation source: activated sludge from nitrification reactor of wastewater treatment... | reverse complement strand
GATGTTCGACTTCCCGGATGCATTTGCCCCGTACACACCGACACTGCGGAGCAGGCTCACTCCTGGCAGAGCCGATTCGATAACAGGGTTCGGATTGTCCTTGAGGTTTCCCGCGACGAGCGAGAGTTCCTGCTCGTCTCTGAAAGACCTGAAGTTCTTTGTTCTGAAACGGAGCAGCATCTTGGGTCACTCCCACGTTGGCTCTGGGCCGGGTGCGATCCTGAAACGGCGCAGACGATGCCGTTACGAGACCATTTGCGCACAGTATCGGCACGAAAGCAAACAAAGTGAGCCGAACGCGTGCCTTTGCTCCAAGATCAATCCGAACCACTGGAACCTAGTGTGTCTGCGGCACGCTTGTGTCGCCATAACAGAATGTGTGGCAGCGACTTGCGTGACTAGCTGCGAGTCAGCAGCCGGCGCAACTGAGGGCCCAGACGCCGGGTACGAGACCGTAGCCGTTTCCGTGGCCAGCTCCGCATTTCGCCCGCAATTCCCGCGGGTGCGCCGCGGTTGCCCATCTTGAGCCCTCGGGTAAGCCTCCGGGGTGCGACGGCTTCAGCTTCGCAGCGCCGCCAGCTACTTCCCCGCTGTGATTCCTGGCTACGTGGCTACGGTCTCCCCGTCCTCTCACGTCCAGACTCGTCCACCGCCGTCCACGGACACAAAGAAGCCCACGAGGCCGAACCTCGTGGGCCGCTTCGTTATGCGTTCACGCGACGCCTGTTGCTCGCACGGCTTCTAAGTCTATGAATTTCGCCCGACCCAGTTAGGAAACCGCTGCTCTATCCGTCTGAGCTACGGGGCCGTAGCGCAGCACGATAGCGCACTTGGCCTGACGACGGAATCACGCGGGCACATGGTGCGCCAGACAGCGGGCCCCGCCGATCGTTTCTGCGAGAAGCCGCCACGACCTGACAGCATGCATGAACGGTGCGACCGCCCCCGTGAAGGAGGGGGTCGCCGCGCTTGGTGTGTGCCCCTCGGCGCCAGGCTACCGGAGCGCCACGATCTTCACGTGCCGCGCGCCCTGCCCCTCCACTACGAGTCGTGCCAGATACACACCGGGGCCGACCAACTCGCCGCTGCTTCCCCGCGCATTCCACGCCAGCATGTGAACGCCGGCTGCCAGTGGCCGATCCACGACGGTGCGCACCCGGCGGCCCATGATGTCGAAGATCGCAAGCTCGACGCGTCCATCCCGTGGCAGCGCCAGTTGCAGCCGGGCACTACCCGCGAACGGGTTCCCCATTGCGCGCAATGCCAGCACCCGGGGCGTGTCCGATTCCGACACGGCCGTCGAGCCGGTCACCACGAGCGAGCCCGCTTGGCTGGGCGAGTAACTGTTGAGCGTTCCGTCGAGGTCCGCATAGAGCCACGGTCCGCCATACCACGAGTAGCGGAAGCAGAAGTCGTAGTTGCCCGTCGAGGCGACCGTGAGCCGGCCCGCGTATTCGTCGTCGTAGCCGACGTCCTTCGTGAAGGCCGCGCTCACCCAATGTCCGGCGGGCCAGCTGGTCGGGTCGCTGCCATCCGGGCCATAGCCCAATTGCGCGACGACATCCGGCAAAGTGCCGGGTGTACCGGTCACGCCTTCGATCCATACGCGACCGCGAATCGTGTCCGTCGGGGCGGAGACACTCACTGTGTCGGTCGCCGGACCGGCGAGCACGCCCCAGCCCATGAAGCTGCAGTTCTGGATCGCCGCGACGCCCTGTGCGGACCGGCCGCATACCTGCGTGAACCCCCCCCCCGCGTAGACGTTCTGCCCCGTCGCCACCAGGGCGTATGCATCCGAGTTGGCGTCGGGCCTCCAGCTTAGGGCGAGTCCCGTTGCCGGATCCAGCGCCGCGATGTTCGATCGCGCCTGTCCACCGATCCCGTTGAAGCGCCCAGCCGCGAGCACGACGACACCGTTCATCGTCAGTGCGAGGACCGATGGAGCCGCGAGATAGGTCGGGGCAGGATTCCACTCTGTCGCCTGGCCGCTCGAGGCATCGAGCGCCGCGATCGCCGTTCGCGCACGGCCGCCGATGCCCGTGAACGCCCCGCCGGCGTACACGACCGATCCGTTCACCGCCAGCGTGCTCACCGCCGCGTCGGCGTCGGGACTCCAGTCCGTGGGTAGCCCGGTCGTCGCATCGATGGCGGCGATGCGATTCCGTGTCAGCCCGCCGATGCTGGTGAACGCACCACCCGCGTACACAATCGACCCGCTCACCGCCAGCGCTTTCACTGCGGCGCCGCCGGAGCCACCGGCGTTGGGATTCCATCCCGTCGGCTGGCCGGTCGTGGCGTCGATCGCGGCGATGCGATTCCGCGTTTGCCCACCGATGCTGCCAAATACTCCACCCGCGTAGACGATTGAGCCGTTCGGCACAATCGCGTTTACGGGCGCGCTGGCCGTTGGATTCCAGGCCGTTGCCAGGCCGGTCGCGAGATCTAGTGCCGCGATGTTGCTGCGCGCCTGGCCGCCGATGTTGCTGAATGACCCTCCCGCGTAGAGGGCGGACCCGCTCACCGCGAGAGCGTAGATCGAACCATCGCTGCCGGGATTCCAGTCGGTGGCCTGACCGGTCGTGACGTCGATCGCCGCGATACCTGCGCGGGACACGCCGCCGATTCCCGTGAACTCACCGCCCACGTACACCGCGGATCCGCTCACGGCGATAGCATCCACCTGACCGCCGGCGTTCGGGTTCCAGGCGGTGGCTGCGGCGGTGGTTCGGTCCAGCGCGGCGACGTTGTTCCTCGCCTGTCCCCCGATGCTGATGAAGGTCCCACCCACATACAGTGTCGTTCCGCTGACCACCGCGGTCTGAACCATGCCGATCGCACCCGGGCTCCAACTCGTGGCCAATCCGGTGCTCGTGCTCAGTGCGGCGAGTCCAATCCGCGGCTGTCCGCCGATCGTGGTGAATGCCCCGCCCGCGTAAAGCGTCATTCCGCTCAGCGCAAGGGTCAGGACCGTGCCGTCGGTCGTCGGGTTCCAGGTCGTCGCCAGTCCGGTGGTTCGGCTGATCCCGGCGAGCTGGCTGCGGGCTGCTCCACCGATGACGGTGAAGTCGCCGCTCACATAGACGACGGTCGTGCTGACCGCCAGCGCCCGGACAATGACTCCATCGGGAGCGGGGTCCCAACTCGTCGCCAACCCCGTGGTGGAGGACAGTGCCGCGAGATGTGTCCTTGGTGCTCCACCGACATAGCTGAACCGGCCCCCGGCGTAGATCGTCGTTCCACTCACGGCGAGGGTGTAGACCGCGTCGTCCGGCTGCGGGTCCCAACTTGTGGCGATCCCGGTGGCCGCATCGAGCGCCGCGATTCCACCGCGTACCTGTGAGCCGATGGAATTGAACTGCCCGCCCGCGTAGACGATCGACCCGCTCAGCGCCAGCGCACGCACCTCGCCGTCGGCGTCGGGGTTCCACGAGTCGACGGAGAGATCGGAGCGCACACGCGCGATGTTGTGTCGCTGCTGGCCTCCGACCGAATCGAACGCGCCGCCCACGAACCATCCGCCGCTGCCGTCGGCCACCACGGCGTAAGCCTTGCCGTGGACCTTCGGGAATCCGGAAAGCAGAGCACCCGTGCTCGCGTCTGTTGGTGCGCCGCCACCCGAGTGCGGCCATACCCCGTGGAAGGTGCCGCCGATGAAGAGCGTGTTGCCGCTGAGCGCAACCGCGTGCACCTCACCGTCGGTGGACCAGAGGCTCGCGCCCAGCTGCGTCGTCCCCGGGGCCGGGCTCCCCACGACCACCAGCGTGCCCGCCAGGAGCGGCGAGTAGCCGTTGGCCGTACCGTCGAGATCGGCATAGAGCCAGGTGCTGGCCTCGGGCGTGTAGCGATAGCGGAAGCAGTAGACGTATTGCCCCGGGGTGCTCACGGTGAGCGTCGCGGTGTACTGATCGGCGCCACCGGCGTCGGCATCGAACGTGGCGCTCATCCACTGCCACGATGGGCTCGTCGCGGGATCGCTGCCCGGCGGCCCGTAGCCCGCCTCGGATTGCAGCCCGGGCGCGGCGCCGGACAGATTTGTCAGGCTGTCGATGCGGGCCAATCCGATGACCGCGAATCTCGCCGTGCCAACGGCCGCGAACGACGCCGGTCGCTGCATGCTCGCCGATAGGCCGTTGAAGGCGAAGCTCGCCTCGATCGTGTGGTCGGCCGCGACGTCAGTGAAGGCGTAGCTCGTTACGGGGCCCACGGACACGCCGTCCACCAGTACATCCGTCACATGGTAGCCGGGGGTGGGCGCAATGACGAAGGGCTGGGTCGAACCCAGGTTGACCGTGACTGACCCGCTGGGCTCGATCGCCCCGTTGGCCCCGGGGGTGGCGGTGATGGTGAAGGCGAGTGGAGTGAAATGCAGCGCCAAAGTGTCGTCGAGGGACAGGTAGCGCGCGTACCCCCCGTACACCACCATGCGCTCTCGTGCCGTATCGTAGATGGCCGTGTGGCCGGAGCGCGCACCCGGTGGCCCTCCGGTCTGTGCCAACTGGGTCCACACCGGCAAGCCCCCCAAGCTTAGAGCCCAGGCATCGTTCAGCACGTGTTGGCCAGGTATATCAAGAAGAGACCCGCCAAAGACCACCATGCGCTCACCCAGAGGGTCGTAGATGGCTGTGTGACCCTGGCGCGCACTGGGTGCCATTCCCATCGGCATCAACGGGCTCCATGCCGGCATCTCGGACAGGTCCAGCGCCCAGACATCGTTATACATGGTGTCTTTGTACGAGCCTCCGAACACCACCATGCGCTCCCGCGGCGCGTCGTAGATGGCGGTATGGTCCCGGCGCCCATGGGGTCGCACTCCCGCCGGTGTCAGCAGACTCCACTCCGGCGTGCCTGCCAGGCTCAGGGTCCAGACCTCGTTCATCGTCGAACCGGCCCCGAATAGTACTATTCGTTCTCGCGGGGCGTCGTAGATGGCCGGCCAGGCACGATACTGCTCACTGGGTGGCGCTCCTGTCGTCACGAGTTGGCTCCAGGTTGCCGTACCCGCCAAGCCCAGCGCCCACGCCGTGGTGTGGTTGTCGCCGTTGCCAGCTGGACCGAGCACAACCATGCGCTCGCGAGGTGCGTCGTAGACGGCATCAAACGCGTCGTAATGAAAATCCGGGGGCGCTCCCGTCGGCGCGAGTTGGCTCCAGGTCTCCCCGGCCCCGAGGCTCAGCGCCCAGACATCGTTGTAATGCGCGAGATATCCGTCAGTTCCGCCGAACACGACCATGCGTTCGCGCGGCGCGTCGTAGATGGCCGAATGCATATGGCGGCTATCAGGAGGCACTCCTCCACCGCCCGCCAACTGGGTCCACGCCGGCGATCCCGACAAGGACATGCTCCAGGTATCATTGAACCCCCCGGATGCGCCTGCACCGCCAAAGCCGACCATGTGGCCGCGCGCCGGATCGTACACCGCGCAATGGAGGTACCGCTGCGCCGGCGGAGTTCCGGAAGGTGAGAGCGTGATCCACGAGGGCGTCCCGGCCAGCGTCAGGGCGAAGACGTCGTTGAAGTATTGGGTAAGTCCATTCCATCCGCCGAAAACGATCACGCGGTCGCGTGCCGCGTCGTAGATCGCCGTGTGGCCGACACGTTCGCTGGGAGGTGTGCCTGCGACGCCGACAGGGCTCCAGGCGGGATTGCCGGCGAGGCTCAACGCCCAAAGATCATTCCTAGCGTGTGCGTCATTGCCTCCGAACACGAGCATACGGTCCCGAGGAGCATCGTAGATCGCCGCGGCCTGCTCACGCGTGCCAGGTGCGGAGCCTGTGGGCGTCAGTTCGCTCCACGCCGGCGTACCCGACAGCGTCAGCGCCCAGACGTCGTTGCGGCGCCCCGATTCGTTGGATCCGCCGAAGACGAGCATGCGGTGGCGAGCAGAATCGTAGACTGCAGTATGCTGGTAACGAGCGGCCGGAGCCGACCCGGTCGGCGTGAGCAATGTCCAACTATCGCCGTATTCCGGGTCGAGGTTCAGCGTCCATACGTCGTTGCGATAGCTCCCATCGTAACCGCCGAACACCACCACCGCGTTGGCCACTGGATCGATGATCGCAGTCTGTCCGTAGCGCGGGCTGGGCTCCCCCCCCCACCCGTCATCCAGCAGCTGCCAGCCCGGCGTCCCAGAGAAGTAGAGCGCCCAGACTTCGTTGCGCAGGGACGGTCCGCTCGCGCCTCCGAACACCACCATGCGGTCTTGCGAGGGATCATAGACCGCTGCGGCTCCCGCCAGCGGGTCAATGGGGCAGGTGAGACTCACCCAGGCACCATCGTATGCGCTGATCCCGGCAGGCGAACGCCCATCCGTTCCCACCCCCGCTCCCGCCAGCGATTGCGGGGCAGCATTGCCCCGCACCAGTCCACGCATGAACTCCCGTTGCCACGGCGCCAGCGTCGAGTCGCGCGCCACCTGCTCCAGTTGCGCACGGAGTTCAGGCGACGCTGCCCGTTCGGGTGGAAGCGTCGACCGGGCGATTGCCGAGGCCGCAGAGGAAACCATTAGCAGGGCGGCGAGTGCGACCCAACGGCAGCGATGCCGCGCGACGCGAGACGCGCGACCGATCTCAGCGAATTGGGGTGACATGACGCGACCCTCCAGACAAGGCGCGGAAACGCACGCCCGCGCGCGGCACTTGACGCTGATGGCGATGAGGAGGCGAACTGGGGTGGGATTGCGGCCGTCGCGTTCCGGAGGAACCGAGTGAGCCCATCGCGATGCCAGGGGCAAGGGCCTCGTTGCCCCGAGCGCTTCGCAGGCACCAGTGCTCCCCGAGCGCTGTAGCGCCCCAGTCCATGATCATCCGTGCGCGGCCTGCCATCGTGCGGCTCCGATGTGAGCCCTAAACACGTTGCTCTATGCCGACGGAGCGCCACGGTGCGCATCTGCGCGTGGTGCAGCGCAAACGGCTGCCGAGGCCAGTCTCGCCGGGGCGGCGAGGAACACGGTCCGAGAATTGCAGGGCGCCTCGAAGGGCGATGTCGAGCCGGTGACGATAGACGCGATCGCCGCTTCAGCGACCAACAAGGAGCCTAAACCCGCCCCGCGACGTTCCACAAGCGCATCGGTCCCCGAATAGCGTGTTGGTCGAAGAAGCCGCTGGATGCACACCTGGTCGCCGATTCGTCGCCTGTTCAAAGTCCAGTCCTGTCCCTTCCTGTCCCCTCCTGAGCACAAGACGAAGCCCCGCCTGCGGGGCTAACCACGAGCGGGGCATTGCGTGACAACGGCTTCGGTGGACAGGCTCATTTTGCGCAGAACGTCTTGGGAAACCGCTGCTCTATCCGTCTGAGCTACGGGGCCACGGGCGGGCCAGTCTCGTGCATCGTTTCACCTTGCGCAAGGTAGCTCGGGTGCTGGGTTAGGTGCATCGCAGACAGGTGCCTACGGTGCTTGCTGCGGTTGGAGTGGTGCCAGCCGCCATGGCCGGCTATCGGCGACGGCTAGGCGAACTAATGACGGTGTTCGTCAACCGCCAGATCCCGTTAGGCATCAGGAGGCAGAGTTCATCCACGTAGCCCGAACCGTTGGGTAGACGCCCGGTGAAACGAAGCACGACCTCGTTAGGAGCGGTGAACAACACCGAGTCACACGTCGCCCGTAGCAACTCCAGCATCCCCGATGCCATGGGAGTACGCGCTCTCGGTACGTAGGACACAAGTGCCCACCCAGCATCTGGGAATCCCGAAACCGACACTGTTGCGGTTTGGTCCACAAACGACCACTGGGTTCCCGATCCTCGGAACCCCGCGCTCGAGAGCACATCAGCGAACTCACGCGGAGTGGACGGCCAGCTTCCATCGAGAATAGCGACGATCGAAGCGTACCGCTGCCCCGCCGCCGACTCGTCAGTTGACTCGCTCACAGCGCGCGTGCTCGTCGCAGCGTCGCCGCACCTCGCAACGCCGACAGCAGCGAGAACGACCACGATCCACAGAAGCGCCCGTCCGCTCGTGTCCTCGTCTGACCGCTCAAACGTGAAGCCCTCGCGCCGTCATCTGACGCGGGGGCTTCGACATGAGCGCTGCCACCAATGGCTTACGTGAAGGTGCTTGATTGCCCCCAAAACCGTCCGGGAGCGATTAGGAAACCGCTGCTCCATCCGCCCAGCAGAGCGCGTCTCAGTGATCAACGAGGCGCTCGCCTGGCTCGACCGTTCCCCCGGGACCGGTCCGCGCCCCGCCCGCTGCACGCTATCTCGCGAACGCCTCGAGGAACGCGCGCACGAACGGCGAGCGCAGCGGCTCGGCTTCGTCGAGGCGCGAGTCCCAGCCGAGGCCGTCGCTGTTCGCGAGCAGCACGAGCGTGACGTGGCGATCGGGCGCTTTGAGGTAGAGCGCGGAGTAGGCGCCGTCCCACAGCCCGGTGTGCCACAGCAGTCGCTCCCCCGCCACGTCCTTCACGAACCAGCCGATGCCGTACGGCAACGTGTCGCCCGTCGCGGTGACCGTGGGTCGCCACATCTCTTCTCGCGACGCCGCCGACAACAGGCGGCCGGTCGTGAGCGCCACGTCGAAGCGAGCGAGGTCCATCGCCGTCGCAATCACGCCGCCCGCGGCGCCGTCCCCTTGCGGCTGCAAGGGCGGTGAGGGCACGAGCGTCCCCGTGGAATCGAGGTGGTACGGCTTTGCGAGGTCCGCGGCGAGATCCGCGCGCAACGGCAGCCCGCGATGGATGCGCGCGGAGTGCAACATGCCGGCGGGCCCGAACACGTACTTCGTGACGAGTGCCGAGAAGGGTTCGCCGGTGACCTGCCGCATCGGCCGCGACGCCCACGAGTACGAGGGCGGGTTGTACCAGATGCGCGTCCCGGGCTTGCCGTTCGCCTCCATCGACATCACGTGGCGCAGCGTCAGTGCCGAATCGCAGTTGTAATCGCCGAAGAAGATCCCGCCGCGCTCCTTGGCGTCCTGGCAGAACTCGCTGAAGTCCGCGAACGAGTTCATGGGCCGGTCGAGATCGAGCAGCCCGAGCTCGACGAGCCGGAGCGCGACCACCGCGGACGTCGTCTTCGACACGGAAGCGATGTCGAACGGCGTCTCGGGGGTCACCGCGATCTTGCGTTCGAGATCCGCGAACCCCATCCCGCGCGCGAGCACGACCGACGTGTCGCGCAGCACGACCACCGCGAGCCCCGGGATGTGCGCGGCCATGCGCAACGAGTCCACGCGGGCGCCGAAGCGTGCGGCGGCAGCGGCGTCACGGGGCGCGCTCTTGCGGTGTGCGGCGTGCGCGGCCGTGGTGAGCGCGAGTGCCGCGGTGCAGAGGCAAACGGCCGTGGCGATGCGCAGTAACGAGCGGGCGCGGCGGGTGTGCGAAGGGCTCATGACCCGGAGCATAGCAGGGCCACGCGCGGCACCCGGCAGCAGCTGCTCAATCCGTGCGAGCTACGGAGCGCTTCACTCGCGTCGTTCGCCGCGGTGGTAGACGGCGTTCCACTTCGGGATCGCCCAGCCGACGAGAACGCCCACGCAGGCTCCGGCAAGGACTCCGGTCCCGACCACGAGCACCAGCCCCGCGCCGGACGAGCCTTTGCCGAGAAATGGATCAGCCTCGAACGCCATTCCGAATGGGATCCCCACTACGCCTCCGGCGATCACCCCGATGATGGTGCCCGCTCGTGCGTGGCTCCCGCGCACCTCGATGCGATCGATCCTCTCCCACGGCAGCGGCTCGGGCGGACGGTATCCCGGGCCGCCGCTCTGGAACTGTGAGGCGGGTTGCGGCGTCGGCAGGATCCCGGCCGTCGAGAACTCGGGCGAGCGATACACCAGCGACTGCGAACCGCAGCTCACGCGGATCGTCCTTCCGTCACCGACTCGCGCAGCGAGCAACCGCGGCGCGAGGTCGGAGGTTGCGCGCACCGTCGTGGTGTCGCTCGACGACATCGCACGTGACGGCGCGACCGCGGTGGTCGCGGCCCATGTGAGAAGCGCGCTGCATGCGAGCCAGTGCCCGGAGCGGCGGAGCGAGCGCGGGGCCGATCGCTCCCCTGCGGACAGCTCGAGTCTCCGAAGAGACGCGGTGTGGAGGACATGCGCGAACATGTGCCCCTCCATCGGAGGCGTGGATCACGATCCTTCGGGGCGACGCGCCGTGCGCAGGTCGATGTGGCCTGCTCTCCGAAGCCGACATGAATCCGGACGCGATCCACTGCGTGCTGAGGGCCGCAGTATAGCGCCGAGCGAACTCGCTCGGTTGTTCGCCGCGCGTTGCGCCGCGCACGTCGTCGCCCCATTCTGCGCTCGGGCTTGCGAGGACGCGGCCGCACCACGCGCTCCTCGTGCCCTCGACGACGAAGCCACGATCCCGTGAGGGCGCCCCGATGAGACGGATGCGAGTGCTGCCGTTCCTTCCGCTGGTGCTGGCGCTGGCCGCACTCCCCTGCGCCGCCGGCTCCGCTCCGTCGACCACACCGGCGCCGGCACACGCGCCGACGAAGCAGCCGCCGCGGCTCGAGTGGGCGCGTGGCGCCACGTTCTACGAGATCTTCGTGCGCAGCTTCGTCGACTCCGACGGCGACGGCGTCGGCGACCTGCGCGGTCTCACCTCGCGGCTGGACTACTTGAACGACGGCGATCCCTCGACGACGTCGGACCTCGGCATCGAGGCGATCTGGCTCATGCCGATCTTCGCCTCGCCCAGCGATCACGGCTACGACACGACCGACTACTTCGAGATCAATCCGAAGTACGGCACGATGTCCGACTTCGAAGCGCTCATCGCCGCCGCGCATGCTCGCGGCATCCGCGTGATCCTGGACCTGGTGCTCAACCACACGAGCAACCGGCATCCGTGGTTCTTGGAGTCGGCGACGTCGCCGCGAGCGCCGAAGCGTGACTGGTACATCTGGCGCGCCGACGATCCGGGCTGGCGGCAGCCGTGGGGCGGCGGGCCGACGTGGCACGAGCTGAACGGCGCCTTCTACTACGGCGTCTTCGGCGGGGGCATGCCCGACCTCAACTTCGAGGACCCGTCGGTGCGCGCCGAGGCCAAGGCGATCGCGTCCTTCTGGCTCGAGCGTGGTGTCGACGGGTTCCGGCTCGATGCCGCGCGGCACCTGGTCGAGGACGGCGCGGGCGATCTGCAGACGAACACGCCGGGCACGCACGCGTTCTGGCGCGAGTTCGCCGCGCACGTTCGTGCGGTCGCGCCGGAGGCGATCCTGGTCGGCGAGAACTGGACGTCGACCGACAAGATCGCGGAGTACTTCGGCTCGGTGGACTCGGTCGCGGGCGGTGACGAGCTGTCGATGAGCTTCAACTTCCCGCTCGCGGGTTCGATCATCCGCTCGGTGCGGACGGGCGACCCGGCGTCGATCGTCGCGACGCTCGGCGACATGGCGCGGCTCTATCCGGCCGGCGTGCTCGACGCAACGTTCCTCACCAACCACGACATGCCGCGCGTGGCCACGGAGCTCGGCTCGGATCCGGCGCGCCTGCGCCTGGCGGCCGCGCTGCTGCTGACGCTTCCGGGCTCGCCGTTCCTCTACTACGGCGAGGAGGTCGGCCTGAGCGGCGGCAAGCCCGATCCGAACATCCGCACGCCGATGCCGTGGAACGACCGCGATGCGGGCGGCGGCTTCACGACGGGGACGCCGTGGCGTCGCTTCTCCGCGGGACGCGAGCAGGCGAACGTCGCCGCGCAGAGCGGTGATCGCGGATCGTTGCTGTCGTATTACCGCGCACTGGTTCGCGTGCGTGCATCGTCGCGGGCGTTGCGTCGCGGCATGATCGAGTTGCTCGACTCGGGCGCGGCGAACAAGCCGGTGCTCGCGTTCGTTCGCGAGGACGGCGGCGAGCGCATGCTGGTCGTCCACAACTTGGGCGCCGCACCCGCGACCGCCGGACCGTGGGACCTGCACGCCCGCACGGCGACGCTCGTTCACGCCAGCGTCGAAGGCGCGAAGGTGCGAGTGAAGCGTGGCGTCAGCGTGACCGTGCCGGCGGGTGGCTCGGTGATCTGCCGGCTGCGGTAGCGGCGACCGGGTTACCGTGCAGACGGCGTCCGAGTAGCCGCCACGAAGGGGCCGGGCAACGTTCGTGCGCCGAGTGATCTCGCGCCGCGCCGAAACGCCGACGCCCGCCGGGCTCGCAGGCCCGGCGGGCGTCGTTTCGCTTCGTCCGTCGTGGTGCGCGCGCTAGCCGATGTCGAACTTCACGCCCTGCGCGAGCGCGATCTTGCCGCTCGCGTTGACGACGTTCGTCTGGCGCCGCATGTACGCCTTCCACGAGTCGGAGCCGGACTCGCGACCGCCGCCCGTCTCCTTCTCGCCGCCGAACGCGCCGCCGATCTCGGCGCCGCTCGTGGAGGTGTTCACGTTGGCGATGCCGCAGTCGCTGCCGGTCGCCGAGAGGAAGCGCTCGCACTCGATCAGGTCGTTCGAGAAGATCGCCGACGACAGGCCCTGCGGGACGTCGTTGTGGATGGCGATCGCTTCGTCGAGCGTCTTGTACTTGAGCACGTAGAGAATGGGCGCGAACGTCTCCTCGCGCACGATTGCCATGTCGGGCGTGGCCGCGACCAGCGCGGGCCGCGCGTAGCAGCCACCCGGCTTCGAGACGGGCTCGCCGCCCACGAGCACCTTGCCACCCTGCGTCTTCGCGGCGTCGAGCGCCTTCTGCATCTGCGCGATCGCGTCGGCGTCGATGAGCGGACCGACGAGCGTCTTGGCCTCGCGCGGATCGCCGAGCGGGATCTGCGGGTACATCGCGACGAGCCGCGACACGGCGCGATCGTAGATGCTCTCGTGCAGGATGAGACGGCGCGTCGACGTGCAGCGCTGACCCGCGGTGCCGACGGCGCCGAACAGCACGGCCTGAATCGCGTTGTCGACGTCGGCGCTGGGCGTGACGATCACGGCGTTGTTGCCGCCGAGCTCGAGCAGCGGCCGGCCGAAGCGCTCCTGCACCTTCATGCCGACGTGGCGCCCGGTCGCGACCGAGCCCGTGTACGACAGCAGCGCGATGCGCGGATCGGAGACGATGCGATCGCCCACGTCGCGCCCGGAGCCGATCACGAGCGACAGCGTCGCGGGCGGATAGCCGCACTCGGCGAGCACGGCCTGCGCGATGCGCGTCACGGCCACCGCGCAGAGCGGCGTCTTGGACGACGGCTTCCACACGACCGAGTCGCCCGCGACGAGCGCGAGCGCGGAGTTCCACGCCCACACCGCGACCGGGAAGTTGAACGCGGTCACGACGCCGACGACGCCGAGCGGGTGGTACTGCTCCATGAGCCGGTGCCCCGCGCGCTCGCTCGGCAGCGTGAGCCCGCCGACCTGGCGGCCGAGCCCGACGGCGAAGTCGCAGATGTCGATCATCTCCTGCACCTCGCCGCGGCCCTCGGAGATGATCTTGCCCATCTCGAGCGTGACGAGTGCGGCAAGCTCTTCCTTGTGCTCGCGAAGCGCGACGCCGAGCTTGCGCACCACCTCGGCGCGCACCGGCGCGGGCACCTGCCGCCACTCGAGGAACGCGGCGTGCGCCGCGGCGATGACCTTGTCGGTCTCCGCCGCGGTCGCGGTGGCCACCTCGGCGATGAGCGATCCGTCGATCGGCGACGTCGACAATCGGCCGC
>WBZT01000500.1_pt2 | contig 13583 bp, 13 predicted proteins | sample 5204241 | NCBI WGS metagenome assembly WBZT01 (sample SAMN12344358, study PRJNA552823) | activated sludge metagenome | biome: Activated sludge suspended growth; feature: Nitrification reactor; material: Wastewater; isolation source: activated sludge from nitrification reactor of wastewater... | reverse complement strand
TGCCATGACAGCGCTGGACATTTCCGCCAGCGACATCCGCACCCAGCTTGAATCCGGCATCAGTCCGCGCTACCTGCTGCCCGACCCGGTGCTGGACTACATCCACTCCAACCTTCTTTATTCCAACCTGTTCCAAGGACTTGCATGACACTCGAAGAAATGACAAAAGCCGTTGTTGACGCGCTTGAAGACGTAAAAGGCTATGACATCAAGGTGCTGGATGTCAGCCAGCTCACCTCCATCACCTCGGTGATGGTGATCGCCAGCGGCAGCTCCAACCGCCAGACCAAGGCGCTGGCGCACAACGTGGTGGAAAAACTGAAAGAGCTGGGCCAGGAAGTGCGCGGCATCGAAGGTGAAAAAGAAGGGGAATGGGTGCTGGTGGATCTCGGCGACATCATCGTCCACGTCATGCAACCCACCATCCGCGACTATTACAACCTGGAACAACTGTGGGGCGCGGCGGAAAGCCGTCGTAGCAAGGCCGCTTGAAGTTAAGGATTATCGCCGTCGGCCACAAGATGCCCGGCTGGGTCAACGATGGTTTTGCCGAATATGCCAAGCGCATGCCGCGCGAAGCCACGCTGGAACTGGTGGAAATCAAACCCGACAAACGCGCGGCAGGCAAGGGCGGCGAACAGGTGCGCGAAGCTGAAGCGCAGCGCATCCTGGAAGCGGTGGGCAAAGATTATCTAATCGCCCTGGACGAACACGGGCAGGAGCCCACCACCCTGCAACTGGCCGACAAGTTCAAAGGCTGGCTCAATCTCGGCAAGGATGTATCGCTGGTGATCGGCGGCGCTGATGGCCTGCACCTCGACCTGCTGCAACGCGCCGGCTGGACCTGGAGCCTGTCACAACTCACCCTGCCGCACGGCTTGGTGCGTGTGGTGCTCGCCGAGCAGCTCTACCGCGCCTGGAGCGTCATCAACAACCATCCCTACCATCGCGGCGAACAGGGTTAAGCCGTTCATCCAAACGCAATTCAAGCGCCATTTTCCTGCAATATTGTTTGGCTAAAGTACGCTCCATTCATGACTCCAAGGAGCACACATGTTCTCAAGCAACCATATTGACCATGTTGACTGGAAAGCCGTAGAAAAGCATTACAGCCAGTATTCGCTGGCAGAGCTTGAAGAAATGACCTACCCCAAGAAGTTTCAGCACAGCTCTCATGCTGAAATAACCGAATACCGCAGATTTGAAACAGCCCAGTACGACTAGACCGTAAAAAACGCCTCCACGTCGGCCAGTTCACGCGTGCGCCGGAACGGTGGCAGGCTTTGCCAGATGCGCCGCCCGTAAGGCTTGGCGATCATGCGCGGGTCGCAGATCATCAACACACCGCGGTCGGTTTCGTCGCGGATCAGACGCCCCGCGCCCTGCTTGAGGGTGATGGCGGCATAAGGCAACTGGTATTCCATGAAAGCGTTTTTGCCTTCGGCGTTGAGCTTGTCGATGCGCGCCGCCAGTACCGGATCATCCGGCGGGGCGAACGGCAGTTTGTCGATAATCACCAAAGACAACGCCTCGCCGCGCACATCCACGCCCTCCCAGAAACTCTGCGAACCCACCAGCACGGCATTACCCAGGTGGCGGAAGCGCTCCAGCAATTCGGAGCGGGTCGCCTCGCCTTGCAGCAGCAGCGGGTAATCCAGCCCGTCGCGCTCAAAAGCGTTTTTCAGCCAGCCGTGGATTTCGCGCATGGCACGCAGGCTGGTGCACAGCATAAAGGCGCGCCCCTGGCTGGCCTTGAGCACCGGCAAGGCAGCTTCTGCCACCGACAGGATGTAATCCGGGTGATTGGGGTCGGGCAGCCCCTGCGGCGCATAGAGCAACGCCTGGCTCTGGTAATCGAACGGGCTTTCCCAGCGCCGCGATTCCGCCTCCAGCAGGCCCATCTGCGCCAGGTAGTGGCTGAAATCATTTTTCACCGCCAGGGTCGCCGAGGTGAATATCCAGGCGCGCGGCTGGCCGCTGATCTGCTTGTTGAAAATTTCGGCAATCGAAAGTGGCGTGGCGTGCAAAACCACCGACTGGCTGAACACCTCCACCCAGCGCACCAGGTTGTCATCCGCCCCGGTTTGCCAGTTTTTGAGTTGTAAAACCAGTGCCATCGCCCGCTGCCAGCAATTTTCCAGCCCCGGCCCGCGCTCCGCCTGCGTTTCCAGCAACTTCGCAAGCTCGGCCAGTTTTTCCGCCACGTGTTCCAGCGCGGATGAAAAGTTCTTCAAAGCCAGCGCCTTTTGCACCGGCATGCGCGCACCTTCCAGCCCGAACACCAGGCGAAAATCCTTCACCGCCTTTTCCAGTGCGGCTGTCCTGTCCGGCAGTTCCACGCAATCCTTGGCGTCAGTCAGGTATTCGCTGTGGGCATCGCGCGCCAAATCCATCAAAAAGCTGGTGGTCAGGTCCTCGCCAAAAAACAGCCCGGCGGTTTCCGGCAACTGGTGCGCTTCGTCAAAAATCACCGTGTTGGCGGATGGCAGCAACTCGGCCACGCCCTCGTCGCGCAACATCACATCGGCAAAAAACAGGTGATGGTTGACCACCACCACCTCCGCCGCCAGCGCCTTTTTGCGCGCCTCCATGACAAAACATTCCTTGTAGTCCGGGCAGTCAGAACCCAGACAGTTGTCGCGGGTGGAAGTCACCGCAAGCCACACCGTCGCGTTCTCCGGCACATCCGCCAGCTCGCTCTTGTCGCCGCTCTGGCTGGTTTCGGCAAAACGCTGGATCAGGTGCACGTAGCGGGCATCATCGCGGCTCATGAAGCGACCTTCGTTCACCGCACGCTTGAGATGGTAATGGCACACGTAATTGGCGCGGCCCTTGAGGATGGCGACTGTCACCGGCGCCTGCAACGCATCGCGCACGGCAGGCAGGTCGCGGTTATAGAGCTGGTCTTGTAGCGTTTTGGTACCGGTGGAAATAATCACCTTGCCACCGGAGAGCAGCGCAGGCACCAGATAGGCAAAAGTCTTGCCGGTGCCGGTGCCCGCCTCGGCCACCAGCACGCGGTTATCGCGGATGGCCTCCGCAATGGCCTGCGCCATTTCCAGTTGCTGGGTGCGCAAACGGTAACCGGGGGTGGCATGGGAAAGCACACCGCTCTCACCGAAAATCTGGGACAGGTCTGACATGCCGCAATTATCGCATTGAACCCATCACCGCTTTTCCTGAAATTAGGTACACTGCATCTGAAAAATTCGAGGAATTGGGAATCGTGTCTTACCCTATTTGTTCTCATGGCTAAGAAACTCAGCTTTGAAGCGAAAGAAAAAATTGTCGAACTCGCTGGTGCGTGCTTTTGGTACTGGAGTGGCTATTACAGCTTCCTAGACAGTTGTGGTGTTCCACAATCACTCCAACGCAAATACCCGCGCGAGGCGTACAACAAATACACGATGATGCGCGCAATCCTCGAAGATTTGGATCGGGCTGGAAACGCTGACCTGATCGGTTCAATCGCTTCGGGCTTTTATCGCCTAACGGGGGCAATGGATCGGGATCAGCTTGATGAGAAAAAGGCAAAGAGGCTGCTTGCGGAGTTCAGAGAAGCTATCGGAGATGATCCCATAGAAGCTGAACTCAAGAAGCGCAACCAAGAACGCGCCAAAGCCGCTTACGAACAATCAATTGCTGACCGCCGCGCTCAGCTCAAACGCCTGGAAGATTTGAACACCGAGTTTCTGGGTCTTGCCACCGCAAATGACATCACCCCGCAACAGCGGGGGTTCCGCTTGGAGACCTTGTTCTTTCAACTGCTCCATCTTAGCGAGTTTGAACACACAAAGCCCTTTCGGACGCAGGGAAGGGAGCAAATCGACGGACATTTCCGCTACGAGAAATTTGATTACCTTGTGGAGGCAAAATGGACGCAAGAGCAAACCAAACAGCCCGACCTTTCGATTTTCGATGGAAAGATTCGCGGCAAGGCACAGAGCACAAGAGGTTTCTTTATTTCTGCAAACGGTTTCGACAGTACAGCGGTACAAAAGTACTCAGGAGACTCCCCGCGAATCCTTTTGATGACCGGTGAAGATCTTGCTCTTGTCCTTTGTGGTCGTGTGCTGTTTGTCGATGCAATGAAGGCAAAAGTAGATGCAATCGTCAGACTTGGAAACATCCTGTACCCGGTTCGACAAATTGCAACGTAAACCCTGCGGTTCACCCGACGCTATGCCTAAAAACGGCGCAGCAGTAGGGCGTAGCCGTATGTTTCACCCCTTCATTCGGCGCACTGCAAGCGAGTGCGCCCTACCGGTAACCCGCTACCGCGCCCAGTCCGGGTTGGGGATTTCCGCAAACACGCGCTTCAACCCCTCTGCCCAGCTCTTGCGCAGCATGTTGAAATAGGGGTCGTTGTCGGTAATGCGCTGCTGGCAGTCGTTGCGGAAGGTATCCGACTTGTAAACCAGTAGGTCAATCGGCATGCCCACGGAAAGGTTGCTGCGGATGGTGGAATCAAACGAAATCAGCGTACATTTGGCTGCTTCGTTGAGGTCGCTGCGGTTGGCGATGACGCGATCCAGGATGGGTTTGCCGTACTTGGTTTCGCCGATCTGGAAATAGGGCGTTTCGGCACAGGCTTCAATAAAGTTGCCCGCCGCGTAGATGTTGAACAGGCGCGGCTTTTCACCCTTGATCTGCCCGCCCAGCAGGATAGCCTGGTTAAAGTCCGCCTGGTGCTTGCGCAGGTGCTCTGCATCTTCATGGTGCACGGCGCGCAGCGCTTCGCCCACAAGGCGGGCAGCCTCGAACATATCCGTGACGGTGTGCAGGTTGGGTTCTTCATTTTCAGCAATCGCTTTTTTGAGCCGGCTCACCACCGCCTGCGAAATCGCCAGGTTGCCGGAAGTCAGCAGCACCAGCAGGCGCTCGTCATCATTCGAGAACACCGACATTTTGGGAAAGGTGGCCACATGGTCCACGCCCGCATTGGTGCGGGAGTCGGATGCCATGACCAGCCCGGAGTCAAGCAGCAAGCCTACACAATAAGTCATGATTCGGAACAAGGGATTGAAGTCGAAGGCTGTCATCATAGCCGCCATGCCGTGCATAAACAATGTCCGCGCTTTTACGGCTGGCTGGCTTGATAGTTGCTAGAAATAGACTTACACCTAACAAAAAACTCACGGGAGCAGGTTTGATGTCATCGACCACCACCGGGCACAGTCTCAAGGAAACCATCCGCCACCTGGGCAGGATATTGGGCGAAGTCATACGCGACAAGGAAGGTGAGGCCACCTTCAACACCATCGAATCCATACGTCAGGCCGCCGTCAAGTTCCACCGTGACGGCGACCCCGCTTCGGCCAAACAGCTCGACAAGCTGCTCAAGGCGCTGGACGGCGACCAGGCCATTGCCGTTGCGCGCGCCTTCAGCTATTTCAAGCATCTGGTGAACATTGCCGAGGATTTGTCCAGCCACCGCCAGATTGCGCAGAGTGACGCCCACCCGGAGCCGGGGCAACTGGCGCACTCCATAGACCAGTTCGCCCAAGACCCGCAGGCGCTGGACAAGCTGGAAGCCTTTTTCAATTCCGCCCTGATTTCACCCGTACTCACCGCCCACCCCACGGAAGTGCAGCGCAAGAGCCTGCTGGATACCGAGCGCAACATCTCCGCGCTGCTGGCGCGGCAGGCGCTGCCCTTGCCCCGGCACGAGGCCAGCCGTATCGAGCGCATGCTGTATGCCGCCATTACCCTGCTCTGGCAAAGCCGCATGCTGCGTTTCTCCAAGCTCACGGTGAGCGATGAAATTGATAACGCACTCTCCTATTACCGCATGAGCCTGCTCGACACCCTGCCGGAACTGTTGCAGGACATGGAGCTGGAACTGGGCGAGCGCTTTGCGCCGGACAGGGCTCCGCTCAAGCTGCCCAGTTTTTTCCAGATGGGGAGCTGGATAGGCGGTGACCGCGACGGTAACCCGTTCGTCAACGCCGACACGCTGGAACAGGCCATCAAGCAGCAGGCAGAAACCGTCTTCAATTTTTATATCCAGGAAACCAGCACCTTGCGGAGCGAGCTCTCGCTCACCACGCGGCTGGTGGAAGTATCGCCTAAAATCAGGAAACTGGCCGAGAACTCACCCGACCAATCGCCACACCGGCAGGATGAACCCTACCGGCTGGTGCTGATGGGGGTGCTGGAAAAACTGAAGGAAACGCATCGCCTGCTCACCTGCCGCCCCACTACAGGCGCAGCGACTTATGAAGACAACGAGGCATTCCTCAAGGAACTCAACCTGATTGCGGAATCGCTCAACGCCAATCGCGGCCAAGCGCTGGTTTATCCGCGCCTGGGCAAACTCATCAAGGCAGTGGAGACTTTCGGCTTCCACCTCGCCAGCATAGACCTGCGGCAAAGCTCGGATGTGCACGAAAACGTGATCGCCGAACTGTTCATGAAAGCCGGGGCAGATTTCAACTACGCCGAGCTGGAGGAAGCGGAAAAGGTGAAAACCCTGCTGGCCGAACTCAAGCAGCCGCGCCTGCTGTATTCGCCCTATCAGGACTATTCCGACCTGGTGAAAACCGAAACCGGGGTGTTCCGCAAGGCGCTGGAAGTGCGCCAGAAGTACGGCCCGCGCGCCATTCGCCAATATGTGATCTCGCATACCGAAACACTGTCCGACCTGCTGGAAGTCGCGCTGCTGCAAAAAGAGGCCGGGCTGTTGCGCGGGCGCTGGGGTGCGCGCAACGTGCAGATGGATCTCAACATCGTGCCGCTGTTCGAAACCATCGAAGACCTGCGCAACGCGCCGCACATCATGGGCGAATGGTTGAGCCTGCTGGGCATACGCCACGTCATCCGCCATCAGGGCAATCTGCAGGAAATCATGCTGGGTTATTCCGACAGCAACAAGGATGGCGGCTTCCTCACCTCCAACTGGGAACTGTACAAGGCCGAGGAATCGCTGGTTGAACTGTTCCACCAGGCACAGGTGCGCCTGCGGCTGTTCCATGGCCGCGGCGGCACAGTCGGGCGCGGCGGCGGCCCCACCTATCAGGCCATCATGGCGCAACCGCAAGGCACGGTGGATGGCCAGATACGCCTCACCGAACAGGGCGAAATCATTGCCAACAAGTTCTCTGATCCGCTGGTGGCCCGGCGCAATCTGGAAACCCTGATTGCCGCTACGCTGGATGCCACGCTACTGCCGCAGGACCAGCTTTCCGCCGCCAGGCGCCGCACTTTCGAAACGCTGATGGATGCGCTATCCACCTCGGCCATGGCGGAATACCGCAACCTGGTTTATGAAACGCCGGGCTTTGCCGATTATTTCTTCAGCGCCACGCCCATCAACGAAATTGCCGAACTCAACATCGGCAGCCGCCCCTCCTCGCGCAAGGCGGGTCGCAAGATCGAAGACCTGCGCGCGATTCCCTGGGGCTTCTCTTGGGGGCAATGCCGCTTGCTGCTGCCCGGCTGGTATGGCTTTGGCAGTGCCATCAACCGTTACCTGCAAGAAGGCGACAAGGCGAAAAAACTCGAGACCCTGCATGCCATGGTCAAGGAATGGCCGCTGTTCAGCACCCTGCTCGCCAACATGGAAATGGTGATGGCCAAGACCGACCTTGCCATTGCCTCGCGCTACGCCCAACTGGTGGGTGACGAATCGCTGCGCGACTATGTATTCAAACGCATCAGCCGTGAGCATGCACTCACCAACGAAGCGCTCAACCTGCTGCTGGGCAGCCATGAGCGGCTGGCAGGCAACCCTGCGCTGGCGGAATCCATCAAGCGTCGCCTGCCCTATCTTGACCCGCTGAACCACTTGCAGGTGGAACTTATTCGCCGCTATCGCGCCGGGGTGACGGATGAAAAAGTGAAGCGCAACATCCATCTCACCATCAACGGTATTGCGGCAGGGTTGCGCAATACGGGGTGAGTGGGCCACACTGCGCATACATTGATATAAAAAAGCCCTGATGCAACAACAATCCTCCATGCAATCGTCCGGCCCGGCTTATGCCGTGACCGGTTACGACGAAATGCTGGACCCGCAAGACCGGGTCCGGCGGCATTGGGCCGACCTCACACTGGGCTTGCAGTCGCTGGGCACGGCCGAGCTGGAATTGCGCCATCGCGAGGCGCTCAAGCTGCTGCGGGAAAACGGCGTCACCTACAACGTCTATGGCGACCCGGAAGGCCAAGGCCGCCCCTGGCAACTGGATACCGTGCCGCTGCTGGTATCCGGCGAGGAATGGCAGGAGGTTGAAGCCGGGCTGAAACAGCGCGCCGAACTGCTCAACCTCATGCTGGCCGACCTGTATGGCCCGCGTGAACTGATACGCAAAAACCTGCTGCCGCTGGAACTGATCTACAACCACGGCGGCTTTCTGCGCGCCTGCGACCAGGTCAAACTGCCGGGGCGACATCAGCTTGTGCTTTACGCCGCCGACCTGGCGCGTGGCCCCGACCGCAAGATGTGGGTCATCGGTGACCGCACCCAGGCGCCCTCCGGGGCTGGTTACGCGCTGGAAAACCGGGTGGCCGTTTCGCGTGTGCTACCGCATATCTTCCGCGACCTGCACCCCTACCGTCTGCTGCAATTCTTCCAGTCCATGCAGGCCGGGCTCAACGACATTGCCCCCAGCCATGCCGAATCGCCGCGCGTGGTGGTGCTCACACCGGGGCCGTTCAACGAGACCTTTTTTGAGCATGCCTACCTGGCTTCTTTCCTTGGCTATCCGCTGGTACAGGGTGACGACCTCACGGTGCGCGATGGCCACGTGTGGCTAAAATCGCTCACCGGCCTGCAACGGGTGGATGTCATCCTGCGCCGGGTGGACGACAACTATTGCGACCCGCTGGAGCTGCGCGAGGATTCGCGGCTCGGCATTCCCGGCCTGCTGGAAGTGGTGCGCCGCGGCAATGTCGCCATCGCCAACCCGCTGGGTAGCAGCATTCTGGAGAATCCCGGCATCCAGCCTTTCCTCGAAGGTATTGCCAAACATTTCCTCGGCCAACCGCTGCAACTACCCTCCGCCGCCACCTGGTGGTGCGGGCAACCACGCGAGTGTGAGTACGTGCTCGCGCATCTGGATGAACTGGTGCTCAAACCCATTTCACGCCAGCCCGGCTTGCCCTCGGTCTTTGGCCATTTGCTGAGCCAGTCGGAAAAAGAAGAATGGCGCGCGCGCATCCGCGCCCGGCCGGAAATGTTTGTCGGGCAGGAACATGTGAGCTTTTCCACCGCACCCAGCATTACCGAAAACGGGCTGGAACCGCGCAAGGTACTGTTGCGCTGCTTTGGCGTGGCACGCCACAGCGGTTATGAAATCATGCCCGGTGGGCTGGGGCGCAGCGCACCGGACAAAGGCGATGGGCCGATTTCCAACCAGACCGGCAGTATCAGCAAGGACACCTGGATCGTCACCGGTGAACCACAGCACATGAACCCCAGCGTAGCCCAGGTGCGCTCGTTGTCGCCCCAGCGCGGCCACAACAACGCCCTGCCTAGCCGCGCGGCGGATAATATTTTCTGGGTGGGCCGCTATGCCGAACGTGCCGAAGCCAGTGCCCGACTGCTGCGCGCCACACTCAAGAAAATCACCGTCAACCCCGAGCGCGGCAACCGCCACGACGAAGCCTGCGCACATACCCTGCTGCACAGCGTCACCAGCCTGACCGGCACCTGGCCGGGATTCTTCGGCGAAGATGCCTTTGAACTGCTGCAAATGCCGGAGCCGGAATTGCTCTCGGTCGCACTGGATGAACAGCGCCCCGGCAGCCTGGCGCACGCATTGCGCTCCCTGGTGCAGGCCGGGTTTGCAGTACGTGATTTATGGTCATCCGACACCTGGCGCGTGATGGATGAAATCGAAGCGCACCTGGCGCGCCCACGCGAGACTGCTGACGGCGCGCTGTGGCTGATGCAGGAACACCTGGACAGCCTGATCACCGCACTTTCCGCATTTAGCGGTCTGGTCATGGAAAGCATGACGCGCGGCAACGGCTGGCTGTTCCTCGACATCGGACGGCGGCTGGAGCGCGGCATGCTGCTGATCGCCACGCTGCGCACCGCATTTTCCACCCAACAGGATGAAGCAGTGGAAAACCAACTCATCGAAGCCCTGCTCGACACCAGCGACAACCTGATCTGCTACCGCCAGCACTACCGCAGCTATTTCGACCTGCCTTCGTTCCTGGAATTGCTGCTGCTGGATGAGCACAACCCGCGCTCGCTCGCCTACCAGGTGGTCCGCCTGCATGAACACGCCGCCAAACTGCCGCGCGCCGGTCGCCACCAGCGCCTGAGCGCAGAAGAAAGACTGGTGCTGGAAGCAAGCTCGCTGATCGGCCTGGCGCGGCTGGAGGATATGCTCACTGTTTCCAAGGATGGCGTCCGTGAGCATTTCGACCAGCAACTCAGCCGCCTGTACTACCTGCTGGGCACGCTGTCGGAAACCATTACCAGCACCTATTTCCGCCATGGCAATCTGCCGCAGACTTTATGAGGAAGGCAAGAATAAAAAATGAGTGAGCGGGATGAAATGCAAGTCGCACGGAGCGCAGGACACGAGACATATCAGTTAGATAGGCGAGTGGACGAGCATCTCGCAACGCAGCAGATCGCGTGCGGAGCCGTCTCTTAGGACTGCCATGAAATACCGGATTACGCACAAAACAGAATATGCCTATGATGCCCCCGTCAGCCAGTCCTACAACGAGGCGAGGCTGACCCCACGCAACACCGGGCGGCAAACCCTGCTCAACACCGCATTGCGCATTTCACCGCTGGAATCCGACTACCACACCCGCACCGACTTTTTCGGCAACCAGGTCGCCTATTTTTCGCTACAGGAAACCCACAAAACCTTCAGCGCCACCGCCATCAGCGAAGTGCAAATCCTGCCGCAACCCGGCTGGCTCGACTTTTCGCAGGGCATGGCTTGGGAAAGCGTGCGGCAAACGCTGAAAGATGGCCAAGACACCGCCCTGATAGATGCCCGCCAATACGTGCTGGATTCGCCCTACATCAGCGCCAGCCCGCAACTGGCGGCTTATGCCGACCCTTCTTTCACCCCCGGCAGACCGCTGGTAGAAGCCGTCAATGACCTCATGCAGCGCATCCACCGCGATTTTGTGTTCGACCCGGAATTCACCACCGTCGCCACCCCGCTGGCCGATGTGCTGGAACACAAGCGCGGCGTGTGCCAGGACTTCGCCCACCTCGCCATCGGCTGCCTGCGCTCGCACGGCCTGGCCACCAAATACGTCAGCGGTTATATCGAAACCCTGCCCCCGCCGGGCAAGGAAAAACTGGTCGGTGCCGATGCATCGCACGCCTGGTTTTCAGTCTATCTGCCGGATATGGGCTGGATGGATTTCGACCCCACCAACAACCAGGTGCCGGACGAGCAGCACGTGACCGTGGCCTGGGGCCGTGACTACGGCGACGTGACGCCGCTAAAAGGCGTGATTTTTGGTGGGCAACACCATGAGTTGAAGGTTTCGGTGGAGATGGAACGGTTGGTGGAGTAAGAGCCGCTAACGGCCAAAAGCAGTCAATTCACGCTGAATCAGGTCTGGTGATAGCGTCTGGTTTGCGTCCGGATTTGCTATTTATTATTATACGGACAGAGCCTAAGCTAACCACAAGAAAATAAAAGAAAATATGACCGTTACCCATAGACAACCCATTATTAATATGCGGCGCGTGCGTCCGTATAATAACTGTTAGAGGTTCCAAGTGCCACAGATTCCACGGCTCTTCAAAATAGCAGCGGCCATGTTCCTTGGGCTAGGTCTACTAGCGCCGCTGTTTATGAACTCCAACTATGGTGGTACCTACCAAGAAATAATCTACCTAGTAGGTGCGATTTTCTTTTTAGTTTGGCTTTATCGGGACGCATCGAGCAGAGGTATAAAGACTAGCCACCTTTTCTTGGTCGGTATTGGCGGCGTGTTCGCTGGCGGTATTGTGGTGCCAGCCTATTTAATTTCAACAAGGGGTTGGCGCCAAGGCGGCCTGTCCGCGCTCGCGTTCCTTGGTCTGGTCCTTGGCTTCTTCGTGGCTCTAGGGCTAGGTGTGCTCGTATCTGTCAAGGTTCTCAATGTGTTACACCTCTAACATTTCAGTCAAGCGGGACGCTTCAACAGCTACGCTGTTTCGCGCCCCTTACTTTCGACGTTAGGGCCGTAAGCAGCCAGTTAACCGATAACCCCACCCAGCTTCACCTCGCCCGTCTGCACTTCCGCCACGCCATTCTCCAACCGCATTGAATCCGAACGAATCGGCATGAGCTCCGCGCTGGCCTTGTCGCCCAGCAGATATTCCTTGATCCTGGCTTCAATGGTGGCTTCTATGGCATCGCGCTTTTCCGGCGGCATGGCATCCAGGTCGGCTTCGGTCAGGCCCATGTCTTTCAGGATGGCATCGCGCATGCGCTGGATGGGGCTTTTCTTCAGGAACTCTTCCAGCTCCTGCAAGGCAGTTTTGGGGCCGGTGGGCACGCTCTTGCCGGTGTTGATAGCGGTGGTTGCATTCTGTTTTTGCCCGGCAGTTTCCAGCGCTGCCTGAAAGCTGCCGGGTGCACTCAGCGAAGTGGCTGTTGCCTGGAACAACGAGGTATTTTGTAACGCGTTGATTTGCATGGGGCTTGCTCCATTTGGGTTATGTCACCCTATAAGCAAAGCGCAGGCCAGCGTTTCTCGAATATACAAATCAATGGGATAGCATTTACAGTGCGGCAAAAACTGCCCGTTTTTCATGCCAATCGGCAAGTTCTTGCAAAAAACTTTTCAGTCTTGCGTGGGGGGTGTGGGTTTGGGGAGGTCGCGCAGCATTTCCAGGATGTCCCACTCGCAACCGCCACAGCCGGTGAGCGTGCCGGTTCTCCGGGAGATGCCATCCAGCGTCAACCCCTGGCAAAACAGCGTTTGAATCTCGCCCCGCGTGGTGCCGCTGCACTGGCACATGACTTCATCCGGCGATTCGGGTTGGGGGGTTTCCATGAAAAAAGGATGCGGGTTGCAATATGCGGATTGTACCGCCCCGCACAAAGCAAGGCGATGTGCGGCGGCGCTGGCCTGCCGCGAATTAATGGTCAGCGTCGTGCCGGTGCGGGGTAATCACCTCGCGTGAGGCGAGAATGATCTCGCGCAGGAAACACAGCAGCCCGGCAATCAGCGAAAGCATGGCCGTGATAAAAGCCAGCAGCACAAAACTGGTCAGCTTGACCTCGATCGCCACCCCCATGAATACCGCGGCGATGGATAGCGCCACGCATAAGCCGGCAAAAATGAACAGGCCGACTGACCAGCGCATCCAGGTTGTGCGAGTGACAATGATCTCCAGTTCTTCACTGTATTTTTTGCGTTGCTCGGCAGTCAACCCGTTGAGGTAACGGGCACGGTCTATCGCCCTTCCCAGCCGGTTGACCAGCACCGAAAGCAAGGAGCCGATACCGGTGAGCAGAAACACCGGGGCCACCGCATCGCGGATGGCAAAGGAAACGTCGTGGATATCGGAAGGTGCTGTGAATATCATGAGGATGCTTGCAAATAGAGTTAATCCAAATTGCCTGGGTTCAGTAGTTCATGAGAGGTGGGCTATTCTGGGCCGG
>WBZT01002239.1_pt1 | contig 13586 bp, 26 predicted proteins | sample 5204241 | NCBI WGS metagenome assembly WBZT01 (sample SAMN12344358, study PRJNA552823) | activated sludge metagenome | biome: Activated sludge suspended growth; feature: Nitrification reactor; material: Wastewater; isolation source: activated sludge from nitrification reactor of wastewater... | reverse complement strand
TGAACAACGGCAAGGGCGCCATCCTTGTCATGCGCCCAGGCAAGAACGGTCAGAACATCGGCCAACTCAATCAGTTCGAGTACGAAGGCAACGCGGCGATGAAGATCCTCGACGCGCTGGCCGTCGCCCGCCGGCAGCTGGAGGAGAAGCTCGCCGCGGCCAAGACCGCCCCAGCCGTCAAGTCTGTCACCACAACGCCGGCCGTCGTCATTGACCCCGACGAAGGCGACGCCAGCCTGCCCGTTGTACCCGACGACGAAGAAGGCGCTGAAGAAGGCGCTGAAGAAGCTGAAGACACCGCAGACGCTGCGCCAGAGGCGGAACCAGAGGCGAACGAACCGGCGCCGCACCCCGCCGACACCGCGGCGGCAGCCTACTACAACGCACCACAAACCGTGTCCATCGGCGCGCTCATCGGCCTGCCAATCGCAGCCGGCCCAGCCGCCCAAGCCACCCTATTCTGAACCGAGAGGAACCCATGCGCATTTTCAAACCCGACCCCAACACGGAGATCGCCGAAACGCCGGCGACAGCAGGCAAGAGCATCGAAGAAGTCAAGCGGATCCTGGCCACCCTGGGCCACCCCCAGGTGCTCAACAGCATCGTACAGGAAACGCCCCGGGGCGAAGACACGGTCTTCAGTTTCGTGGCCGCCGCCGGCAAGAAGGGCTGACCAATGACGCCCACCAAGCTCGCCAAGATGGTGGGCGCCATCCCACCCTACGCCAATCCACAGATGGAAACAGCACGGCAGCTGCTGGCTGCCAATCCCGATGGCCGCCCGACCATGGCGCAGCTCACCGAGCCGGCCATCCAACAGGCCATCGCCGCCATCACCAGCTACCAACACGCGTGCCAGGAACTGGGCAATAACCTGAGCGACATCGCCCCCAGTCCCAGCCATGCCCGCCAAATCGAGTTCGGCCTATGACCCACGAAGAACTGCTGGCGCTGACCACCGCGCTCTATCCCTTTGCCCCGGATGAGCAGGACGAGATGAACGAGACCGCAGGCATGTACACGGAAGCGATGGAGGTTATCAGTCAGGCGCTACCCGACATCTACTACGCGGCGCTGGAAGCCGCCTGGACCGGCCACGACGCCAACTATGTTGTCGTCAACCTGCTCCAAGGCCAGGGTTTCATCGTCGATGAATGCGTCAGTGAGGCCGCCTGGGGCGTCCGCTGTAAGTTCCAGGGCAGCTACTTCAACGGCCTGAACTACCTGGACCGCGAGGAGATTGCTGACGCCATGGCCCAGGACGGCACCGATTTCCCCGCCCTGGAACAGATCTGGGCGGCCGCCCGGCTGGATGACGGAGACCGGGATGACAAACGTCGTCGCCTGACGCAGCTGCTGCGCAGTCTCACCAGCGAGCCGGAGCTCGACGCCGGTCTCACCCTCACCGCGGACCCGCCGACCGACCGCCAGTGCTTGGGTTGGCTCTTGACCTGGGCCTTTGGCCTCACCGGCAACCCGTACCTCGACTACGGCCAGCTGGAGATCGACATGAACAACGTCGAGCCGCCGATCTGGGACGCCGCCGAGGTCGAATACGCCCTGGAACGGCTGATGGAAGTCAAGGCCATCGGCGCCCGCATCCGGCGCGGCTGGGAGCTCTTCTACCAGCACCGGGACGCTATCCTCGCCGCCATCACCCAAGCCATGACCAGCAAGGAGGCAAATCATGCCGGCGCCTGGCCCATCTGAGCCGCTGGTTCAGCTCACTGTCTACCGCTACGGCCTGGTGCTAAAGCAGTGGCTCAACCCCGACACGGTCGTCGAATATCCCATCAGCCCGGACGACTTCCGGGCCAAGTTTGTCGTCGAAAAGGCCAGGCCGCCCCAGCCCACCCGCCTGGCCACCGGCCTCATCAACGCGCAGACGCTCTACGTCGCCCAGGCCGGCGCGACCCAGGTACTGGCGGAGTATCGCGAACCCCAGGTCACGGGCTTCTGGTTCGACGGTTCGCCGGAACCCGTGCGCGCGCCGCTGCCCGGGCTCATCCTGGTCCGCACCCGCCGCGGGACGAACAACGTCAACTATGCCCTCTACGCCGTACCTGATCGCCCCACCACCCTGGACGCGCCGCTCTACGAGCCGCCGCTGCCCAACATCCACCAGGGCGGCATCTGCTGGGGCACGGCGCGCCACCAGCCGGAGACCGGCGACTACGCCCTGACCAAAGCCTGGGAAGTATTCTTCGCCACGCCGTTCAACAACCATCACGTCGATGGCAAGAGCCGGCGCCGCAAGTACCGCGCGGATGTGCGGAAATTGCTCCTGGATTTGGAAAAGCAGCAGGCCCGCAAGTACCCGGTCAAGGACCTGGTCAAGCTCAACCTGAAGCTGGGGCCGGCGCTGGGCGAGTATCCCCCAAAGAAAAGCAGGTAGCCATGTACACCTACAACCCACACCTCGATTTCAGCGGCCGGCACATCGTCGTCGTCGGCCTGGGCGGCACCGGCGCGCAAGCGGCGCGGGGCATCGCCCGTGTCCTCTATGCGATGAAACTCAACGGCATCCAGATCCCGCGCCTGGTGCTTATCGACCCGGACACGGTCGAAGACAAGAACATCGGTCGGCAGTTGTTCACCCACGGCGACAAGGGCAAAAACAAGGCGACCGTCGTCATGCAGCGCCTCAACGCCGCCTACGGCCTGGCTTGCTATGCCGTACCCAAACCGGTTGACTCGGAATACCTGAGCAACGCGCGCCTGATCGTCGGCTGCGTCGACAACCACGCCGCCCGCCAGGTCATCCACAACTTCCTGGCCGGCTATCACCCCTACGACACCCAGTGCGTCTGGATCGACGCCGGCAATCACCGGGACAGCGGGCAAGTGTGTCTCGGCGACAGCGCCAAAGATACCCGACCCATTCACCCCAATGCGCAAAACGAGTACCAGTATCTACCGACACCCAGCCGCCTGCTGCCCGACCTGCTGGCGCCAGAACCAACCAACCAGGCCACCACGGCCAACATCAGCTGCGCCGAGCTGATGCTGCGTGGAGAGCAGGACCTGCTGATCAACGACTGGTTGGGCATCATCGCCGCCCAGTACGCCAAGCAGCTGCTGCTCCAGGAGCCGATCTCGACCTTCCTGACCTACGTCGCCCCCAACTACCTGAGCGTCAAGAGCATACCCATTTCGCCGGCAAACCTGGCGCCCTATTTACCACAGGAGCAACCCGCATGACCGAATACCTGACTGGCCGCAAGATCGTTGGCGTGCGCGCGCTGACCAAAGCGGAAATCAACCACCTGGATTGGCCCGCCATCCCGCGCCAGCAGCCCGGCGCCATCCTGACCGAATACATCGCCCTCGACCTGGACGACGGCAGCACGTTGTTCGCCAGCCAGGACACCGAAGGCAACGGGCCGGCCTGCCTCTTTCGCCACGCCAAGGGCAAGCTGACCAACTACGTCGTGCACCTGGTGCAAGGCTGACACGATCATGACCAGCCGCCAAATCCACCACATAGATGCAGATCGCCAAGCAGCAGCAGCTGCCGAAGCCATCAGAACGGCCCTCATGTCGCCAGCTGCACCAACCAAAGGCGCCGTCAGAACGACCATCATGCACCCAACCAGAGGCGTCGTCTTCGGCTCGCCAGCGGCAGACAGGCTGCTGGCTGCCATGCCCCCCAAGCTCAAACCCTGTCCCTTCTGCGGTGAGACCACCCACCTCAAACCGGAAACCAAAGAAGACGACGACGGCTACATCAAGAAGGCACGCATTGTCTGCAAGCGCTGCGGCGCACACGGACCATGGCACGAAGCCGACAAACTGACTGCCAACGGCATACTCGACGCCTGGGCAATCGGACGCGCCAAATGGGACGAAAGGAGCGACAACACGTGACAAAAGACAACAGCCTGCCTGACCTGTTGACCTACCAAATGGTCATCAGGCGCGAGCGTGAACGCCAGGCGCAATTCACGCCACCGCTGCAAATCAAGAACTGCGTCGAGTTGAGCACATACTGCGCCCAACTCAAGGACTGGGAACAGCTGATCGCCCCGTGGGCCACCGGCATGAGGTACTACGGCTGTCCCACCTTACACGTGCGCTTCGACAGCCTGTTGCACTTGATCAACTTCCGCGTGAGCTTCATCAGCAACCTAACAGTCGTCAAGACCCCGCAAATCATCCTAGCCTGGCTGCTGCCCAACGCACCCGAACAAACGCTGTTTGACGGCGATGGCGTCGCCTTGCTCACCGTACCCGCCATCCTGGTCATGGCCCGCGACCTCTACGACACCGAAGCCGCAGCGGAACGGGCCTACCAGGCCCGCCTGCTGTCCTACCTGAAAGGAACACAAGCTAAGTGAACGTCTACACCAACTACTGCTTCAAGTTTCCCGTGACCGCTGCCAGCCAAGCCTGGTGGCAGGCCTGGATCGACGCCAAAGAGGCCCACGACGGCCACGAATGGTCGCTGCGCGAGGATCTGCCAACTACACAGCCGGCGCCATTCCCAACCCTACCCAACTGGCCGTCGCCCCACAGTGACGACGACGAAAACGCCGAAGCTGACCCGCGCCCGCTGTTCGTCGACCTGGACGACCTGCAGGTCACCATCACCGATGACAACACCGAACCCTGGGCAGCCATCATCCTGGCCCAGGCCTACCTGCAGTTGTTTGCCCCAGATGACGAAATCCAGTTCACCTGGACCCGCAACGCTGACCGCGCCATCCCCGACGGCAATGACAGCGGCGCCGTCGTGGTCACCGCCAAGAACGTCTGGACGTACGACACAACGACCCTGTTCGACCTGATCCGCGCCGAACGCAACTACATCGCCACGGAGCTGCACATCGACATCGCCAACTACGATGACTGGTACTACGACAGCCAGCTGGTCGCCGACAACCTACCCAAGGAGGACTAACATGAACATCCGCCGCACCCTGACCCGCCTGCCCCTGCTCATCGTTGCCATGCTGTTGGCCGGCCTGGTGCTCACCCAACTGCCAGCAGAAGCCAGCGCGCCAATCCCGCCGCCGGCCAGCGCCACCGCCATCACCACCGAAGGCGGCTCTGGCATCACGCCGCCCATTTTCTGCTTCTTGCGCAATGGCATCCGCTTCTGCAAACCGCGCCCGACAACGCCGCCGCCGCCACTGCGGCCCCGGCCCATCCGCACCAGATAACCACTGACCAACCCACGCCATGCCGCACAAACGCAGACGCCAACGCCTCGCCTACGACGCAGACGCCTACCTGGAACGCCTGGGCAATGACCTCGACGCCAACGCAACAATGATCGGCCCGCTGTTCGGTGAAGTGGATCCATTCTACAAAGGCACCCGCCGGGGCGAACTGATCGAGACGCTGGACTACATCGAATGGTGCATCGGGGAGACGGAAAACCCCTGGGTGCGCCAGGAAAGCATCTTCCAACTGTCCGAAGTGTACTTTCTGCTGCGCGCACCATTCTACCAGCACGAATACGCCAGCCGGCTGGCGTACAACCCCTGGCTGCCAGTTAAAGACGGCGATCCACGCCTGCTGATGGTCTTCCGCGACCATTACAGCTACCGGGAGCCCGCCGACGGCAAACCACACAGCAAACTGGTCGTGGGACCGGGCTACAAGCTGCCCCTCATCATCCCCAACGAACGGGATCCCTTGCACGGCCGGCCCCAAGCAATCTGGGCCTGGCGCCTGGAACGCCACCGCCAAGATCGGGACTATGGCGCGTGCTGCGCCTTCTTCCGCAACGAAAGCAGCCACTACAAAGCCAGCGAGTTGATCCGCGCCGCCGAAGACCACGCCATGGTGCGGTGGCCCTACATCCCCCGCTTCTTCACACACATCGACACCACCAAGGTCAAACCCATGCGCCGGCGCCATAAGCACGGCAAAGGGCATACCAACATTTGGGGTGCCAGCTACCAGCGCGCCGGCTGGCGTGTGCTGCCCGACCGCACCCAAAGCGGCCTGCTGCGCCTGGAAAAGCTATTCCGCCCGCCAGGCTGGGACGACCTGCTGCTGCACCGCGGCCGCTTTGCCACCACGGTGAACTGCCCCGGGCGCGCCTGGCCCTTCCCGGAACGCATCTATGAGCGCAACCCAGGCAACGGCGCCGAACCACCCTGGCGCCCGCAAACGCCGCGCGAACGACCGCAAGGAGGGCAAGCAGCCGGTAAACCTGGCAACGCAACTTGAACTATTCGGGCAAAGGAACTGACCCATGACCAACTACAACCACATCCACGGTATCATCTACCACGCCACCTGCACAGCCGACGTGCGTCACAACCGGCGCATGGTGCGCGATTGTGACCTCAAGAACGCCCGGCCGTCACACACCCACCACGGCAGTTGGTACGACAAGACCCAGGTCGCCAACATCCTGCGCAACACGCACCACAGTGGCAACCTGCTGCACTACACGATCAACGTGCGCTCCGGCCTGTACTGTTACAATCCAGACCGCGCCAATCACCGTAAGATCGGCGTCTGCCAATGGCTGCCGACTCGCCACGCTCGCCGGCGCCTGGGTTACCCGCGCCCGCCAGCAATTCATTCCCGCAACTTGAGCAACCACAAACCACTGCCGTACCGCGGCCCGCTGCCATCAGTCGCCCGCGGCCATTTCACCTGGAGCTGACCCATGCCCAACTGCCCGCAATGCCACCAATGCACAGACGCAACTATGCTCGCCGACCACGGTATATGCTTCGACTGCCACAAAGCATGGCAGCACGCCGACCACACCATCACCGACGAATACCCCCACGGCAACAAATACCCCCGTCTCGACGACAACGGCGACCTGCCACCCGGCAAACCAGCCGGCCTCTACCTGCGCCTCTTCAACGGCCACACGATCAACAGCGATCCCGAAACTTGGCCCGACGACTGGGGCTTTGAAGGACCATTGATCGGCCCCTTGTTCTATGTGCAGACCACCTATAACAGCGAGCTGAAATGTGAGCCAGCCCCAGGCTTCACGCTCGCGCGGCAATTCCCGCCCGAAAACCGCGAAGATGATGAACTCTATGTACTCGGCATCGACAAAGACGGCTATCTAAATCACGATGGTTGCGGCTATGGCGACTGGATTGCCTTCTACCATACGAACAGTTGACCCATGGCAAAACAGACCATTCCCTGACGCGTCAAGTACACAGCAGCCGTTCTGCGCCAACACGCACCCAACCACCCCAACGCCGCCTGGTTTGGGCAGGAGGGCGTCATCACCCAGGCCATCGACGACGACACCTACCTGGTCCAGTTTGCCGACGGCAAAGAGTTGTTCATCCGTCGCATTGACCTGGAGCTGATCTGCGGCGAGATCCCCAAGTACCGCAACCGGATCCGGGCCAAACGCTACAAGTACAGCCGCCGGCGTGGCTATTGACACGCCCACTTCACCTGGAGCTAAACCCATGAGCAAACGTAAGGCAATTGTCCGCTTTACCCAATACATCGGCCCACCCCGCAACAGCACACCAACCTACTTGGTAGGCAAAACCGGTAAGGTGGGCCTGGCTGAACAAGACGGGCCAGTCCTGCGCCTCTACGTCAGATTCAGCAATCCCAACAACCCCAAATGGAGCGCCTCAGCCGTACTCAACGAGGGCGAATGGGAACTGGTCAGCGGCACCATCGAACCGATTCCCCGCAACAGCAATAGTGCGCCCTTCATCGGCGGCCGCAGCCGTGCCCAACAGATTCGCATGAACAAAGCCGAGCGCAGCCACGGCAAACGCGCCCGCCACACCGGCAGCAGCCTCTACTGAGATGCACACCATCCACCTGACGCCCGCAATCCAGGCCGTCCTGGCGCAAGACCCACTGATCCTGATCAACTACTCCGGCGGCAAGGACAGCGAGACGGCGCTGCACCAGATACACATTCACTTCGGCGCCACACACAAGATCGAGATTGTGTACGCCGACACCGGCTTCGAGTATGACGACGAGCAGGGCAAGTGGGTCTCTACCGAGCAGTGGATCCGTGACCGCGCCGCGTGGTATGGCTACCCCCTGCACATCGTCCGGCACGCAACAACCACATACCCAGACCGCGTGGCAGCCCGGGGGCGCTTTCCCAGCCAGGGCCAACGCTGGTGCACATCCGATTTCAAACGCGGCCCAATCGCAAAATTCATCCGCAGCCGCCCAGAACCGGTCATCCTCAGCGTCCTGGGCCTGCGCGCCGCCGAGTCAGGCTTTCGCGCCGGCCTGCCGCCCTGGGCCCTGGACCATGAACTCACCGCCAGCCGCAGCAAGTTCACCGGGCAGCCGCGGACGGTATATGAGTGGCTGCCCATCCACAGCTGGCCGACGCCGTACATCTTCGACTACTGCCGGCAGCATCGCTTGCCACTGCACCCGGTCTACGACTGGCTGCCCAGCAAGCGGTTCTCCTGCCAGGTCTGCATCTTCGCCACCGACGCCGACCTGGCCGCCATCCGTCGGCACAACCCGCGCGCCTTCCAGCGCATCGCGGCACTGGAGCAGCAGATCCACTTCACCATGAAGAGCAAGGGCACCGTCACGGAGCTGGCGGATCGTTGGGCGGCCAGACAGCAGGCCGGCATTGTTACGCCAGAGGAGAATCACCAACTATGCCTGTTCTGAACAACTGCGCCACAAATCCACGCAAGCTGAACTTTCGACCAGGCGCAGCCTGGCCCTACCGCGACCGCTACACCGGCCGCATTAAACTGGTATTCCCGTCCGAACCAATCGAACGCTACCCACTGGGTTTCTTCGACGAACCGAGCTGCCGCGTCCGCGGCATGGAACCGAAATTTCAATGGGACGACATTCCGGCTGAAGAATGGGAAAAAGCTCACGCCTTCAACCACGCCCGCGGCACAGACACCACCTGGGCAGAACCATCTCCCACTGCTGAAACTGCCGAAGTCACTGAAGCAGGACAACTGCAACTGTTCTAGCACAACAAGGAAAAAACTGACATGGAAGAAACGTACCTTGATGATTGGGAAATCTGCCGGTATGCAGACGACACCGGCGACTACCTGATGATCAACCACCTCAAACGCCCCGGCAGCATCCAGATAAAACTGGAAGTGGAAGGCTATATCGTCGACATCTGGAACAAGGATGAAACCGACGTCATCGCAACTGCAAGCGCTCTCTACGCCGACCTCGCCCCCAGCAATGAGATCTAGCACAACGGCAGGCACGGCGACGGCTCCCGCCTGCCGTGCCTGCCGTGCAGAACGCATGTGCGCTAAAATACACAGAAAGGAAAACCGCTATGCAACAGCTCCACCTGGTCTTGCAGGCTTACCGCGTCGAAAACCCCAACGACGACCTCAGCTTCGCCACCATCCCGCTCACCACCGACTCCATCCCCTGGCTCACGCAGTTACCCACCGCCTACGCCGCCGCCAAAGCCAACATGCGCCCATCGCAGCAGCCACTTCACCCGACGCCAGCCCGCAGCTACGAACTGGACGCCATCAGCGTCGCCCTACCGACGGCCCAATTCTGGACCTACGACGCGCACACACTGGACGCCATCACATTCCGCATACACGAAACCAACCCGTGGAGCCTGCGCTGGCTGAACACGGACGCCATGGTCGCCACCGCCAGCGCCGAAGACGACGACACCATCACCTGTCACCTGGAAATGCCCCATCTGGCGTACGACTGGAGCGGCGACATCTACCTACGCGGCTACACACAAGACGAAAACGCCTACGTGCTGTCTAACGAAGTACCGCTGGCGGCAGTGCTGGCCGCCTACCAGCAAATGCAGACCGCCCCCGCCGACGCCTGGTTCCAGGCCGACCAGATTCACTTGCCCAAGGAGATTGCCCCATGAACGATCAGCAATTCACCGCCATCGAAAGCCTGCTGACCCGCCTGCTGCTCAAGCAAACCGAACTGACCGAACTGGTCAGCGGCTACCTCGCCGCCCAGGCTTCCGAGCTTGAAGAGAATGAGACCGAAGGCATCGCCGACGGCTACGTTGTCGTCCAGTACAAGGAACCCGATAACTGGGGCGTCTGGCTCTACTGGTCCCACCCCAAATGGGAACACACGGCCTGCAAGGTCTACAAGGAGAAGATCGCAGCGCTGCCCTTCACGCCCAACCCCAACGCCAAACGCTTCTACACCGACGAGGGCGGCATTCTGAGCAAGGCCGGCGCCGCGCGCCAGGGCCTGCTCAACCCCTGCCCCAAGTTCCGTTTCGTGCGCGGCTACCGGGAACCCAAGACCCCAGAAGGGATGCCAGGCCGCCCCTTCGACCGCACGGTAGCCCTGATTGCGGAAGACGGCACAGAGACGCCCTGGACGCCAGGCAACGGCAAACCTAATGGGCCAACAGCCGCACCGGCACCCAGCAGGCCGCCAACGCCGCCACCGGCAGCACACGACCAGATTGACTACCCGCAGCCGGCTGCCAAGGTCAACAGCAACCCTGCGCCCAAGCCAGCCACAGCAGCAGCGCCGGCGATCCCACCGAGCTTCGCCGCCATGCGCGACGCCAGCGTGCCGGCGCCGCTCCAGATGTTCCGCCAGAAGGTAGGCGACCTCGTGCCGCCCGCCGAACTGGATGCCGCCATCGGCTTCTTCACCGAACTGTACCTGACCAGCAAACGCACCAAGCTGGGCAACAGCGTCACCGTCAGCCAGAACCCGGAGCACCTGTCGGTGGCAGAGCTGAATGTCATGTGTGACCGCATGAGCGCGGATCCAGACAAGTACAGCAGGTTATGGCAGGAAAAGAAAGGACAACCAGAGTTAGCATGATCACCATCCGCATGGTCGCCGCCGTCTTCAACAACGAAGGCGATCCCGAAATCATACGTCTCACCATAACCCCCGACGACGGCAAGGATTGGGAACAGTACATCATCGACACCCTGACTGCGGCCGGTTACGAACCGGTCCCGAACTGGTGGCTGCCCGAAGGCGCAGTCCAGTTCGATAGCCTCTGGCAAACCGCCTACGACCTCTAAGCCATGAACCTATACGACAACAGCCCTTACCTCACCACCGACGCAACCGGACAACCGGCCCTGGATCTCCGCATCCGCGACGTCCCCCCACACGAAGACGCCACCCGCCTGACCGGCCAGCACGCCAACGGCCAACCTGACGGCGTGCACACCGGTGGTCCGTTCCGCTGGCAAAATGAGATATGGAAACCACTCGATGGTCGCCCCTACGCCAACTATAGTTTCCACTATCCAACCCGCGAGCTGGACGCCCTGACAGCCCTGGCCGGCTTTGCCTTTGTGCCCAAACACTGGCGCCACGAATACCGCAACGGCCGGCACTGGATCGTGCGTCCCTACGCCCACCTGGTGGGTGGCCCCAAGTTGGACTGGACCTGGCTGACGCTGGACAAAGTGCTGGCACTGGAACAGGCCATCCTCGCCATCGGCAGGGCCGGCTGGGAGCTCCACGAAGAACCCAGCCTGGCGTTCAACCCAGCGCCAAAATGGTACGACCTGTACCAGATCGACTTCTCCAACGCCACCAACAGCTGCGGCAACGTCAGATACAACGACGACCACGACCGGTTCCTGACCTGGCTGCCCTATGCCGGCCACCAGCGACTGGCCACCCTGCGCGGCACAGGCAAGCAGGTCATGATGGACATCTGGATCAAGGACATCAAAGCCGAACACATGCGCTGGCGGCACGTCTACGCCAGCTTCTACCGCCCCCTGGATTACTGCTGGCTGCGCATGGACCAGCCATACCACCTGGTCGACTGCCCACAGCCGTCCTGGCAGCACACACACCCCCACACCTGGCTGCTGACCGAGACACCACTGCCACCAGAAACGGTGACGCGTTTCGAACTTGAACACGCCTGGTCTGTGATCGAATAACCAAGTTCACCACCGGAGAAACCCCATGAATGTACCCGTCACCGCGCTGACGCCAGGTCAACGCGTCCGCTTCACGCCGCACGACCCGAACTGCAACGTCATCGAAGGCGAATTCGTCGAACTGCGCAACAGCACAGGCAGCGAGCAGGCCGCCGAAATCCTTGATGCCGCCCTGACCTGCTTCCGAGCCACCCGCTGCTGGGAAATGGACGGCGCCTTTGAAATCTTGGAGACCGCATGAAATACACCAGTTACATCCTGATCATCCGGGACAACGTGATGCGTGACAACGAAATCGCCCACATCTCCGGACACGCCACCCGCGAGGATGCCGAGCGCAAAGCCGAAATGATCGGCCGCAAGGCAAAACACAACCTGAAGGCCCAGATCTACGTTGACCCACGCCCACGTGGGAACCCATCAACCTGGGAACTGATTGCGAGTATCGCACTATGACACCAACCCTCTGGACCACAGTCAGCGATCAGTACAAGACCATCCGCGCCCTCAAAGATGACGTCGAAGACGGCATGTGGGATGAAGTCAAGGAAGCATGGGACCTGTACATGGAAATCTGCAACGAAGTGAAAGCCGAGCACCCAGACTTCGAAGATCGCAGCGCCGTGCTCAACACACCCGACGGCCCCCGCGACGAATTCCTCGAAGTCTTCAACGACATCTTGGCCGACTACGGCTACCCCGTCATCACCGAGCCAATCACGGAGGCCACATGAACTGGATCCCAGCCGACAAGCCGCCCACCACCAACAACACGGTGCTGATCGTCGCCGAACTCAGCACCTACGACCGCCCGCTCATCACCATCGGCTGGTGGCGCAGCGACATCCAGCGATGGTGTAACCGCGACTGGATGCACGGCATCCCCCGCAATGTCACCCACTGGCTGCCGCTGCCACCGCTGCCGGAGACCACGCCATGAGCTTAACGACCCACGCCAATCACCCATACAACGACGACCTCGGCCTGTTCCTGGCCCTGTTAGAAACAGCCCGCCAGGAAATCAAGGACGCCGGCCTGACCGTAATTGAAGGCAATGGCCGCGGCGTCGTCATCTGCTGCGACTACATCATTCGCAGCCGCGAACAGTGGCCGGGCACCAACCGGCCCAAAATCGAACACTGGTTCGAATTCCCGGCCGGCACTGCCACACCGACGCAAAAAGCAGAACTGCTCGCCACCATCGAGCAGTACCGCGGCGCACCCTGCCCACCCCGCCCCGCGCCCAAACCGCGCTACGCCTTCACGACTACCGCCACCTGGTAGCCAACCCAGAACCACCACACACCCTACCCGCCGCGACGGCTCACGCCTGCGACGGGTAGGGTCACAAAACAGCCAACTCCAGCCGGGTCAACGTGACCTGGCTTTTTCTATTGCTACGCCAGGAGCACAGACCTATGAAATTCGTTCTCACCGGCTGCGATCCACTCCTGCAGCCGGACCTCACGCGCAGAGTGGTCATCACGCCAGCGTTCTTCAGCCTCACCCTGGATGGCTTCGACCCCACTACCGGCCGCATGCGCTTCAACCGCACAGTCAAGATCCAGCGCGCCTTTGCGTCCTACCGCATCCAGCGGCCCGACACCGGCAACCCCAGCACCCATTACATCATCGGTGGCAACCCCCAAGGCGCCCAGCTGAAGATCCGGGTCTTCGACACACTGCCCAACGAGCTCTTCCTCACCCTGTATGCCAGCAACGACCGCACCGACAGCACTA